>Ga0105049_10000301_pt1 | contig 51838 bp, 41 predicted proteins | sample MAT06_FD_78087 | JGI IMG/M metagenome (GOLD analysis project Ga0105049, IMG submission 78087) | Freshwater microbial communities from Lake Fryxell liftoff mats and glacier meltwater in Antarctica - MAT-06 | ecosystem: Environmental > Aquatic > Freshwater > Ice > Liftoff microbial mat | place...
AGCTTTGAGTGTCCAAAGTCTAGCACCCCGCTTCCCGCGCTGCAATCGAAAAAGGTGCTCTACCAAGTGCGCGAGCGGATTCGTTATTTGCACTTCAGTTTGCGCACCGAGGAGGCTTATCTTTACTGGATTCGGTTCTACATTCGTTGGTCGGGTGTCCGCCATTCTAGCGAGATGGGAGACGATGCGGTGCGGGCGTTCCTGACCCATCTTGCCGCCGAGCGAAAGGTGTCTGTTTCAACGCACCGAGTGGCGTTGTCTGCGCTGCTTTTCCTGTATCAAAAGGTGTTGTGCGATGATCTGCCATGGCTTGATGGCCTTAAGCGTCCTACGGTGCCGCGTCACTTGCACTGCGTGTTGACGATTGATGAGGTTGGCCTGATCTTGTCGTTACTGTCTGGCCAGCACGCACTGTTGGGACGCTTGCTCTATGGCACCGTTATGCGCATAGTCAGCTCTTGCGTTGACCGTCGCCGAGGCTGTGCGCGTATTTTTAATGTGCGTTTTAGCGGATAAACAATTATCGTTCACGCTTATAGCGCCGAACGTTGAAACGCGAGCCGCGATGGCAGAAGCCGCCGAAATTGTCAGCGCAAACGCGCACGGTTTGCAACTGAGAAACGCTTTGTTCTGATCGGGCGATCGTTCAATACTTTACAAATTACATCGCAGGTATATTTTAAAACGGAATATCGTCGTCCATATCATCAAACTTGGCCGCGCCGCCTTTATTTGCAGCCGGTTTTGATGCGCCGCCGCTTGGGGCTGCGCGCTGATAATCACCGCCGCCATTGCCGCCACCGGCATCTGCATCGCCACCACCCATGCCTTGGCGTGAGCCGAGCATGGTCATTTGATCGGCGATGACTTCAGTAGTGTATTTTTCGACACCTTCTTTATCGGTCCATTTGCGGGTTTGCAGCTTGCCTTCTAAATAAACTTGGCTGCCTTTTTTTAGATACTCGCCGCAAATTTCGCCCAGCTTTCGATAGGCGGTAATGTTGTGCCACTCGGTTTTTTCTTGCTTTTCGCCAGAGGATTTATCTTTCCATGTCTCGCTGGTAGCCACTGAAAAATTAGCGACGGCATCGCCATTGGGCATGTAGCGGGTGACGGGGTCTTTGCCTAAGCGGCCGATGAGGATAACTTTATTGACGGATGACATGGTGATAACTCCTGCGATTATTTTTAGAAAATGATGGACAACTTATTTTACCGAGCAATTGCCTGAACAACATCGGGAAATAGGGGTTTGGTTTGAAACCGGATCGGAGTATTATCACAGGTTGCCTTCGCCTCATGCAATTGCCCAATGATTGCAGCGCTTGGCCAAGCACGGTGGGGCCTCTATCCTGAGAGCCGACCCAAGTATTTGCACATTGAAAAGCGCATGGACTTCATCAAAATTCGCGGTGCTCGCACCCACAATCTTAAAAACATTAATCTCGATTTACCGCGTCACTCGCTGGTGGTTATTACAGGCTTATCTGGATCGGGTAAATCATCCCTTGCATTTGATACGCTGTATGCGGAAGGTCAGCGCCGCTACGTTGAGTCACTTTCAGCCTACGCGCGGCAATTTTTGCAGCTCATGGAAAAGCCAGACGTTGATTTGATAGAGGGCTTGTCCCCTGCCATTTCTATCGAGCAAAAAGCGACATCGCATAATCCACGCTCCACCGTTGGTACCGTGACTGAAATTCATGATTATTTGCGCCTGCTGTTCGCGCGTGCTGGCACGCCATATTGTCCTGAACACCAGTTAGCACTTGAGGCGCAAACGGTATCGCAAATGGTCGATACGGTGTTGGCCATGCCCAACGATACCAAACTGATGCTATTAGCGCCTGCGGTGGTGGGTCGTAAGGGTGAACATCTTGATTTAGTCGATGAATTTCGTAGCCAAGGTTTTGTGCGCCTGCGCGTCAACGGCAAGGTAGTGGAAATCGATCAATTTCCAAAGCTCGATAAACAAAAAAAGCACACCATTGAAGTGGTGGTAGATCGTTTAAAAACGTCACCTGAATTAAAGCAGCGCATCGCAGAATCATTTGAGACCTGCCTGCGTATTGGTGGCGCGAAAGCGATTGCGGTGAATATGGACACAGCCAAAGAGACCTTGTTCTCGTCCAAATTTGCCTGCCCCATTTGCGATTATTCGCTATCTGAAATGGAGCCGCGGTTATTTTCATTTAACAACCCGATGGGCGCTTGCCCCACCTGTGATGGCTTGGGGGAAATTACATTTTTTGATCCTAAGCGCATCGTCACCTACCCTGGGTTATCGCTGGCAGGTGGCGCGATTAAAGGCTGGGATCGACGCAATCAGTTTTATTTCCAAATTTTGATCGGGCTGGCCGCGCACTATAAATTTGATATTGATATGGCGTTTGATAAATTGCCGCCTGAGACGCAGCAGATAATTTTGTTTGGCTCTGGCAAGACAAAAGTGCCGTTCGAATATCCGGGGGAGCGCGGTAAGCCGGTTAAGCGCGAAGAAATTTTTGAAGGCATCGTGCCGAATTTTGAGCGGCGGTATCGCGAGACCGATTCAATGGCGGTGCGCGAAGAATTGGCAAAATATATTTCCAGAAAGACCTGCCCGGATTGCAATGGCACTAGGCTGCGCCGCGAAGCGCGCAATGTAAAAGTCGGCGATAAATCGCTGCATGAAATTTCCGCCATGGCGCTCAAGGAGGCGTCGCGCTGGTTTGCTAACGTGAAGCTGAGCAAACAAAAAATGGCGATTGCAGATCGCATCATTATTGAGATTTCCGCGCGTCTGCAATTTTTAAATAATGTGGGCTTGGATTATTTGTCGCTGGTGCGATCTGCCGATACGCTCTCCGGCGGCGAAGCCCAGCGGATTCGTCTAGCGTCACAAATTGGCTCAGGCTTAACTGGTGTGATGTATGTGCTCGATGAGCCGTCCATTGGTCTGCATCAGCGTGATAACGCGCGCTTACTGGAAACACTCAAACGCCTGCGCGATCTTGGCAATTCCGTTATCGTGGTCGAGCATGATGAGGACGCGATTAATGCCGCCGACTATGTGGTGGATATCGGCCCCGGCGCAGGTGTGCATGGTGGCGTGGTGGTGGCCGAGGGCACACCGGAGCAGATTAAAAAATCGGCCGCTTCGCTCACCGGGCAATATTTATCCGGCAAGAAAAAAATTAGCGCGCCCAAATCAAATTTTAAGATTGATAAAAAGAAGCAGCTCGTCATCAAAGGTGCGCGTGGTAACAACTTAAAAAACGTTACCCTTACCTTGCCCGTCGGCGGTCTCACTTGCATCACCGGCGTATCCGGCTCTGGCAAATCAACGCTGATTAACGACACTTTATATAAAGTGGTCGCGCATCATTTATACGCGTCCACCAATGACCCATCGCCGTTTGATAGCATCACCGGTTTGGATCATTTCGATAAAGTGATCTCAGTCGATCAAGGCCCGATCGGTCGCACGCCGCGCTCAAATCCGGCCACCTACACGGGGCTATTCACGCCAATTCGCGATCTATTTTCATCCGTACCTGAGGCGCGGGCGCGCGGGTATGGACCAGGTCGTTTTTCGTTTAACGTCAAGGGTGGCCGCTGTGAAGCGTGTCAGGGTGATGGCGTCATAAAAGTTGAAATGCATTTCTTGCCCGACGTGTATGTGCCTTGCGATGTTTGTCACGGCAAACGTTACAACCGCGAAACGCTGGAAGTGCATTACAAAGGTAAAAACATTACCGAAGTGCTCGACATGACGGTAGAGGTTGCTTTCCCATTTTTCAAACCTGTGCCGACCATTGCGCGTAAATTACAAACGCTACTCGACGTGGGGCTCGGCTATATCAAGCTCGGTCAAAGTGCCACCACGCTCTCAGGCGGCGAAGCGCAGCGGGTGAAATTGTCGCTGGAGCTTTCCAAACGAGATACCGGTAAAACGCTATTTATTCTGGATGAGCCAACTACCGGATTGCATTTTAGTGACATCGACATGCTCCTAAAAGTGTTGCATCGGCTGCGTGATCAAGGCAATACGGTGGTGGTGATTGAGCATAATCTGGATGTGATCCGCACCGCCGATTGGGTGATTGATTTAGGCCCTGAAGGCGGCGACGGTGGCGGCTTGATACTGTGCGAAGGCACACCCGCAGAAGTCGCGCTGCACCCAACGAGCTATACCGCAAAATATTTAGCGCCGATGATGGGGTTAGAGATGAAGGCAGCGACGCCCTCGAAGGCGAGTAAATCTTTAAATATGAAACCCTAATAGCGGCGGGCATCTTTGAGCATTTATGCTCGAAATAACCCGTTGATATTGGTGTTTCAAATTATGAGGTCATATTGTGATAAATCCACGCGAACTCCTGCTAGATAGCTTTCGTGCAGCACTTACCGCTGCTGATCCGCTCCACATTATTCCGCCGCACCTACCGCCGCCGCCAGCGAATGGCAAAACAATTGTCGTCGGCGCAGGTAAAGCAGCAGCAGCGATGGCGAAAGCGGTTGAGACCCATTGGCCGGTGGATGCGCCGCTCGACGGTATCGTCATTACCCGCTATGCCCACGGCTATCGCGGTGTAGAGTCGCTCAAACGCATCCGTGTGGTGGAAGCGGGGCATCCGATACCGGATGATAACGGTGTAAATGCCGCGCGCGATATATTGGCGCTGGTAAAAACGGCATCGCCAAATGACTTGGTGTTAGTGCTAATCTCCGGCGGCGGCTCGAGCCTACTCGCGTTGCCCGCTGGTGAAATTACGATGGATGATCTGCAAATGATCACCTTTAATTTACTACGCTCAGGTGCGCCAATTGAAGATATGAATGTGGTGAGAAAACATCTCTCCGCGATTCAGGGCGGTCGTCTCGCCGCTGCGACGGCGGCGCGGGTAGTGTCCCTCATCATTTCTGATGTGACAGGCGATGACCCAGCCGATATTGCCTCAGGCCCGACCGCGGCTGACCCAACGACCTATGATGATGCTCTGACAATTTTGAATCGTTATCGCATCACACCACCAATATCGGTCGCGCGACATTTATCAAACGGCGCGCGCGGTGCGATTGCGGAAACTATCAAGCCAGGGGATACGATATTTAGCCGCGTTGATAATCATGTAGTGGCGACCGCGCACCAGAGTTTATCTAGGGCGGCGGCGTACTTTCAGCAACGTGGCGTGACGCCTGTCATCCTCGGCGATAGCGTCACAGGTGAAGCGCGGGAAGTGGCTAAAGTGTACGGCGCATTAGTCAGACAAATACGCCAACATCATCATCCTATGGCTCCACCACTCGCCCTAATTTCAGGTGGCGAATGCACCGTGACGATCAGCAAAGACAATAAAGGTCGCGGCGGCCGCTGCACAGAGTTTCTCCTCTCGCTGGCCATTGATTTGGACGGCTTACAGAATGTGCACGCCCTCGCCTGCGATACCGATGGCATTGACGGCTCAGAAAATAATGCGGGCGGCATCATGCTTGACACCACTATCGCGCGCGCAGGCGCAATCGGGCTTGATGCGAAAGCCATATTAAATGCCAATAGTGCTTATGATTTTTTTCTAGCGCTAGATGACACCATCGTCACCGGCCCCACGCGTACCAATGTGAATGACTATCGGGCAATATTGGTTTTGTAGCACCATTGCTGAAATAAAAAAATGCCTGCTCGCTTCAACGTAGAAACGATGGCAGGCAAAGGGGAATTCAGCACTGAGGACGAAAATGAAGATGAAAATGAGGGTAGGCATAGACAACGACTTTGTTCACGATGCGCGTAATCATCAACAATCCCCATCAGCAACATGCGCATATTGTTATAGGTTTATCGCCTAGGTAAAGCCCGCGGTATTTGGCAATGTATGTCACAATATTCTTCACTAAATTTAAGCATTTAACTTCACCTACCCTAGAAACTATGTCCCGTCGTTGGCTCATCCGTTTTGTCGCCTATGCACCAGCGAAAATACGCTCGTATTTAGCTGCACTGCAATCAGACACCTGATCATGCCATTCACCACAACCCAAGCTTCGCTAAACGCGCAAGATGAGCATGTTCAACCGCTCTGGTCGCCAGTGCGTGGTGCGCTTGCTTTTGGTATTACGGTTTGGCTATTGGTTACAGTTGTAGGGTTGATGTTAGTGATGCAACATTACAAACAATCACGCTTGCAAGCTGAAGCGCGTATTACTCAAATTGTTGAGCAGATACAGCGAGCCGTGGGGTCAGTCAACGCCGTTCAAGCAGAAGCACTGTCGGCCACTGCGCGTGATCGATTATTCCTAGTCACGGTCACAACACCAGAGCGTATTGAAAAAATGCGCCCTCTCGATATACCCCAGCCTTATTGGCAACAATGGATGAACGCGCCAAGGGCGCTAAACGATCCTAACTTCGTTCAGCGAAATAATGACTATCTGTACGCGACGACACGCGCTGTCTCCGCTGATAACGTCAATTTGCTTGTTAACGTCTCGCAAACGCAAAAAAAATCCTTAGCAACATACCTCCCGGTACAAAACTATGCTGCGGCAGTATGGGTGATTTTTACGTTGGGCATTATGCTGGCGACGTCAATTTTGATTCAGTCGCTCAAGCGTCGGCTACGTGCAGAGCGGGCATTGCGTACTAGCGAAGCCTCGCTGCGTGCACGCGAAGCTAATCTACTCGCGGTGCAAAGCATTTCACGCTTTGCAGGTTGGCGCTCGGACTTAGAAACTGGGGCTATTTATGCCTCACCCGAATATCTTGCAATGTTAGAGGTGACAGAGGCCACGGTGCCACGCACTATTGACGAATGGATCAAACGATTTGTGCCAATCGAGACCGAGGCGAAAATAGCACGCCAGCATTTTATCGATTCACACCAACCCAATTTCGTTTATGAAGGCGTTAGGCGCGTAGCACTTGATAGCGGCAACATTAAATGGATACAGTTTTATGCGCGCCCCGTTGTTGATGGACGCGGCAAACATACTGGCTACCTTGGCGTGGCGCGAGATATTACCGAGGCGCATTTGGCCTCAACAAAATTAGCCGAAAGTGAAGAGCGCTACCGCGTGATTTCTGAAAATATGCAAGATATTGTCACCTTACATTCGCTAGATTCCAAACTAATCTATGCCTCACCGTCGTTGTCGCGCTTAATTGGGCATCAACTTCAACGTGCCATTGGCAATACACCGTTCCCCTATATTCATGAGGACGATCTTAACCATACCAATGCCGCGTTAGAAACACTTCAAAGTGGTCGCGCCTCGTCGATCAAAATCGAATACCGTATTCGTGGTCAGGGTGGGCATTATCGCTGGCTTGAAACAAATTTTGTGGCGGTCAAGCATGACGACGGTAGTCTGCGACATTTTCAAGCCACCTCACGCGACGTCACCTCGCGTAAGACGGCTGAGCAAACACTGGCTCGGCGCACGGAACAACTGTCGATTGCTAATCTTAAACTGATGCGCGAAGTGGAGCGCCGTCAAGCTTTAGAACGCCGCGTCATGCTCGATATTGAGATGGAATTAGCCCAAGTTGGACTAGAGCTTCATGATGAACTGGGGCAGGACTTAACAGGTATCGCACTATTAACGAAAACACTCGAACGCAAATTAAGCGATAGCCAGCAGAGTACTACGGAAGATGCGGCGCGTATTTCAGCCTTGGTTAATCGGGCAATTAGTCATACCCGTATGATTTCACATGGCCTCTCACCCTACATATTGGGCGAGTCAGGTCTAGTTTTAGCCTTAGCCCAGCTTGCCAGTGATGTTGATAGCCTAGGCGTTGTGTCATGTATCGCCAAACTTGATGACACGGTGGTAATTGAAGATGAAGTCGTCATTCGTTGTCTCTACCGTATCGCCCAAGAGGCAACGAACAACGCGCTAAAACACAGTGAAGCCAAGCATATTCGAATCTGCTTAAAACGCCTCAGGTCACACGTACAACTAGTCATCGCCAATGATGGTCAAACACGCACAATTTCTGCCAACTCCACGCGCAAAACAAATCGATTGCACAGTATCCGCCATCGCGCACAAACTATTGATGCACAGGTTAGCGTGCGCAAATCATCGCAGCAAGGCACAGTCATTCGTGTGATGATTGACCACAGCAAACTAGGGTTAGTCATTGATAACGATACCAATGACACTACCGATAAATTTTCTACCGTATTGAGTCGCCAACGTATGCGAGACGCTGGCCTCAGCACCAATCCGCCCAGCACAACAATTCACTCTACTTTCGGAGCAGTACATGAAACATAAAATAATGGTTGTTGATGACCACGCCATCGTCTTGCACGGGTTGACCCAGCTCATCAATAACTCGACCGACCTTGAAGTGACCTTGCAAACTGACTCCGCGGAAGGCGCTATCGCACTACTCAAAACGAGCCCAACGCCAGATTTAGTGGTCACCGACATTTCATTGCCCGGTTTATCCGGTATTGATCTAACCAAAACCATATCATCACTTCTCCCGACACTCCCTGTTTTGGTGCTGTCCATGCACGACGAAATGGTACACGGCGAGCGTGCCTTTCGCGCGGGGGCAAAAGGCTATTTGACTAAGCAAGAAGCAACCGAGAAAGTTGTCATCGCGATTCGTAAAATACTGGCGGGTGAAGAATATTTAAGTGAGCGTATGCAGTCACTCTTACTCAAGCAGGTGCGCGGTAAAAATAGAACCGGCATTGTCTCGGTATTGGCTGGATTAACAGATCGTGAATATGAGATTTTTCGTTTAATCGGCATGGGCATGACATCGTCTGAAATCGCCACCAAACTCAACCGTAGCGTAAAGACAATCGAAGCCCATCGAGCCAATCTCAAACAAAAACTAGGTCTACGTAATGCGATTGAATTAAACCGCTTTGCCGCTAACTATGCAGACCGCGAAAGAGTGTAGCCACGCAGCAAACAACGAAATACGGAATTCCTTTATCTACGGACATCTTTAAGAAAAAAGTTCTGAAGACGCCCGTAAATAAACGAGTTTGTATATTTCACGCTAGCAACAAATGCTGGCTCCTAGTTGAAAATCACGTTAAATCAAAGCGATCCAGATTCATTACCTTGGCTCAAGCAATGACAAAATCGTTGACAAACTTGGATTGCGAATCATCACTTGTATAGACCTCGGCGAGTGAACGCAACTGAGAATCAGAGCCAAACACTAAGTCAACCACAGTATCTGTCCACTTAACTTGACTCGTAGCGCGGTTACGACCCTCAAGCACGTCTTTGCTGTTTGCGGATTTTTGCCACACGGTGTCCATAGCAAGCAGTTTGATGAAGAAGTCATTGGTCAGCGTTTTTGGACGCGATGTAAATACGCCGTGCTGTGCGCGATCAATATTTGCATTCAAGACCCGCAACCCGCCAATCAAGACCGTCATATCGGGTGCGCTCAACTTCAACAGATTTGCTTTGTCAATCAGCAACTCGGCGGCAACGCCTTCAAACCCCTTGCGCGTGTAATTGCGAAAACCACCAGCGATTGGTTCCAGCATGGCAAAAGAATCAGCGTCGGTATCGTCAAGTGAAGCATCCATACAACCAGGCGTATACGGCACCACCACGTTTTGCCCGGCTTTTTTCGCCGCCGTCTCGACCGCCGCAGCGCCACCTAAAACAATCGAATCCGCCAAGGACCCTTTTTTGCCATTCGTTTGTGTACCGTTGAAGTCGTTCTGTATCGCCTCAAGCGCAGCCAATATTTTTGCAAGCTTCGCCGGTTGATTCGTTTCTCAATGGTTTTGCGGTGCTAGACGAATGCGTGCACCATTCGCCCCACCGCGTTTATCGCTGCCTCGAAAAGTTGACGCCGACGCTCAAGCGGTTGTCACCAACTGCGAAATTGACAAGCCAGATGCCAACAGTGATTGCTTCAATGTTGCAATATTAGCGTCGTTAGTCAGCGGATGATTGACGACGGGAACTGGGGCTTGCCAAATGAGTTTTTCGGTCGGCACAAGGGAACCCAAGTAGCGTGACAGGGCTCATATCGCGGTGCGCCAGCTTAAACCAAGCATGCGCGAATGTATCTGCAAGTGCCGCTGGGTGTTGATGAAAGTGGCGCGCAATTTTTCGTATGCTGGGTCCATGAGTATCGCCATATCAGCGGTCGTCATCGTCGGCGCATGGCGCTTGGTTGGATCATGCGCGCGGGCACGGAGGTGGCAGCCGCGTTATCTTTAGGCCGCCACTGGTGGGCGTCTGTGGGGCTTTTTGTCAGCTCCCACTCATAGTCAAATAAAGTATCCAAATAGCGGGCATCCCATTGGGTGGGGTTTGGCGTCCATACACCGTCAATGCCGCTAGTAATAGTATCCACACCCTTACCGATGCCAAGACTATTTATCCGAGATTTTCCATTCGGCGTCCCTTTGGGACTGTTTGAGAGCTGACGGACTATTTTTGGCCTCTTTCCTGTTTCTTCCTCTTCACTAGCTCGCTATTCATTGGTCAGTCAACAGAAAATACACGCAAAAATAGCCTCGTTATCATCTCAAGCCCTAATGGAAAATCTCGGTTCAATGGCGACAGTGCCCGCCAGTATCGACAAATCTGCCCAAGAAAGCTTACGTCCGTACTTCTGCTTAATCGGCCAAAGAAGGCGATGCGATTTATCAAGATTACCGTTGTCAGGCCAGCTGTTGAGCGGCGCAAAACACTGCGCGCAGATGCCACCACCACCAAGGCCATCGGCAACGCGATAGGTGCCGGCAGCATGCCACGTCATGCGTACAAAAAATGGTTCGTAGTGACCACAGTCAGCTGGCCACCAATCTTTCGAATCCGTCATCAAGGCGTGCAGATCGTTGATAACTGCTTGCAGGTCAAGCGTTTTGAATTCCTCAGCGTAGTTAAACGCCGTGCCCATTGGGTCGGACAGTTCAGACTGCTGGTAGAGCATGTTCAACTTTAATTGATTCGGCCACCAGCCCGCAGTGCCGTTGGCGCCCGCCAACACGTTGCTACCCGTGCCGCTAGAAAAAGGACATTTCACTTCACTAGTCATGCTTCTCTCCGTTATTTTGTAAAGTCAGGAGTGAATGTAGATAGCAAGCGTAAATCGACGAAATTGTTTGTTTTGATATTGTTGATAGGAATTGCCTATCAACAAGCGAAAAAATAATAAAACGGAAGGAACAAAGTCGAAAAAGCATCCCAACAGGGCAGAGGTTCCCGTCGGGATGCTTCAGTACAAAAACCACATTAGCCGCGCCACCATGCGCGGCTAGTTTCGTTTATCCGATCAATGGCTTAATCGGCTTGCTTACGCAAAAATGCCGGTATGTCATAGGTATCCACACCAGAATTTTGCATGGCGGAGACGGTCATGTCACGACGACGACGAGTCACTGCCGGCGCATCCAAATCGGCGTAATTAATAGCACCAGCGGGGCTTGATTGCAGCGCGCCGATAGCGTCATCGGTTCCGGTGCGCTGCATAACAGGTGCTGAATACACCACTTGCGGCTGTGGTTTGGCAGCACGATTGCCTAGGCCTGTCGCCACAATTGTCACACGCAGTGCGTCACCCAATGATTCATCAAAGACTTGTCCAAAGATAACTGTTGCATCTTCAGCGGTAAAGCTTCTGATGGTGTTCATCACTTCATGCACTTCTTTGATTTTGAGTGATTTCGATGCCGTGATATTGACCAACACGCCACGCGCGCCAGTGAGATTGACATCCTCCAGTAGTGGCGACGCCGCAGCACGCTCTGCTGCTACTTGTGCACGATCAGACCCTGATGCGGTCGCAGAACCCATCATCGCCACGCCGTTCTCACTCATCACCGTGCGCACGTCGGCAAAGTCCACGTTCACCAATCCAGGGCAATTGATAATTTCTGCAATCCCGGCAACAGCGCCATACAGTACTTCGTTAGCCGCCTTAAAGCCATCTTCAAACGACGCATCTTCCCCCAATACTTCCATCAATCGGTCATTCGGAATGATGATGAGCGAATCGACATTTTGTTTGAGTGCTTCAATGCCTAATTGCGCGGCTTTCATACGTTTACCTTCAAAGGCAAATGGCTTTGTCACCACGGCGACAGTGAGCACGCCCATCTCGCGAGCGACTTCCGCCACGATTGGGGCGGCACCTGTGCCCGTGCCGCCGCCCATACCGGCAGTGATAAATAGCATGTCCGCACCCTGAATCATTTCGGCGATGCGCTCACGATCCTCCAGTGCTGCCGCACGGCCGATGTCAGGATTAGCGCCTGCACCAAGTCCGCGTGTGACGGCACCGCCAAGTTGCAATATTGTCTTGGATTGATTGCGCTTTAACGCTTGCGCGTCTGTGTTGGCGCAAATGAACTCTACCCCCGCCACACCGTTAGCAATCATATGGTCCACTGCATTACCGCCACAGCCGCCCACGCCAATGACCTTTATCACCGCTTCTGTATCTGTGTTGTCTAAAATTTCAATCATGGTAATACTCTCCTCTGCTGGTGGAACTACTATAAAAAAAACAATTTCAATAAAAATTCAGGTTTTGGTTTTTACGTACCTGAAGCGTCTGGCTACTCCAGCGATTCAGCCAAATCAATCCGAGAAAAAGTAGGGGTTCACTTTTTCCCGATGTGCATCAAAAATTACCTTTAAACCAACTCGCCATCCGGTCAAAAACTGACTTAAACTGCCCGCGTGAAGTCTCACGTGATCATCACGTTTGCGTTGCTCAACGCCGGTTAGCAATAAGCCGATTGCGGTCGAAAAACGTGGGTTATTCACCACCTCCGCCAGACCGCCCGCATACATAGGCACACCGAGCCTGACGGGCATATGAAAGACTTCCTCACCCAGTTCGACCATGCCCGCCATGCCCGCACTGCCGCCGGTGAGCACGATGCCGCTCGATAGCAATTCTTCAAACCCACTGGCGCGAAGCTCACGCTGAATCAATGAATAAAGCTCCTCCACGCGCGGTTCAATCACCTCTGCCAATGTCTGTCGCGACATTTGTCGCGGCCCACGGTCGCCAACGCCGGGCACTTCGATGACATCGTTAACACTCGCGATTTGTCTTAACGCGCAGCCGTGCGCTATCTTGATGTCCTCGGCGTCTTTGGTCGGCGTGCGTAGTGCCATCGCAATATCACCGGTAATTTGATCACCCGCAATCGGTATGACCGCGGTGTGGCGGATGGCGCCTCCCGTGAACACCGCAATATCGGTCGTGCCACCGCCAATATCGACTAAGCACACGCCTAAATCTTTTTCGTCCGTTGACAACACCGCCGTTGCCGACGCTAATGGCTGCAATACCAGCTCGCGCGGCTCCAAGCCACAACGCCTCACGCACTTCATAATATTCTGTGCCGCACTTACCGCACCGGTGACGATATGCACTTTGACTTCTAGCCTGACGCCACTCATCCCGACCGGCTCGCGCACATCTTCCTGTCCGTCGATGATGAATTCTTGGGTGAGGATATGCAAAATCTGCTGATCCATCGGGATATTGACTGCGCGCGCGGTCTCGACGACGCGATCAACATCAAATTGCGTGACTTCACGGTCTTTTATCGCCACCATGCCGTGCGAATTAAAACTTTTAATATGCGAGCCTGCAATGCCCGTAATCACATCGCGGATTTTTACGTCCGCCATCAATTCAGCTTCCTCTAGTGCACGCTGAATACCCGCAACCGTTGCCTCGATATTAACGACCACACCTTTTTTTAAGCCGCGCGAGGGATGCTGACCTATACCAAGCACTTCGATGGTGCCTTCAACGGTCAGCTCGGCAACAATGGCGACGATCTTCGATGTGCCAATGTCGAGTGCGACAATTAGGTTTTTTGTTTCACGGTTCATATTGTTCCCATCATCATTTTTTGCATTTGCATAGTTGCTCCTACAAATTCTTATCGATTGCTGCGGATGTCGCGGACGCGGCATTACTAATATTGCCAATGTTGCCAATGTTGCCAATGTTGCGAATAGTGAAACCCGACAAGTAACGTAAATCCACCTGATTATTGGCTGCCCGTAGTGCCGTCACTTGCGGATACGTGACAATAAATCGGCTTAATCGCGCTTCAGAGTCTTGCCGACCTAATTCAAGACGCGCGCCGTTATCCAGTGTTAGTTGCCACGCCCGACGCGGCGTTAGCGTGAGAGAGGCTGGTGAGCGTGCAATAGTGGCAAGAGGGGCGATTACACTGGCAAATTTTTCAAGCACTTCCGTTGATGTGCCGTCGGGGCCTGCTAATTTCGGCAGCGTGGATCGGCGCTCATCGGTAATAACTGCACGAAAGACTTCACCAAACTGATTTACGAGCGTCGTACTATCGCTAGTCGCGTCATCGTTTAATTTTGCAACTGGTGCTTCACCAAGCCATGCGGCTCGTGGTTTATGCTCTTCAATGGCGACAACAATGGTGGCTGGGAATTGTCGACGCACGCTAGCATCACGAACCCATTCAAGTTGCGATATACCTACTTTTAATGCAGCTAAATCAAGCTGCAACATTGAGGCTTGACGCGTCTGTAGTGCATCTGCTATCTGCTTTAAGGTGTCGTTGTTTATTTCCTTTAACGGTGCATTGGTGGCACTCACAAACACCACGCGCTCAATCGGAAATAATTTTGCGATGGCTGGCAGCTGACTACGCAACGACCACACCATGCCCGCCGCCAATAACATCGCCGTAAACGCCGCCGCCAGCACCAACAGCCGCTGCGAATGCAGTGGCGCTGAAATGTGTTTATTTTCGCTCGCGTTGGCGTTTGGCATCGGCTTTTTCATTTAACGATTTAGCCTCGCGAGTCCTAAAATACGTACGCAAAGTTCTGGATAACTGATACCGACAGCGCGCGCGGCAATTGGCACTAGCGAGTGGCTGGTCATGCCAGGCGACGTATTTAATTCTAAAAATGAGTAACGACCGTACGCGTCCAACATCACGTCTGCTCTGCCCCAGCCAGTCGCCCCGAGCACATGAAACGCCTGAAGACTTACGCGCTTTATTTCATCTTCTAGCGCAGCGGGTAGCCCAGACGGGCAGTGATACTTGACGTCATCGGTGAAATATTTATTTTCATAATCATATTTACCCTCTGGCGCTTCAATACGCACCAGCGGCAGGGCATCGTCGCCGACAACGGTAGCGGTTAATTCTGATCCTACAATAAATTCCTCTGCAATAACTGACGGGTCAAGCGTAAACGCCAATTGAAACGCAGCCGCCAATTCGTGCGGAAGGCTCACCTTGGTCACGCCAATTGAGGAGCCCTCATGGGCGGGTTTCACAATCAACGGCAAACCTAATTCACTGATCACTCGGTTGAAATCGGTCTCAGGCGTGAGCACAACATACTTTGGCGTCGGTATGCCCGCCGCCTGCCAGATAAGTTTTGTGCGCCATTTATCCATCGCCAATGCACTCGCCATGACGCCAGAGCCGGTATAGGGAATATTTAACGCCTCCAACACACCCTGTACCGTGCCGTCTTCGCCAAAGCGACCATGCAGCGCGATAAAAACGCGATCAAAATTTTGCGTTGGCAAATCGAATAATGACTGCTCGGAAGGGTCAAACGCATGCGCGTCTACCCCCTTTTCAAGCAATGCCGCCAACACACCGTTGCCGGATAAAAGCGATATCTTGCGCTCAGCGGAGTTCCCACCCATCAGCACCGCAACCTTGCCTAATTTTTTAGCATCTTTATCTACCACTGAATTCACAACGACTCTCCAATTATTCTGACTTCACGGATCAACTTCACACCTGTTTTCTGTTGAACAGTAGCCTCGATGTAATCAATCAACGCTTCAATATCGTGGGCAGTTGCATCTGATGAATTGATAATAAAATTAGCGTGCTTCATTGATACTTGCGCGCCGCCAATAGCGTGTCCTTTCAAGGCACATGACTCAATCAAGCGAGCCGCAAAATCATTCGGCGGATTACGAAATGTTGAGCCCGCATTTGGTTTATCTAGCGGTTGTGCGGCCATGCGTTTGGCGAGCAGCGCTTTGATCGTGGCAAGCGCGATTGCGGCCTCGCCGGACTGGAAGCGTAGGCGCGCTGAAATAAAATACTCTTCTGTCGTGGGTGGAATGGCAGCAACATGCCGATAGGCAATTTCAAAGTTTTCTGCTGTGCGCGTGTGCAAATTGCCGAGACGATCAAGCGTGACGCAATCAACCACTTGCTCCCACATCTGAGTACCGTAACAGCCGGCATTCATCGCTAGCGCACCACCAATTGTTCCCGGCACGCCAGCCAGCCACTCTGCACCCGCGAGATGATGCTTGGCCGCGAATTTCGCCACATGTGGAGACGCCGCACCCGCACCGGCAACAACCATTGTTGGATCGGTTGGATCAAGCACGATACCGCCGACGAAGGACGTCATCAACACTACCGTGCCCTCAAAGCCACCATCACGTATCAACAAATTGCTGCCAAGACCAACAAATAGAATCGGCTCATTTCGCGGCACGGTCGTTATGAAAGCGCACAAATCCGCCAAATCTATTGGCTTAAAAAATCGTTTTGCAGCACCGCCTGCGCGCCACGATACATGCCGTGACATCGGCTCATTCAGACTAAGCTCCCCGCGAATAGTTAGCGGTGTTGGTTCAATATGAGGAATAACTTCACGCATATTCATCACTCGCTCCCACTCAGGCAAGCCAGCGCTGGTGCGACACCCGCGACCGAACCAGCACCCATGGTGATAACGACATCACCAGATTTGACGCGGCCGCGAATCGCCTCTGGCATCTCAACTGGGCTTGCCACAAATACCGGCTCAACCTTACCGTGAAGACGTATGGCACGCATTAACGCGCGACTATCGGCCGCCACAATGGGTGCTTCCCCTGCCGGATACACTTCTGCCAACACGACTTCATCGGCGGTTGATAAGACCTTCACAAAATCTTCAAATAAATCTCGCGTACGAGTGTAGCGATGTGGCTGAAAAGCAATCAGGACGCGGCGATTGGGGAAGGCGCCGCGTGCGGCGGCAATTACAGCGGCCATCTCCGCAGGGTGATGACCGTAGTCGTCAATTAAGGTAAATGTTGCGCCACTGCCGCCACTGTCACCAATGCCACATTCAACTTCACCATAGCGCTGAAAGCGCCGACCCACACCTGTAAAAGTTGATAGCGCGCGGGCGATGATGATGTCCTCAATGCCGATTTCGCGCGCGATGGCAATAGCCGATAACGCGTTCAATACATTGTGCGTGCCCGCCAAATTTAATTCGCAATCGAGCACTTTTTGTATTGTTGCCCCGCGTGCTGAAATCGCGGTGAAGTGCATCCGACCATGTTCGGCAACAACATTTACGGCGCGTAAATCAGCATGTGGTGAAAACCCGTAAGTGAGAATTGGTTTTGTTAGGCGCGGCAATATATCAACAATATTTGCGTCATCCGCACACAGCACGGCTAGGCCATAAAACGGCAAGTGCTCAAGAAATTCAACAAAGGCGGATTTTAATTTAGCGAAATCATGGCCGTAGGTTTCCATATGGTCATAGTCGATATTGGTGACGACGGCCATGATGGGTTGCAAATATAAAAATGACGCATCTGATTCATCGGCTTCCGCTACCAGATAGTCGCCCTCACCGAGCTTGGCATTAGTGCCAATCGAGTTCAACCGCCCACCAATAACCATGGTTGGATCAAGCTTGGCCTCAGCCAAGACGTGCGAAATAAGTGAGGTTGTCGTCGTCTTGCCGTGTGTGCCGGCGATGGCAATCCCCTGCTTGAATCGCATCAACTCGGCTAGCATCATGGCACGCGGCACCACTGGAACATGTGCTGCTTTTGCGGCCACCACTTCAGGGTTATCGCTCTTCACGGCAGACGATACGACGACCACATCAGCACGGGCAATGTTTGCGGCGGCGTGTCCAACAGTTACGAGAGCGCCGTTCGCACATAGGCGTTTGACAATCGCGCTTTCAGCAATATCGGAACCGGTGACGCGATAACCTAAATTTAAAAATACCTCGGCAATACCCGACATGCCGGAGCCGCCAATGCCGACAAAATGTAGCTGCTTCACTTTATGTTTCATGTGATTGCCGCCTCGCTTGTAAAGTCTAAGCCAGCTAACGCAGCACACACCTTGGCACATGCCAACGTGGCATCAGGCTTGCCCAACGCACGTGCACGATTAGCCATGCCGATGGCTTTTTCGCGAGTTAACGACAAAATTTTCGCGGCGAGTCCTTCAGCGGTTTCGGTTTTTTGATTCACCAGCACGCCTGCATCCGCGTCACTTAAAAATTTTGCATTGGCTAATTGTTCTTCGGCCACAAACCACGGCAGCGGAATCAAAATACTAGCAACACCCACACTCGCAATTTCCGCCACCGTAATCGCTCCAGCGCGGCAAATAATGACATCACACCACGCATACATTGCCGCCATGTCATCAATGAATGGCTTCACGTCGGCACGCACATTTGCGTTATGGTAGGTAGCAACCAAATCATCGAAATTTTTTTCACCCGATTGGTGAATGACAGTTGGGCGCAGCGCCTCGTCCATCGTGGCGAGTGCGGCGACGACTAAATCATTCATCGTCTTAGCCCCCAAGCTGCCGCCCACAACCAATACCCTGAACGGGCCTTGTCTATCGCCCAAACGCAATTGAGGCGGTAATAAGCGGGTAATGTCTTCACGCACCGGTGTGCCCAGCCACTCTACTTTTTGTGGTTTCGGCAGGGCGCGCGCGATTGGGTTATGCGGCTTCTCGGCAAACGAATTGGGGAACCCGACTAGCACCCGGTCTGCTATCAAGGCCAATACGCGGTTGGTGAGCCCGGCGTGTGCACCAGGCTCATGCACCACTAATGGCTTACCCAACAGTACCGCCATCATGCCCGCAGGGAACGCGATATAGCCGCCCATTGACACCACCACATGTGGCTTCACACGCCATAGTACCGCAAGTGATTGTGCAAACGCGCGTAGCAAGTTGAATGGCAGGACTAGCCACGCTAGCTGGCCTTTTCCACGTACACCGGACATCGTTACAGTTTCAATCGTATAGCCCACCTTACCGACGAGCTGCTGCGCCATGCCGCTAGGCGTGGCAAGCCATACGATAGTGACGCCCATCTCGGCTAATGATTTCGCAATCGCTAACCCTGGATAGATATGGCCACCCGTGCCTGCCGCCATGATGAGTGCGGTTTTAGCGGGTGCTGTTAGGTTGGTATTCATGCGCGCACCATGCCTCTGCGGATGCTGGCGGCAGTGGTGCGATTCTCGTAGTCAATCCTGAGTAATACCGCCACCGTCACACAATTGACCAATACCCCCGTGCCACCATAGGATAAAAATGGTAGCGTCAAGCCTTTGGTCGGCAACAGGCCCATGTTGACGCCCATGTTGATAAACGCTTGCACCGACAGCCAAACGCCGACGCCCTGTGCGACTAACGCAGCGAAGTATTTTTCGCGCATCATCGCTTCGCGTCCGATCATAAATATGCGATAAATCAGCACAGCAAACAACGCAATAACGGTGACGATGCCGACAAAGCCTAGCTCCTCGGCTATAACCGCCAGCAAGAAATCTGTATGCGCCTCTGGTAAGTAAAATAATTTTTCAACTGATGCCCCCAGCCCGACACCGAACCATTCGCCACGGCCAAATGCGATCAATGAGTGCGACAACTGATAGCCCGTGCCGAATGCGTCTGCCCACGGATCCATAAAACCAACGAGACGCTGCAGACGATAGGGCGAGGTGACAATTAAGGCCGCGAAAGCAACCGCCAGTAAAACCAACAGTGCCGCGAAGACACGCCAATTTAGCCCGCCTAAAAATAACACCGACATCGCGATGGTTGTCACGACCACCAGCGCACCGAAATCAGGCTGCCGCAATAAGAGTGCCGCCATAAACACCATGACCGCAAACATCGGCAAAAAGCCCTTCTTAAAATCATCCATGAACGCCGCCTTACGTACCGTATAGTCGGCTGCATATATGACGGTCAACAGCTTCATTACCTCCGAGGGCTGCATACCAAAAAAGCCGAAGCGTATCCAGCGACGTGAACCATTGACTTCATGACCGATGGCTGGAATCAATACCAGCACCAACATGAAGCCGCCCGCCATAAACAGAAACGGTGCGCCACGCTGCCACATTGACATCGGAATTTGAAACGTGACCAGTGCAGCGATAACGCCAACCAGCATGAACACGCCATGGCGCGTTAGGTAGTAGGTCGCGCGATAGCCGGTGGCTTTTTCCGCTTCACTGATGGCAATTGAGGCCGAGTAAACCATAACGAAACCAATTGCTAACAGCAGCACCACGCACCACAACAGGGTAAGGTCGATTGCGCTGCGTGCGCCATTCATTTTTGGCGTCCCACCACTACGCGAGCTTAACTGCGGGAGCTTGAGTATTCGATTTTTCATCGCGCTAAACATTGCGGGCCTGCACTAGCTGTTTTAGTGCGGCTACACTTTTTTTGAATTCATCGCCGCGATGCTGATAGTTGTTAAACATATCAAAGCTCGCACAGGCAGGCGATAGCAATACAACATCGCCTGATACTGCCCGTAAATAGGCGAGCTTCACGGCATCCTGCATATCGTTCGCATACAAACACTCGATATTTGTCGCCTCTGCGCTACCTGTGTTGATAGCGGCTTCAATTTGTGTTGCATCTCGGCCGATTAACACCACGGCTTTGGCGTGATGATGTGCCGCTGCCGTTAGTGGACGAAAGTCTTGCGATTTGCCGACACCTCCTGCAATCAAAATTGTCGGTGAGGACAAACCGCTTAATGCGGCAACGGTGGAGCCTACATTGGTAGCTTTAGAGTCGTTGATAAAGCTGACACCAGCAATTGTGTCCACCAGTTGGCTGCGATGCGCCAATCCTTTAAATTGACGCATCCCATCTGCGGCATGCAATAGGTCTACACCGATTGAATCGACCAATAAAAAAGCGGCTAGTGCATTCGCAGCGTTGTGCAACCCTAATACAGGTATTTCAGCTAAACGCATGAGCTGGGCGTCACCACACACTAACCATTCATCACGTATCCCTGCGTTTTTTGCGTTATTGGGTGCATCGAGACCGAAACTTGCCCACGCGCAATCTGCACCTTTCATCGCCATCGACATAGCATCATCACGGTTAAGCACCTGGTGGCGGGTGTTAGCGACGATCCGCTGTTTGGCGTGTTGATAATCTGCCATCGACTGATATCGATCAAGATGATCTTGACTAAGATTGAGCATCGCCGCGGCATCAAGGCGTAACGTTGATGTGGTCTCTAGCTGAAATGACGATAACTCCAACACATACACATCAGGCGCGCCATTGTCTTCGGCATCAAGCAACGCATCAAGCACGGGCAAACCAATATTGCCCGCCGCAACGGTCGAGAGGCCCGCGGCGGCGCACATGGCTGCCGTCATCGCGGTGACTGTTGATTTACCGTTAGTACCTGTAATTCCTAACACCTTAGGTCTTGCTCCTATATTGGTTAATTGTCGGTTTTGTTGCCACGCAAAAAGCTCGATGTCCCCAATGAACTTCTTCCCCGCCGCGACGGCGCGCGCGATGGCCGGGTCACACGTGGGCCCCGCAACGGCCACGCCCGGGCTTGCAATAATGAATTCGGCGTCCCGAAAGAGCTCATCTGTGAATGCACCTCGGACGACGTCGCAACCAAGGCCTCTGAGTTCATCAATTCCTGGTGCTCGTTCGCGGTTGTCGGCAACTCGCAGACGATGACCCACTCCATTTTTTCCGCCGAACCGTTGGAGGAATTTGACGACGCTAACGCCGGTGTTACCCGCGCCGAGAACAAGACAGTTTTTGTCATGCCAGTTGACTCCCATATTCAATATTGACGACAATTGTTGTTAATTTCAGTTTGCAAATTTAACCGTCACTTCAACGTAACTTCAACGTAACTTCAACGTAACTTCAACGTAACTTCAACGTAACTTCAACGTAACTACAGCGTAGCTTCAGCGCAGCTTCAATGTCGATAGCCCAAACAACACCAACATCATCGTAATGATCCAAAAGCGCACTACCACCTGATTTTCTTTCCAGCCTTTTAACTCGTAGTGGTGGTGTAGTGGTGCCATTCGAAATACGCGCTTACCAGTGAGCTTGAACGACGCGACTTGGATCATCACCGAGAGTGTTTCCACCACAAATACGCCGCCCATGATGATGAGTACAATCTCTTGACGGCAAATGACGGCCACTAAACCCAGTGCACTTCCGAGCGCTAACGCGCCGACATCGCCCATGAATACTTCAGCGGGGTAAGCGTTAAACCAGAGAAACGCCAAGCCTGCGCCAGCAATCGCGCCACAAAAAATCGCGAGCTCACCCGCGCCTGTAATGTGAGGCACGCCCAGATAAGTCGCGAATACTTTGTTACCCGCTACGTAAGCAAAAATTGCTAAGGCAGAAGCAATCATGACGGTTGGCATGATGGCGAGCCCGTCTAGACCATCTGTTAAATTCACCGCGTTTGAAAATCCCACCACCACAAACCAGCCGAGAATAATGAACCCGATGGTGCCTAGTGGGATAGCCACCGTTTTGAAGAAAGGCACAATCAAATCCGTTTGCTGTGGCAAATTAGTTCGATAGGCAAGGTATGACAATGCGGTTGCCGCAATCACAGTTTGGAAAAAAAATTTTGACTTTGCTGACAGCCCTTTAGAATTTTTGTGGACAACTTTGCGGTAATCATCTACCCAGCCAATGACGCCAAAACCAACGGTCGTCAACAGGCACGCCCAGACGTAACGATTGCTCAAGTCGCCCCATAAAATAGTCGTCACCGCCACTGCGGTGAGTATCAGTGCGCCACCCATGGTCGGTGTACCTGCCTTGACCAAATGCGATTGCGGACCATCGTCACGCACCGATTGACCAATTTTTAATGAGGTTAATTTACGTATCATCCATGGGCCGATGACAAATGAAATGACGAGTGCCGTCATCGCCGCCATGACGGTGCGTAAGGTGATGTACCCAAACACATTGAAGGCGCGAATATCTTTGCCTAAGTATTCAAATAATTCGAGCAACATTAATGAGTGTCCTTGTTATGCAGCCCATATTGCGGCGCGATTTTCTTAACTACGCGTTCCATCTTCATGAAACGCGACCCTTTAACAAGCACCGTTACACCGGCATGTAATTTTGGCGTTAAGGCCGCAACTAATCCATCCACGTCGGCATAGTGCGCAGCACGTTTTCCACAGGCCGAAACATAGGCGTGCGCATCTGAACCCACCGCAAACAGCGCATCAACATTGGCGTCGCGTGCATATTCACCAATTTCGGCGTGCATTTTCTCGGACTCTTTACCAAGCTCGCCCATGTCACCCAGCACTAAAATTTTTTCGCCAACTATTGCGGTGAGTACGTCGATGGCAGCACGCATTGAATCTGGATTGGCGTTGTAGGTGTCATCAATAACCGTGGCATCGTTAAGCCCCACATATCGACTTAGACGCCCATCGATCCCTGAGAATGTGGCAAGTGCAACGGCAATAGTTGCTAACGGCACGCCAAGCGCATGTGCACCTGCGGCGGCGGCAATCGCGTTGCGCTGATTGTGCTCACCCAGCACCGCTAATTTAATATGGCGGCTCTCGCTGGCAATCGTTAGTTGAATTCCATCATGCTGTAGTTGGCCACGCACCATTGCTTCACTATTCGTGCCAAACGTGACAATACGACGCCGATTAGCACTCCCGACAACGCCACGCCAGTAGTTCTGAAAGGCATCATCAAGATTGATACAGGCGACACCATCGTCAGGCAGGCCCAAAAATAGTTCACCTTTCGCTTGGGCAATCGCTTCCCTTGAGCCTAATTCACCTATATGCGCCGTACCTGCCATGATGATGAGCGCGACATCAGGCACCAAAAGCCGAGATAGATAGTCAATCTCATTCAGGTGATTCATGCCCATTTCAAACACTGCCATGCGATGGTGCGGCTGTAGTTTAAGCATCATCTGCGGCACACCGATGTTGTTATTTAAGTTACCGTCGGTGGCAAGAACGGCACTCTCGTCGTGCAAGTGAGCGGCCAAAATTACACGCAACATTTCCTTAACCGTCGTCTTACCGTTACTTCCAGTAATGCCGATGGTAGGCAGGCTAAAACGGCTTCGCCAATACTGCGCTAATTGACCATACGCCCACATGGTGTCACCGACAATTAACTGCGGGATCGGATGCGCAATTTTGCGCGACACCACGGCGGCGACTGCACCCCGCTCGGCGACGCACGCCACATAATCATGTCCGTCAAAATGCTCGCCTCGCAGTGCAACAAATAATTGCTTGGCGCTAATACGGCGGCTATCGGTATAAATGCCTTCAAACACCGCATGGATATTAGGGTTTGGCGAAAGTAGCTGTGCGCCCAACGCTTGCGCACAATCCTGTAGCGACATCGTGATTAAACCCATCGGCGAGCACTGACTCATGCGCGTTCCTTAACAGCCGACCAGCTCGCGAGCGCCTCGGTAGCAATTTCAACATCACTAAAATGAAATTTAGTGTGGCCGATAAGTTGATAATCCTCATGCCCTTTACCCGCAATGACCACGATATCGTCCACCGTTGCCACAGTCAACGCCGTGATGATGGCGGCGCGCCGATCAGCCAAAATGCGGTGCGGTGCATTCGCCACACCCTCGGTAATATTTTCAATAATGCGTGCTGCATCTTCGGTGCGCGGGTTATCTGAGGTGACAATCGTTAAGTCTGCATACTTTGCTGAGACCGCGCCCATCAGCGCTCGTTTGCCAACATCACGATCGCCACCGCAGCCAAAAACGGAAATCAAGCGGCCCTTGTCGGGTACGACAGCAGAAATCGTTGAGAGAACTTTTTCGAGTGCGTCGGGTGTGTGTGCGTAGTCCACCACCACCAGCGGTTTATTCACACTATCTGCTTCGGCGCGTACTGTTTCCATGCGGCCGCGCACCGGTTTTAGGTTGCTTACCAGCGCGGCTGCGTTTACTAATGAATATCCACTCGCCATCAATACGCCAATAACCGCCACTAAATTACTCGCGTTAAAAGCGCCCAAAATTTCGGTCTCAACCAACGCCTCGTCAACCTGCGAGGAGCCTGACCAACGCACCGAAAACGACAGGCCCGCAGATGAGACTGCAATATTGTGTGCCGTCAAATTAGCAAATTTAGCGCCACCGTTGACCGCATAGCGTATCAACTCCACACCACGTCGTTCGGTGCGATTCGCAACCTCACGCCCAAACACATCATCAACATTTACCACCGCTGTTTTTAATCCGCGTTGATTGAAAAGTTGCGCCTTGGCTTCACCATAAGCGTCCATCGACTTGTGATAGTCCAAATGATCGCGCGTCAGATTGGTGAACACCGTTATATCGAACTTCACATCCGATACCCGGCCCTGATCGAGGCCGTGGCTGGAAACCTCCATCGCGCAAGTGGTTGCGCCGCTATCCGCAAATTCGCGCAACGTCTGTTGGATGACGACCGCGTCAGCCGTTGTATTGACGGATTGGCTAAGCGGCTGAATTTTTTGCGCAGTTGGTTTACTTACCAAGCCGTTGCCAATGGTGCCCATCACGGCGGCCACGCGCCCCGCATCTGCAAAGGCGTGCGCACACCATTGGGCGACGGATGTCTTACCGTTAGTCCCGGTCACGCCTACCATCCACATGCTCGTCGATGGATGTCTATAAACGTGTGCGCCGATAGCACTCGCATACTGTTTAAGCCCAACAACCGCAATACCCGGTATCAGCGAGCGTACATCCCATTCAAATTTGCCGTCACCTGACTCAAAAAGTATTGCAGAGGCGCCTGCGGCAATTGCTGCTTGAATATAGTCGCGACCATCGCGTGAAACACCTGGATAGGCTAGAAATAAACTAACCATATGCTTGGCGACACCTACCTCTGTCGAATCCGCAGTGGCGCGGGTAATTTTGTCCGGCAGCGCATCAATTGCGGCCAGTAGATCGCCTAGATTATTCACCTGCATGGGTAGCGTTGCCATCATCGCTAGCCGCGCTCCCGTTTAAAAACATTGGCTGCCACTGGCGCAATGGCGGCGCGCACAGGCGGCGGCGACGATGCAAAATTCGGCGCGTCTGGTGCTATACCCGACATACGCAAGGCCTGCGACATTACATTAGAAAAAACCGGTGCGGATACATCGCCACCGTAAATTTTCCCCGCTTGAGGCTCATCAACGGTCACCGCAATAATGTAGCGCGGGCTAGAGACCGGCCCGTAGCCAACAAATGACGACAAATAAATGTTGTCCGCATATTGGCCGTTGACTAATTTTTTCGCGGTGCCCGTTTTACCGGCAACACGGTAGCCTGGCACCTGTCCGCGTGTGGCGGTACCGCCAGTTTGGGTAACTGTTTCTAACATCGCTGACATACTACGAGCCGATTGTGGCGAAATTATTTGTTTACCGATGACATCTGCTTCACGCCTCATAAACGTGACCGGCAGCAGCACGCCGTCATTGGTAAAAAGCGTGTAAGCACGCGCCAGTTGAATAGCGGAGACGGACAAACCATAACCGAACGACATCGTCGCTTGCTCAAACGGTCGCCAGGTTTTTGCCGCGCGTAAACGCCCTGCTGTTTCGCCTGAAAAACCGGTTTTCGGCGTACTGCCAAAACCTAACTCGCTGTATAAATTCCAAAGCGTTTCAGCGGGTAATTGCAGGGCGATTTTGCTGGTACCGATGTTGGAGGATTTTTGAATAATCTGCGCGACGGACATTTGCGACATAGGATGCGAATCGGTGACGGTGTTACTACCCACCTGCCATTCGCGTCCCGTTACCATCACCGTGTCGGGCGTGACAATGCCTGCCTCTAAACCAGCCGCAACCGCAAACGGCTTAAAGGTTGAGCCTGGCTCAAAGGGGTCGGTTAAACTGCGATTACGTAATTCGTCAACATTAAACTTAGCGCGATTGTTGGGATTAAAGTCAGGCAGATTCACCAGCGCTAATACTTCCCCGGTCTTAGCATCTAGCATGACCAGCGCACCACCTTTGGCGCGATGAGCCTCCACGGCGGCTTTTAATTCGCGATGCGCCAAATACTGAAAACGCTCATCGATAGAGAGCTTGACGGACTGACCTTCACGCGGGATTTTTAGGCTTTCTAAATCTTCGACGATACGGCCTTTGCGGTCTTTGATCACCCGCCGCTGTCCCGCAGCACCAGCAAGTACCGCCTGCTGTGCACGCTCAATACCCGCCTGCCCCTCGCCGTCCACGCTGGTAAAACCAATTACGTGCGCGGCGATGTCGCCTGCGGGGTAATAGCGCCGAAATTCACGTTGCTGAAACACACCAGGCACTTTGAGCGCCATTACCTTGGCAGCTTGTTCAGGCGAAATTTGCCGCTTTAACCAAACAAAATTTTTGTCTTCCTCCGCCAAGCGCGCCTTGATGATTGTTTTATCCATATTCAAGGCGGCGGCGAGTTTGGCAATGGCGGTGTCGTCAGTTTCCATTGCCGAGGGACTCGCCCAAATCGACTCAACAGGGGTGGAGATCGCCAACGGCTTGCCGTGACGATCCAGCACCGCGCCACGTAAAGCTGGCATATCGAGGACACGCACAAAGCGCGATTCACCTTTGGCTTGCAGAAAATCGTTATTGAGTCCTTGCAAATAAAATGCGCGCCCAATCAGGAGCACAAACAACGATAGACAACCCACCAGTGCAAGTCGTGAACGCCAACCTTCGAGTTTTAAGCGAAGCTCGGGAGCTTGAATTTTTTTGGTGTGATAGTTCATTTCTCTGCAGGTTTTTCTACGGGCTGGCTCAACACCACGATCACTGCTTTTTTAGCATCGGGTATCACCATGCCTAGATCGCGCGTGGCTTTTTGCTCGATACGTTTATGCGTACCTAGGGTTTGCGATTCAATTTGTAATTCGCGCCACTCTTGATCAAGTTTTGCCTCGCGCTCTTTCTCGGCTTGCATCGCAATGAACGCTTGACGCCACTGATGATTTGAAGTGACGACTGACATCGCGCAAAAAACAAGTACCGCGAGCAGCAAGAAATTAAGCCGCATCATGCTGCGACCTCAGTGCGGGTGGCGACGCGCATCACAGCGGAACGGGCGCGCGGATTAGCGGCGACTTCTGCGGCGCTAGCTTTAACGGCGCGGCCTTCGAGCCTGAGCGTGGCTTCGTTAATTTCATTGGCGCGTATCGGAAAATTAGACGGCAATGAATCGCGCTTCGCACTATTTTGCATAAAGCGTTTGACGATTCTGTCTTCCAGCGAATGAAAACTAATCACCACTAATCGTCCTCCCAGCCCCAAGCGTTTTACCGCGACGGGCATCATCGTTGCTATTTCTTCAAGCTCTTGATTGATGAAAATCCGAAAAGCTTGAAACGTGCGGGTCGCGGGGTTAAACCCCGGCTCGCGCGTGCGGACGGTTTCACCCACGAGCTTGGCAAGCTCGCTCGTCGTCCGTACACCTCCGCCGAGCCTTGTCGCAACAATCGCTCTTGCAATCTGTTTAGCAAACCGTTCTTCACCATAGCGCCAGATGACCTCCCCTATTTCTCTCTCTTCCGCCCGAGCCAACCAATCGGCTACTGTTTCACCTTCGCCTTGATTCATCCGCATATCGAGTGGCGCATCAAACCGAAACGAAAAACCACGCTCGCCGTCATCGAGCTGCGGCGATGACACTCCTAAATCTGCCAGCACACCATCTACTTTCGTAATCCCCAGCTGATCCAGCACACTGCCTAAATCGCTCATTTGCCCGTGATGTAGCGAAAATCTTTTATCCACAATCGTATTGGCCTCAATGGCGGCCAAATCACGATCTATCGCAATCAAGCGCCCATTAGCGGATAACTTTTCCAAGCACAATTGCGAATGCCCGCCCCGCCCAAATGTGCAATCGACATAAACGCCATCTTGACGCCCGCCTCCGCCACCCTCAATCGATAGCGCTGACACCGCTTCATCAAGGAGAACGGTGGTATGTGGTTGACCATTCATTCGCTCTCAACGTGTTAAAGCGAAAAATCTTCAGTGCCAGGCGGTAAACCCGCTGCACCAGATGTGAGTGCGGAAATTTCGTCATTCCATGCGCTCATCGACCAGACCTCAAAATGCGAGCCTTGCCCGACAAACATAATCTCGCGATCAATACCCGCATAGGCGCGTAGCTCAGGCGAAACCAAAATACGCCCAGCGTTATCGAGTACCAACTCTTCGGTAAAGCCAATTAATAAACGTTTCCACATGGATGCCGTCTTATCCATCGCCGGAAATTTCATGACCCGCTCACGAATAGGCTCCCACGCGGCCTCTGGGTAGAGCAACAAGCATTTGGCCGGGCTCGCGGTTAACACCAAGCGACCAAGCGACGGTGTCGTCAATGGCTCGCGATGCTTCACCGGGATCGCAAGCCGATGTTTCACATCGAGATTAATTTTTGATACACCTTGAAACATGACAGTGGATTCCATCCAATTTTTTAACGTCACCTAGGTGACCTCATATAACCCTGCGTGACCTTATGCGTTGCTCACAAATCAGAAAAGATCATCAATATCGAAAAATGCGCGAATGAGTTAGTTTTTTAGCAGAAACAGCAAAAATGCCCGTTTTTTTCTAAAAACTCCACTTTCTCCCACACGCAACCACTATAGGCGCAAAAAAACCCGTGGTCAAGCGGGTTTTTAAGAAATTTTCGTTATGCTTCAGGGACTTAGCGCATTTTGTTGATGCAAACTAGCTCAAAAAAAAATTGTTGATAATGAATGAGATAGCGGTTAAACCTAAAGTAACTTAAGAGGATTAAGGCTTAAAAATCAGGCAGTTACTGTAAATATATACATTAAATACCTTTCGATTGATTTTTTATTTGTAAACCCAGTGCTGAATAATCGAACCGAGATTTTCCATTAGGATTTGAGATGATAACGTGGCTATTTTTGAGTGTATTTTCTGTTGACTGACGAATGAATAGCTGGCTATTCAAGAGGAAGAAACAGGAGAGACGCCAAAGATAGTCCGTTATCACTCAAACAGTCCCGAAGGGACGCCTAATGAAAAATCTCGGTTGAATGGCAAGACGCGTCGCGGTTTCATGGTCTTTTTATTGCCCGTTTATTGCTATGGGCGCTCAAAAATACCAAACTACGATATCTATTGGTATATGTCGTTAGGAATCAATCATGGCAAAAAATACAAGCATCGGCTTAAGCCCTCATTTCAACAAGTTTATTGGCCAGCAAATTGATCCTGGACGATATGGTTCAACCAGCGAGGTGGTGCGTGCTGGCCTCAGGCTATTGAAAGATGATCAGCTTAAATTGTCTCAATTGCGAATGGCACTTGATGAAGGTGAGGCGAGTGGACTTGCTCAATATGATCACCATGCTTTACGCGATGAACTGGATCACTCAACCATCACAAAATGAGATCCTTTGCGTTTAGTCGTCGCGCGAAAAGTGACTCGATAGAGATTGGTGTTTTCACTTCAGAGATGGGGCATTGCGCAGCGCGATTATTATCTTTAGAAGCTTTATGAGGCGTTTCATCTGCTCGGAAAAACACCTGCACTCGGCACAACATGTGACGAAGTAAACGCAGGCTACCGAAAATTTTTGCAGGGAAGCCACCTCATTTTCTATAAACAAAATCCAGACCACGGCATATTTATCGCCCGCATACTTCACGAGCGTATGGACTACCACGTCATCAACCTAGGCACTAACCACGCTGGCTAAATAATATGGATATTGATTTCTCTTGGGCATTCGCCCTATTGTTATCGCTCGCATTTTTTGCCGGACTAGTTGATTCAGTCATCGGCGGCGGCGGCTTAATTCAGGTGCCCGCACTATTGGTATTTTTGCCCGGCGCACCGATTGCGACTATCTTTGGCACTAACAAAATTATTTCATTGGCCGGCACATCCATGGCGCTCGCCAAATTAGCGCCCAAGGTGCAAATTCCTTGGAAAAGCATACTACCCGCCGCACTCGTCGCCGCCATATTTGCATTCATGGGAGCAAAAGCGGTCACGCTAATCGACCCTAAAATATTGAAACCTGTCATCCTCGTTTTGCTTATCGTGGTGGCGGCCTACACGTTAGTGACAAAAAATTTGGGCCAACTACATCAACCAAAATTTGCCGCGCAACACGAACGCCTTATTGCGATCATCATCGGTGCTGTGTTGGGTTTTTATGAAGGTTTCTTTGGGCCCGGCACTGGCAGTTTTTTAATATTCGCCTTCGCTGGTTTGCTAGGCTTTAATTTTCTGACCGCATCCGCCGCCGCTAAGGTGGTCAACATCACCACCAATATCGCAGCCACTGCGTGGTTTGCGTGGAGCGACAACATCCTCTACGAACTCGCCATCCCCATGGCGATATGTAATGTTGCCGGCGCTTGGGTAGGTGCACACTTAGCGCTCAACAAAGGCCAAGCATTTTTGCGACTATTTTTTCTGTGCGTGATTGCAGTGTTGATTTGTCGGTTCGCATGGGATGTTTTTGGTGGTGAATAGCCGTTGAATAATTTTTACCGCCGATGAACGCCGATGAACGCCAACATGGCCGATAAAATATCAAGGTGCAATTAGGGAGCGCATTTTCGAGCATAAAAGCTCGCAAATGAGCGTCAACAAACGACTTTATGATTTTGACCTTATCCGCGTGCATGTCCGTACATGGGCATGCATCTGCGTGCATCGGCGGTTAGATTTCCTCACAACAGCGTTTGGATTGACAAAACTTTACATAGACAACGTTGACTCACCTGCCAACCTAGGCAACTAAGAATCACGCACCCGGTAGCGTCACCCAAAATATAACGCCACTACCGTCTTCCAAATTAGCAGCGGCAATAGTCCCGCCGTGAAATTCTGCGATGAGTCTGGCGATGTAGAGCCCTAGGCCTAAGTGAGCCTCGTGACTTTCAACACTGCGTTTTGAGACCATTGAGTCAAACAGTTGGGCAATTTCTTTACTATTTTGGGGCAGCAGCGAGCCTTTATTTTCAACACTAAGAATAATGTTTTTAACGTCACGTCGTAGCGATATTTTTATAGGCGCACCTTCAATTGCACGCGCAAAATCGATCGCATTTTGCACCAGCTTATCAAGCATTTGGTTAATCGCATCTGGCACAACATCGCACATCAATTCATCGGCATCTGCGTTAAAGGTAAAGCGCTGATGGGTGAATGTTTGTTCGTACCCTAATACACATCCCCTCACCAGTGAAACCAAATTAATGCGTTCGCGCTTGGCGCCTTCGAGCATACGTTCAAGCTGCGTGGCTTCCGACATTCTGGCGATGATTTGCGATAGCCTCGCGACACCTTCATCAGCGCGGGATAAAAATATTTTGTCGTCGTGACTTAGCGGCGAGACACGCAAATTGTCGAGCGAGGAGCGAACTACCGCCACGGGCGTGCGTAGCTCATGTGATAGACGAGCGGCGAGTTGCTCAAGATAGCTGGTGTAACTGGCTTGGCGCGAGACCATCGCTTGCAGGGTTTCAGTGAGCGCACCGATTTCATCATGCGTCTTAGTTGGGCTTATCGTGCCACGCACACGACCCTGAGCGTCGATCGCGTGATTTGCCTCGCGTTGCAAGCGGGTTAAGCGTGCGGTAAACCGAAATGCGAAGGCAAACAAGACTCCAAAGGTAACGATGAACACAATCAGCGTAATAACCAACACCGACTGCGCCGCAGATTTGGCGAGGCTGCGGTATTGGGCGTCTGTTTCTTCAATAACAACGGCAGCAACAACATTTTCACCTTGCCAGATTGGCGCGGCAACTGACAGCACAAATACGTTGTCAGGCACGCGTCGCCAATTTACCGTTGGCTCGCCAATGGCGGCGCGCTCAGCTTGGCGCATCACTGCCGCGGTGTTGCTCTCGCCGTCACTCCCAACAGTGTTTGTAACACCGGTTTGCGGCATGATGATGGGCATGAGCAGCCGCGTGACCGGTGCAGCAAGTGCGCGAAATTTTTCACCAACGGTATTGGTCATGGGCGCAGATGAATTTTTTACTAACGCACCAACGAGCCCGCGCACCTGCCCACTGGCATCAATGACCCAAATGCGCACATCACGCACGCCGCTTTGATTGAGTATTCGCTCAATTTGCGGGCTCCGTTGATAGCGGTTGCCCAGTTGCGAAATGGTGGCAGGATCACTCGCGGCAAAAAGCGCCAAAATACGTTGACGCTCAAGTTCGCGTTCCCTATTTTCCTCACGATTTTGCTCACTGTTTTGTTCACTGTTTTGTTCGCTGTTTTGTTCACCACCACGAGTACGTTCAGCATCACTTAACGTATCTTGGGATACCGGCTGGCGCTGTAGCATTTCCGGGCGATCAGACAATGACGCCGACACTAATTTTGCAGCAGCCACCGCCACTTGTTCTTGGCCGCCGCGAAGGTAGCCCGCTAATTCACGAACAAATAGAAAACCAACGAATGGAATCAACAGCAACATTAAAGAGGCGGCTAAAAATTTAGCCCGTACGCTCTTCAAAAATGCAACTTTCCCCATGTACGAATTGGCGATTAGCTTTTCCACCGATAACCCATGCCATAGACGGTCTCTATCGCATCGAATGTGCTGTCCGTCACTTCAAACTTTTTACGAATGCGTTTCATGTGTGAGGTGATAGTGTTGTCATCTACAGTGAGCTCAGCTTCACGCATTAGCTGATCGCGATTTTTAACGTGGCCGGTAAATTTAACGAGTCCGTGAATCATCCAGAATTCAGTCACGGTCAGCACCACCATCTGCCCTTTCCAATTTACGGCAAGCCGGTTTATATCCAGCACCAAATCGCCACGGTTGAGCACATCTTCCGCGCGTGACGGTAGGCGCTGTGCGTCAAGTCGGCGGAATAAAGCGGCGATGCGCGCACTTAGATGCGGCATCGACACATCTTTAGTTACGTAATCATCCGCACCCAAGCGCAGACCTGCGACAACATCAAAATCGCTATCACGCGCAGATAAAAAAATAATCGGCAAGCTCGCCGACATGCTGCGTAATTCGCGGCACAGCGTAAAACCGCCGTCGATTTCCTCCCCTAGGCCTATATCAATAATGGCTAAGTCCGGCAGCTTAATTTTGAATGCGGCAATCGCCTCAAAGCGTGCGGCGTAGCTAGAAACCGCATAGCCTTGCCGCGTTAACGCGTCACTGTAATTGGCGCGGATGGTGGCTTCATCTTCGACGATGCTGATGTGTTTTTGCATGGTTTTTTCAGAAAAATAATTGGGCTGAAATCAATATACCGCAATCGTTATCTGCTGTTGCACGCAACAAGCAATGCATCACAAAGTTGCCACTATTTCGTCCAAAGTCTGCCTTTATCCCACCCGAAATGCGCCTCAATTGGGGCGCTAAATCGTTTTGGTCAGGCCACATCACGCACTCCAAAACGGCATCAACCATAGGGGCAACATCATGAAAATAATCTGGACAGCGATCATGCAATCAAACACCGCAAACGCAAACATGATCGGCCACGACGTTGTAAAAATGTTTGCCGCAGCCATTATTATCGGGCTGACGTTTAGCACTTTTGCAGTAGCGGTCTCGCTAATGTTGGCGCATACCTCTACTGCGTATGCGAGCCAACGCACATCTCAAGTGCCGAGCGCACTGTGGGTATCTCAACATGGTTTGTGGGTACTCAAACAAGATGTTGCATTGTTAGCTGGCGATCTCGACGATGCTGATGCAGATGCAGATAAGCTAACACCATCACCGGGATACATATATATGGAAGACGGCTGCGGCAGCACATCAATTGTTGCAACTGAACGTGATTGGCGAATCACGATCAAGGATGATGTGGCTGACATTCAAGTCATGCAAACCTTTGTGATTCCTACCACTGGAGCTGGTGAGACCACCATCGAAGAGGGCGGATATTTTGGAGCGGTGTTGCCGCTTGGCGCAATTTACACAAGCTTTCGCATACAACGACAATCGCATGAATTGTTGGGCAACTATGCGGGTCATACAAACTGGAGCAATTGGGATGATGACGACCATGGCAAAGTCGCTCGGCTGAAAGCACGTGGGTGGGTGCGCATGTATGAAAACAATCATGCCAGCGGCGTAACGCATTTGTCGTCAGATTCACTTCACGGCTTAAAGCAAGGCGAAACGGAGGTGGTGACCTATCGGTATCGCGTTGCGGTGGATAACATTGATCGCAGTGAATCAGCGATTCGCATCGCAATGCGCGATGCGCGATGATCAATCTACAGATGATGCCCGCAATAGCGTGTGGATCGATTGGGCGAACTCCGCGACACAACCGACGCTATCGGCAGTACAACCGAAAGCGTTTATCAACGCGCCGCGTGGCCTCAATATCGAACGCACACCAAATGACAAACGCATTACCCTAGAAACGGCAGTTGACCGCTTTAGTTGCTTGAACGTGAGCATGAATAAACGAGTTTAGCGGTTTAGCACGTTCACCTATTTGGTGACTCACGCTACCAGTGCGATTGCACATTGTTCAAACTCCCTAGCCGCGTTACTCCTGCTTGCAGGATAAGGCCTGCTCTGTCCGTGTTTGCCAAATGAGGCCTTGCTAGGAAGTCCGAAAAATGCACACTTATGTCCCCAACGGGGACGCTATCCCTGTGGGACACACCCGTCCAACTGCCGTTTCTAAGTTAAATGCCGTCGCATTTTGAAATCTTGTTGGTGTCGTTAGGTTGTTTCCAGCGCGTACCCGCTTATGAAACCGATATCCAGCAAGTCCTACCCAACAATCTACTCAGTCCAAACTGTAATTTTTAGAATTACCAAATGCAGAACCAGACGCACCGTCTTATTTCTTCTTGGTGCGCGGCGTTTTAATTGGTGCGGGTTTGGCTACAGGCGTAGGGGTTGCGGCATTTAACCCTACCATCGCCTGCTGCATCCACACGGCGGGGTCGAATAGTTTGGCGGCTTGGGCGAAGTCAACGCTGCCGGTTTGTGCGGCAGCGGTAGTCATCTGCGCAATGGTATCGCGCTGATACTCAAGCGCTTTGACCGAGAGTGAGACGGCGTTGGTTTGTGCCTCAAGCCACATGTGCACTATTTGCAGCTCACGGATTTTTTTATCAATCTCGACGGGGTCAAACACATTCGCCGACTGTGCGGGCGCGCCACTACCAGCAGCACCCATGCCGGACATTTGCCTGAGTAATTCAAAGTAATCGGGGAGTGGTAGTGTGGACATAAGGTGTGTTTGATGCTTAACGATTATGTTTTTTAATAAATTCGCGAATTTTCGGATATATCGTTTCACGGTATTTGCGTCCTGAGAAAATGCCGTAGTGACCTACACCAGCTGCTGTCAAATGCAAAGCGCGTGTCGTTGGCACGTTGTAACACAACGTATGTGCTGCCTGTGTCTGCCCACTGCCAGAAATATCGTCAAGCTCACCCTCAATCGTGAATAAGGCGGTGGTGGTAATCGTCTCGGGCTTAACACGTTCTCCCGCCACGTCTAAAGATCCCTGCGCAAGATTTTGCTCTTGAAACACGCGCACAATAGTGTCTAAATAATATTCAGCGGGCAAATCCATTACGGCGTTGTACTCGTCATAAAAACGTCGATGCGCCTCAGCGGACTCTCCATCGCCTGCGACCAAATGCTTGTAGTAATCCTGATAGGACTCGATGTGACGCTCCGGATTCATTGCTACAAAACCCGTCAATTGCATAAAGCCAGGATAGACAAGCCGCATTGCGCCCGCATAGTTGGCTGGCACGCGGTGAACCGCATTTTGTTCAAACCAGCTAATCGGGCGACGTGTGGCAAATGTGTTCACCGCGGTTGGGCTCAAACGTGTGTCGATTGGCCCGCCCATCATCGTCATGCTGGTAGGACATTTTTCGCCGCGCGCGGCCATGAGCGCGATACCGGCAAGCACTGGCACCGTTGGCTGACAGACCGAGACCACGTGAATTTTTCCGCCAGATTTTTCTTGCATAAAGCGTACGAAATCCTGCACATAGGCGACGTAATCATCAAATCGAAACGGCCCTTCAGACGTCGGTACTTCGCGCGCGTCTTTCCAATCCGTAATGGTCACATCATGATCGGGCAACATCGTGCGTACGGTGTCACGCAACAAGGTGGCGTAGTGCCCTGAAAGTGGTGCGAACAACAACACATGCGGCGTATTTTTGTCCGCGTTTTTTGCAGTGGGCGATTTCGCAAAATGCCTGAGCTGGCAAAATGGCATATTTAGAAGAACTGATTCGGTAATTTTTACCGGCTTACCTTCAACCACTACCGATTCAATGCCAAAGGCAGGACGCTCATAACGACCGGTCAACCGCAACATTAAATCTAAGCCCGCCGCCGCATTTTTCGCACTTGGTACATAGGCTAACGGCAGCAGCGGATTTTTCAACGTCTCTGCACTTGCCTCCGCCCACCAGCGCCAAGGTTCCAAGACATTACGCTGAAATTCATGCAGTTGATAAAGCATCGGAAGCCTTTGTTAAATTGGGTATCAGGTAGTTTACTGCGGTGCAGCAATTTAGGCGAGCGCAGCGGTATTAAACTTCGGTATTAAGCCTCCATACCTCTGTTAGTCTTAGCCCCTCAAACACTTGTTCCACCTGAAGGAAAAACCCATGCGTACCGATTTTTACCCGCCGATTTCACCCTTTGATCACGGCATGATGACCCTGGATAGCCTGCATACGATGTATTTTGAGCAATCTGGCAACCCCAACGGTGTGCCCGTTTTGTTTTTACATGGCGGGCCAGGTTCAGGTGCTTCGCCATCACATCGACAGTTTTTTGACCCCACGTTTTACCGCATTATTATTTTTGATCAACGTGGCGCAGGTCGGTCAACCCCGCTGGGCGAACTCAACGACAACACCACGCCAATTTTGATTGACGACATCGAGCGGCTGAGAGAAAAACTAGGGATCAAACGTTGGCTAGTCTTTGGCGGTTCGTGGGGCTCGACCTTGGCGTTGGCCTATGCTGAATATCATCCCGCAAATGTCATGGCGCTGGTCTTGCGCGGCATATTCTTATGTCGGCAATCTGAGATTGATTGGTTTTTATATGGCTTAAAACATTTCTTCCCCGAAGCCTGGCGAACACTTGCCGAACATCTGCCGCCCAGTGAACGTAACAACATACTGAAGGCCTACTACGCCCTAATCACCGACCCTGATCCGGCGATACACTTTCCTGCTGCGCGCGCGTGGAGCATCTACGAAGGCTCCTGCTCCACACTTCTACCGAACCCGAACATTGTGGCGAACTTTGGTGCGGATCGTACCGCGCTGGGCTTGGCACGGATGGAGTCACATTACTTCATGCACGATATATTTTTGCCACCTAATTTCATCATCGATAATGTACCCAAAATCCGTCATATCACGACGACCATCGTCCAGGGCCGCTACGATGCGGTATGCCCAATCGTCTCGGCAGATGACTTAGCACGGGCTTTTCCAGAGGCTGACTATCACATCATCCCGGATGCAGGACATTCGGCATTCGAGCATGGCATTCGGTCTAAGTTAATCGAAACAATGGAGCGGTTGAAGGTGCGGTTTGGGTGATTCTATGTTTGGAACAATTTTGGAGCCGCAAATAAAAGAATAGGCGCTGGACGCATAGAGCTACCAATAACATTGACTAATATCTAATTTATGTTGACGTGTCATCATAATTAAAACATTGTAGGCACATGGAATCCATCAACGCTGGTCGAGGGCGACCAGAAACTTCTGATTTACCGCGCCACGTGCAGTTACGCGAAGCGAAGCGCATCCAGCATGCCCGTGAAAAAGCCGCTGGCATCACCACAATTGAGATTCGATTGCCATTGAAACAGGCGGCGCTCTTAAAGGCGGCGCAGACAATGCCTACGTTCGCGGCGGCGCTAGAAAATTTCCTCTATGAAATGATGGTGGACATTGACGCGTGGCCGACGCTACGCGAACTTGCTTGGAACCGCGCTAGTCGCTTCATTCCCGCCGCGGAAGCGTTGGCGCTTTACGAGCGTAATTGGCGGCACGTTGATGTGCTACGGCTATAACCTACGGAGGCAGCCTTTGTCGAACAATTAAAAAATCGCTATGGCGGCGGGGTGCTAAATGTCTGACATCAAACTGCAACGAGCCATCCACCAAATCATCTTGGCACGACTTGCCAAGATGAATAGAGCCGAACTAAAAACGCCTCAATGTTACTTCGACGCCGGCACGCGAATTGTTCTCGAACTAGGCAAATACTGCGTGTCAAAAGATATTGATTTCATGTGTTCAAGCCATGTCGGCTACCGGCGACTCCGCGAAGCGATTGCAGATAATTCACTCGGACCGATATTTAAAAGCAAAATTGTTCTGGCACGTGAAGTGCGAGCCGACCAATACGGCATTCGCACCGTCATCAATGCAAGTCAAGAAAAAATAAAATTTGAAATCGTTAGAGAAGGCCGCATTGACTTGATGCACGAATCAATTCTTCAGCTTCCTGTGCCATGTCTCACGCGCGAGCATGCATTTGCAGAAAAATTTTTAGCGAATGCTGATCGCGGTTTAGACGCGTCAACGTTGTCGCGAGACGCCACCGATCTAGCCTACATGACTGCGGGATGGTAAGGTGACGCTATCGCCGAAGGGCGGAACGTTGCCTTAGCCGCCTATGGCAAAGATGTGCCAAGAAAACTAAAAATGGTTGTTTCAAAATCCCTAAACGACAAACTCTATCGACATAAATACATTGAAGGGCTTGGGATTACCGACATCAAAACGATGCTGGCTGGCTTGACGCAGCCTGAGCGGGAAGCTTGGGCTGCGTAACCGCGCAAGTGTTCGTGAAGATTTTGAGCTCGCGCAACCTTCATTAGCTTCGGTTAGCGTGGTTCAGCGGTTCCAAATAAATCACTTCCCATAAATCTTGCCAACCGCATCGCCCAGCTCAGTCACGCCCTCATTGAAGAAATAGACCTCCCCGTCGAAGCCATGTTTACGGTTAACCTCAACCATCTGTTTAAAGAGTGCGGCATCGGCTTAGTAGCCATCGGACAAGCTTGTCAGGAGTCCTGGGAAAATCATTTTGTGATGTTCGGGGGCGATATGTTTTTCGGCCATTTCTCGGATGATCCTTTCGTACTGCACCACATCTTTACGATAAACCTGTGGCGTCACCAAGTCGACCCAACCATTTTTCACCCAGCTTGGCCAATCTTGTAAAAACTCATCACGACACCAAGGGTAAACACTTGGCGCCATACTAACAATCATTGCCGGTTTGCGCTTTTTCGTTTCCGTAAAAATGCGCTGCATGTAACGATTAAAAATGTCCGCGCGCCATTGAATCCACTTGGCATCTTTATGATTTTTAGGCGGCTCATTGCCGTTGTGGGCGTTGCGATAAAGACCAACCGTGAGTGGATCATAGCCACCATCAGAAGGCAGTGCAGGCAGTCGATCATCGCCCTGCAATCCTGCTACATCATAGTTATCGACCACTTCCATCCATAGCGACAACATAAAATCCTGCACCTCAGGGTCAAACGCATTCATCCAGCGAATGCCGTTACGAATGACTTGTTTCCCGTCAACATTGAGCGCCGACCAGTGTGGTTTTTTCAATAAAATTTCACGACCTTTGCCGTCGTTAATGTCAGTGGCAAAGCCAAACTCAAACCAAACGAATACCTTAATGCCGCGCGGCTTTGCAGCAGCAATAATTTCGGCCAACGGGTCGCGCCCTAGTAACCGCTCATCAATGGTGACGCCGGTAAAATTTTTCATCACTTGACTAGGATAAAACGTGCGCCCTTGATTCCAAATAACGACAAATACCGCGTTAATTTGATTCTTAAGCAGTGCGTCAAGGTGAGACTCAATCAACGCTTTTGAATTCCAAAAATCCGTGTGATTGGGAGTAGGTATCCAGACCCCACGAATGGCGTCGTTGGCCATTAGCGGTACTGGCGCTGCGCTTAGTTTTTTAATATTGTCAGTCGCCGGTGAGGCGATGGCAAAGGTTATCGCGAAGGATGTGCCGAGCGCCATGCCGAGGCGCATCAACCTTTGGTATGCGCGGTTCAACAAAGGCATCATTTTTTCACTTCAACGGTGCTTTTCTTGTTTGCAGCAGCGTGTATATAAAGCGCGTCGAGTATTTGCTCTTCATGTCGATACATCGCTGAATACTTGCCGGGGTTGGTTTCAGGGTTAAATCCTGGCCCGCCGTGCATAAAAATCATGCCACTTTTTTGCTTCGCATTAAAAACCATCGCCGACGTTAGCCCCCATGCGTCGCCGAGATGTCCAATCGCGGTGTAGCCGCCCGCCTCGGTTAGACGATCGCCGCCGCCACCCTTTCCAGTGTCAGGGTAGGACACATCCGTAAACTGCTGCACACCTAAACCCCACGCATTGAATAACGCCTTGCCACCGCTGTAGGTGGATTCACCGTTTTTTCCGTCAGTTTTTGCGCGCCATTGGGTTTTTAGCATTTCATCTACCGTCTTTTTTTTCAGGTAGGTGCGGCCTTGGTGTTGCCCCCGATTCATCAGCATAAACATGATGGTAGAAAGCCCTTCTGCGGATAATCGGCAATTGCCCTGCGGGCCAAATAGCGTGCCATTTGTGCCGACCACATACGCCAGCGTCGCGCGTGGCACCGCCGCGACGTTCGGGTAGTCATCTACCTGTGCCACCCACGGCCCGCCCGAATTCCACACTTCTTTATTGCCGATCACACTGCGCTTACGATATAGCGTGGCTACGTTCAGCAGATGATCCGCTGGCATATCCGCAGGGTGAAAGCCGCCTTTCAGCCGAAGTGGCGTTAACACTAAGCGCTGCATTAAGCGATCAAAGCGCTCGTTGCTGACACGCTCCATGATGGTGCCAATCACGCCCCAAGGTAAATTTGCATACTGAAAGTAGGCGCCTGGCTTACCCGCTTTTGACCACAGTGCGCCGGCGCCGTAAAGCTTGCCACCGGGCAGCAGCACGTCTTTCAAATCAGAAATTACTTTTTCATCCCAGTAGTAACCGGCATTATCCAAAATGGTCGAGGTATGACTGAGCAACATTCGCATCGTAATTGGATCATCAGGAAAATGTGGATTACGCAATTTGTAACCTAGGTAATCGCTAATGTCACGGTCTAGCGTTATCTTGCCTGCTTCAACTAATTTCATCACGCCGATAGCGGTGACCGTCTTTGAAATAGAGGCAATGCGATACATCGTCTCGCCGTTGGCGGGCTTGTTGTTGGCGGCATTCTCGTTATCAATCCACCGCGCGCCAAATTGGCGATGATATGAAATCTTGCCCTTGCGCACGGCAAGCACCGACAAGCTCGCGAGTGGCTTTGTGGGGCTATTCACCACTGCCTCAAGTGCCGTATCTAGGGTGGCATCTGTTGTCGCAGCTGGCGTTGCGCCCGGCATGGCAACGACCGGCACATTTTTTACAATCGCAGCGTGTACGGTATTCATCAACAGTGCTCCAAGCATAACCAATAATGAGATTTTCATATTTATTTCGCTAGGTGGATGATGCCTAATTCGGCGGCTTGTTTAAGGATGGTGGAGCTTGACGTCATTACGTCCAAAATGGCGGCAGTTTCTGCATCTGGCAGACCATCAAAATTCGATTGGCGAAAGCGTAATTGGAAAGCAGTAATCACCGCGCGCGTAGCTTTGTCATACTCGCCATTAAGCGGCACCGAATAGCCAAACTGATCGAGCTTTTTTTGAAACCAGTCGACGTTTGGCAGTTGGGCTTCATAGCCCATTCGTTTTTCGGCAACCAGCGCGTCGTCAAACCACGGGATCAGTCCCTCATCGGCTAACCGCTTCCAAAGAAATCGTGGGCCGGGATCATTTTTACGCTGTGGTGCGATATCGCTGTGCCCGAGTATTCGCTCCGGTGCGATATTGTGTTCTTTAACAATTTTTTTAACCAAGGCTACCACTAGGTCCATCTGCTTCTTGGGGTAATCAAAAAATTTACGGCCTTCCGGGGTATCGCGATAACCGAGATTGACAATCTCAATGCCAATGGAGGATGCATTCAAATTGGTATGCCCTTTCCAATAGCTCACGCCAGCGTGATACGCGCGACGATTTTCATCAACCAATTGATAAATAATCGGCATCTCATTTCCGGGCACATCGTTCGCGCCATCGCTGACCAAATAATGGCTGCTCACCGCCTGCTGGGTAAGCACGCGCAGCGATGTCGGATAGTCAATTGCCGTGTAATGCAAAATCAAAAATTGCGCGCGACTGTCTTGGCTTTTTGCGGTGTAGGTGCGATCAATATAGAGCGTGGAACAGCCGGAAAAAAAGCTTATGCAAAATACCGCGAGTAATAGTCGTTTCATTTTTTTATTCCTTGTTGTGTGTGCATGTGTGCATAAAGCGTGACACTCGACTTTTGGTGATCGAAGCGCACCCTACGGTTTATGTCGACTTCGCGGCGATACGTGCTGCGGCTACGTGCGCGTCGCTGACGCGCACTTTTAGTTGTGCCGCTGGCGGCAATGCCGCACGCATGGTGTCTTCAATTGCGCGGTGTAATAGCGCGGCGCGTCCAGCAAGCAGAATTGGCCGAACGCCAAACCGGTTAATCATTGCATTGCCGAGCCTGGCTAATTCACTTCCTGCTTGGCCCAAAATAGCTCGCGCGACCGCGTCATCATTGGCACTCGCGGCTACCGCGATCGCCAGCTTACCAATATCACCACGCTCGCGGCCATAAAAAAATTGTCGCGAAAATGACCAGTCGCTACCACCGATGTGTTTGAACATCTCGACTGCCATTGGTGAATCACGCCACGCACCGGGGCGCTCATCTTCAAGGCGCCAAATATAGCGCAGTGCTTCGCGTGCGATCCAAAATCCACCACCGCCGTCGTCGAGCAGTACGCCTCTACCACCAGCACGGTGAAAGACATTAGTCTCATCAATGTAGGCGGCAATGGAGCCAGTCCCCGCATACACCACATAACCCTCGCCCGGCTTAAATAAATCGCGATAGGCAATATCAATATCGCTTCGCACCGATACTGTGGCGGCGTCAATACTAAGTGCGGCGGCGATAAGCTGACAAAGCCGTTCATCACGCTCGTCTAGACCCGTTACACCCGCGCAGACGTGCTCAATTTTCCCAAGCGGGGTTGCTGCGCCTGCGATGTCCGACAACGCTTGGCGAATGTGCGCACGACCGTCATTGGTATTTAGTTGCAGTGCCGTAATGCCCGCTACTGACCCTTCGGCTACCAGCGCGCCCGCACTGTCCGCCACCGCCCAACGGGTTTGCGTGCCACCTGCGTCGAGCCCCAAACCAAATGACCGTAGTGTGGGTGCGGTCATTTAACGCTTGCCAATTCATCCGCGTTTATGGCGGTGCGGGCACTTTCATTACCGACGCGATCAATGGCACTCACCACCACGCGGATGAGATTACGACCATCAGCGGATGCGCGCGGCAGGCTCATTGTTGTGGCATTTGCCGCATTTGTCGCCGTCGGCTCAATGACAAATTTCCACGCGTCGCCATATAGCGCCCACACCGCAAATTTATCAACACCGTCATTTACGTTTGTTCGTATTGATAAACCAATGGTCTTCGCCCCTGCGGTGGACGTCATGCCCTGTACCAACGGCGCGCTGGGGGCAACATTATCTAACCACGGTGACGCCGGAACAAGCGCGGGCATCTGGTAATGATTCGCCAACAACGCATCGTTAATACCGCGTCTATTTTGCGAGAGCGCCACCATGCTGAAATGCACGTGGCCTGTCACCATTGCGTCCGTTTTGGTTTTTTCTCGCGTAACCGTGATCTGGTTTACCAATTCAGCTGGCTGCCATGTTTTTGGGGTGTCGTTAATGCGGCTGGTAAAAAGGCCCGGCCATAAATGTCGGCCTGCCGTGTTCTCAGCCGCCCAGTAATCCAGCAGCGTGCTGTAGGCTTGCGCTTTTTGATCTATCGCCCAGTAGAGTTGCGGCGTGAAATAGTCGAGCCAGCCTTTTTGCAGCCACAGCTCGGCATCGGCATAGAGTTTGTCGTACTGGCTAAAGCCCGCGATACCCGGTGGGCGTTTAGCGGGCTTGCCAATCCCAAACGGGCTGATGCCAAATTTCACATGGGGCTTTTCGCGCTTGATCCCGGTGTAAATTTTTTCGATCAACACATTCACATTTTCACGCCGCCAATCATCGCGCGATAGTTTCGCCGAACCTTGCTTGCCGGTGGCTAAGTAAGAAAGCCACGCCGGGTCATCAGGAAAGGGCAGCTCGGCACGCGGCGCTGGGGTATCGTCTGGCGAAGCTGGTGGTGCGGCAGTGCCGGGTACTGCCACCGGATACGGATAAAAATAATCATCAATATGGACGCCATCAATGTCATAGCGGCGCACGACATCCAAAATTACGTTTAAGGTTTGGTCAGACGCGGCGGCCTCGCCCGGATCCATCCATAAAAATCCCCCGTAGGGTTTCACCACACTGGGGACTGTATTAGAAATATGATTTTTAGCGTTAGGCGATTTAGCCTGCGTGTGGCGTGCTCGGTAGGGGTTAAACCAAGCGTGTAGCTCAATTCCGCGCTTGTGTGCTTCATCCACCCACATTTTCAGCGGATCGTAATACGGCACAGGCGGCTTACCCTGCTCGCCGGTTAAATATTCAGACCACGGCTCGAGCTTGGAATCGTATAGCGCGTCAGCACTGGTGCGCACTTGCAAGACAATCGCATTCAAATTTAATTCTTTGGCGCGGTCGAGTATCGCGATGATTTCCGCCTGCTGCTGCTCCACCGGCAAATTAGGCTTGGTCGGCCAATCAATATTGGCAACGGTCGCCACCCAGACAGCGCGAAATTCGCGTGGCGCCATTGGTGGACTTGGCAGCTCAAGCATGGCGACAGGCTTTACGGGCAGTTCCGCACAGGAGGTTAACGCAAGCAATCCGGCGACGGCAACTAGGCGCAACGTCGCGCGTATTTTTAAATCTATTTTCAGACGAGTTTTCATACCTTCACAAACCATTTTTTTCTCCACATAAACCAAGCGATGGCAAACATTACAAGGTTAAACAAAATTGCAAATAACAGTGATTGACTTACCGGGGCTAGCGGTAGCGCTTTGATCGGTGCATACAATATGGTTTTGAGCGCGACCATCTTGCCTTCATCATCGGCAAATTTAATGACGCCCATAATCTTCGCGACCAAGCCTGAAAACGCGAAAATGAAAAGCGCGTTCATGCCATAAATGGTGAAGGGTAAGAATGCCTGCTGCGATTTTCGTTTCAATACCGCATCATCGCTGCCATCGATCAACCAATAAAACGCGCCAAATACCAAGAGCGCCCAGCCGGTCATCGCAATCGCATACGAGGTTGTCCATAGGCTTTTGTTTATTGGCATGAAGGTCGCATCAATGATGGCGCCAATCCATAGACAAAGTAGTCCTGCCAACAGCATCCAAATCGTTTTCTCGGCGCGACTCACATTTGCCGCTAACCAATGCCCCAATAGCACGCCAAACAACATGCTGGTGAGCGCGGAAATAGTAGAGAACAATCCTTCAGGATCCCATGTTTTTGATTTCGACCACATGTGACCGTCTAAAAAAATGCGATCAATAAACGCGCCGACATCGCGTCCGGGGAGGAGCGCACCGGCGGCCACGACACCATTCACATCCGGCACGGCCACCCACAACATCACCGCGGTGTAGAAGGTGAGTAGGCCAACAATCCATAGCAGCTGGGCGCGCCACTGAAAATACAACACGATGGGTGCGGCGAGCATGGTGCAAAGCGCAATACGCTGCAATACGCCGGGAATGCGCAATGTTTCTAGATCAAATTTCGGTATGAAATTAAGCAGCAAGCCGATGAAAAAAATAATACTGGCACGCTTCCAAAGCGAGATAAGCATCGCAAACTTATCTTCTATCGCATGTGGATTTGCGGCACGTTTATTCGCAAGCGAAAAGGTCATCGATACGCCGCAGATAAATAAGAAAAACGGAAATATCCAATCGGTAAATGTCCAGCCGTGCCACTCCGCATGCGCGAGCTGCGAATACAAATTGCCCCAATCGCCGGGATTATTAACCAGCACCATTCCCGCGATAGTGAAACCGCGAAAAGCGTCGAGCGAAATTAGGCGATTTGTTGAGGATGACATTGGATAAATGACGCGTTAAATATATAAACTCGCTTACTGTGGCGGATTTTGAGGTAGTAATGCTTGGAGATGCCCACCAATACTAGGCTTTTTCTTCCTCCTTCTTCTTACCAAACGCCGGATCAATCTTCAAAAACAGCGCAATCGCGATGGACGGCAGCGTGCAAATACAAACCCAAATAAAGAAATGTTGATAACCTAGCTGCGTTTGTATCCAGCCGCTGGCCATGCCGGGCAGCATCATGCCGAGCGCCATAAAGCCGGTGCAAATCGCATAGTGCGCGGTTTTGTGAATGCCTTTGCCGTTGTTGTCTGCCACCATAATCATGAAGAGCAAATACGCCGCAAAACCGAAGCCGTAGCCTAATTGCTCGATGCCGATGGCAAGTGAGATAACCCAGATAGAAGTCGGCTGCGTGTAGGCAAGGAACACGAAAAGTAAATTGGGGATATGCACCGCAAATATCATCGGCCATAACCATTTACGTAAGCCGCCGCGAGAGATGGCGAAGCCACCAATAATGCCGCCGATGGTCAGCGAAATCACGCCGATGGTGCCATAAATCAAACCTACATCTTTGGTGGTTAAGCCTAAGCCGCCTTTGGCGATGCCATCCAGAAAAAACGGCGCGACTAGTTTTAGCGCCTGTGCTTCACCGAGCCGGTAGGTTAATAAAAATGCCAAGATGAGCAAAATATCTTTGCGAACAAAAAATGATTTGAAGGTAATTAAAAATTCCTCCAGCACATTACCGCTACCTTTCACCGTCACATCCGTTGGCGGCATCGGCAATACGAAACGGTGATAGGCAAATAGCAAAAAAAACATGCCCGCCAGCACCCAAAAAACAATCGACCACGCTTGAATCACATTGCCGGTGCTCTCAGTGAGCTGCCCCGCTAGATAGACCAATCCGCCTTGGCCTGCGATCATCGCCACGCGATAAAAGGTCGAGCGCACACCGACAAATGCCGCCTGCTGATGCTCTTTCAGCGCCAGCATATAAAAGCCATCCGCCGCAATATCATGCGTGGCCGAGCTAAATGCCATCAACCAAAATACGGCTAACGTGATTTGAAAAAAATGTGTAGTAGGAACGGTGAGTGCAACCAACGCTAAGGACGCGCCGATCAAAAATTGCAAAGTCACAATCCAATAGCGCTTGGTCTTAAACATATCAACCAAGGGCGACCAGAGCGGCTTTATCACCCAAGGCAAATAAAGCCAACTGGTGTAGAGTGCAATATCAGTGTTGGAAATATCCAGATTTTTGTACATGATGACGGAGAGCGTCATCACCACCACATAGGGAATGCCTTGACCGAAATAGAGTGTGGGAATCCACGACCATGGGGATTTTGCGGGCGATAGTGTGGGTGCAATGCTTGTTTGCATAATTTTGTTTGGCCTACTCTTTATTGATGCGACTCAAGGTTTGTTTCATTTTCATGTTGCCCCTGCGTATTGCAAATTGTGCATAGTGCCCACTGCCTACTGCAATTGTTTGTTGCACCTAATATTCATGACCGCAAATCCCACCCAGCCTCCCTGCTCTAAAGGGAAAGGCTTGATAGTAGTGGCTTGAATGCGCTGCACATGTCCACAACTCTACACGGCTCCTCCCTCAGAAAAAGGGAGGCTGGGAGGGATTGCGTTCGTCAACTACCGAACTAAATTCATCACCAACCAAATCACATTCAAATTATCACTTCTCAACCCGCACATCCAGCGTCGCCATCACCTGATCAATGCGCGAGCCTTCGGTATCCACCACCACAAATTTCACGCCTTGCCACGATACGCTGTCCGCCTTACGCGGCCACTTCTTGAGTAACGACATTAAGAAGCCACTTATTGTTTGATAATTTTCTTCCATCGGCAAACTGTGCCAACCGAATAGCTGCTTCACATCACTGATATCGGCCATGCCATCGATTAACCACGCACTTTCGCGATCATTCATTTTGACGATACTCTTTTCGCGTGCCACTTCTTCCACGATACGGCCCATGATGGCGGCCATCACATCATTCATCGTGAGTAGCCCCACCACCACGCCGTACTCGTTCGCAATCAACGCAATATCCTCGCCTGCATTACGAAATTGATCCAACCCATCCAGCACCGTGATGGAGTCCGGCAGCATGAGCAGCGTTTTCATGCCCCATGCTTTTAGCGTTTCACGTTGTAAGCGGAGCGACTGATTGTTAATCGCTTTGGCTAACAAATCTGCCGCATCGATGTAACCAATCGGGTGATCAATATCACCTGCCGTCACCACAAAGCGCGCCTTGGGCTCCTCGGCTAGTACGGTCTTAATCGTTTCTTCATCATCATCAACATCAATGGACACAATATTTTGACGTGGCGTCATCGCGCTAGTAATGGCTTTTTCGCCTAGGCCTAGCACGTTTTGGATTAGGTGATGTTCATCGCGGTGTACCGCGCCGGATTGTGCGCCTGCTTCAAACATCGCATACACATCGTCAGTGGTGACTGCCTCAATCCCTTGAGAACGAATATTGAAAAACGCCAAAATAGCATCCACTAATTTGCTAAAAATCCATAGAATTGGCAAAAACGGTTTTTGTAACGCACGCAAGATGGGCGCTAATGAGCAAGCAAAACGCTCTGGCGCGTGCAACGCTAATCGCTTCGGCAGGAGATCTCCAAACAACAAAAATACGGCGGTAATGCCGCCCACCGCAATGGTCAGCGACAAACTGTCGCGCAAAAAACCATCTGCCATCCCCCAACTGGCAAATATTTGCGACACACGAAAATTAAACGCCGCCTCACCAAACACGCCCGCGAGTATCGCGATGACGTTAAGTCCGATCTGGACGATGCCTAGAAAATGATTGGGGTTATCTTTTAAGTACAACACCATGCTGGCGCGCTCTTCACCGCCATCGCGTAACTGCATCAATTTAATACGTTTCGCACTTGCGATAGAAAGCTCTGCCAATGCGAGAAACGCATTGAGGCAAACGAGCAACAGCAAAATGAGGATGGTGTCGGTAAGACTCATGGGGACTTCGCATCGTGGGGTGGTGTCATCGACGCATCAAACGACGCGGCTGATCATGACCATCACCAGAAACGATGACGACCCTAGCAGACTTAAATGCCGCTAGTGTCGTCGTCGGGTGCTTCGTTGCTTGGTATTCATTTCGGTACAAAGTTTGATGCTGCGTTTTGCATGGTGGGCTGCCCACCAGTCCTTTTAACAAACCAGCGTGAGCAGATAAAATCTGCCCACGCTCAGCTTGTGATTAACGGAACCTATACGATACGCTCACGCCGATTGTACGTGGACGTGAGTAGATGACGCGCGGACCCATGATGCCTGCCGCTTGATCTGACACCACAGCTTTTTTATTGTCCGGGTTAGAGACGTAAGCTGACAAATCCCAATCGCCTATACCCACCCCACCATTTAATGAAAGCATGGTGTACGCAGGACGACTGCGCACTGTCGTTGTTGGCGAATCAGCACGGTCAACTTGTACTGGACCCACATAGCGTGCGTTTATACCTCCCCAGAGATAAGCGCCGCCTGTTGTGGTCCGATTGTAACGAAGGCCGTAAACATGTTTCCATTTTGCCGCACCCCCAAGCTTGCCCCCTGCTGTCCACGGCGCTCTGCAGCCAGCGTTATTTAGGTATAAACAATGCCTCTTTGTTGATGTCCATTCAGCCTGTGTCCAAGCGCCTGAATAGTTGAACTGAAAGTTACCGGCAATGCGCCAACGCAATGCAGTTTCCCAACCCTGAGACCTAGCACTACCAGCATTAACTGTGCCATTGATTGGAAATCCATTTTCAACGGCTTGTTCGCGATAGGTTTGTACATTTTTCCAGTCGATGCGGAATAGATTGCTTTGTATAAACAATTGTTTATCTAAGAAATAACCTTTCACACCAATTTCATAGTTATTGGTTGTATCTGGATCGAACTGACGACTATCCTGCGTCAGGACGTTGGTACCAAAGTTTTTGAAACCGTTTGTACCGCCACGACGAAAACCTTGGGACGCGGTGAAGTAGCCCAAAATATCATCATTGAACTGATATGAGGTATTAAACTTAAAAATTGATTTACCGCTTTCGCCAGTAGTGAAACGTAAGTTGTTATTGGTCAAATCAAAAGAATAATCGCGAATCTGCGCAATAGAGGTGTCATCGTACTTGAATACGCGTCCGCCTAGCGTTACATTCCATGCAGGGGTAACCTTGTATGAGGCTTCGCCGTAAATTGCGGTTTCTGTGTATTCACTACCAAGATTCTCACGATAGCCTTCATCAACGTCGCCGCCTGCGCGGACACGATTAATACGGTTAAACGCATCTAGTCCTGGCAAAAATTCGGAGAACCGTAAACTACGATCTTGCGTGGTGTGATAAAGACCTGCAATCCATGAGAACGGTCCAGCGCCCTTTGATGTCAAGCGCGTTTCGTGACTCAACCCTTTGTACAAGTTGTCGAAGGTAATAAATGCAGAGCGTCCACTATCAAATGCGCCACCCGCGTCGCCAAG
>Ga0105049_10000303_pt1 | contig 51687 bp, 51 predicted proteins | sample MAT06_FD_78087 | JGI IMG/M metagenome (GOLD analysis project Ga0105049, IMG submission 78087) | Freshwater microbial communities from Lake Fryxell liftoff mats and glacier meltwater in Antarctica - MAT-06 | ecosystem: Environmental > Aquatic > Freshwater > Ice > Liftoff microbial mat | place...
GACGCCAGAGTCCTTTGGGCGCAAGCACAAAGGGCAGATGCACATGCGTGTCGATCAACCCCGGTGAGATCCATTTGCCCGAGAGATCTATCGCCCGATCGCCGGGCATGGTCGGGCAACCACCTGCGTCAGAAACGCAAGTGAAGTGTCCGTTCTCGAGCACAATCCGTGACCTCGGCACGGGCGCACCACCGTTGCCGTCGATCAGCGTTGCGCCGCTGAGGACGACGCGTTGCTGTGCGCGGAGCGGTGCGATCGGCAGCGACAACAGCACGGCGGCAACGGCGGCCAGTGACCATGCGAGGGTGACGGGATAGCGCGGCCGCGTGGCTTGAGTCGTTGGAACGAGTCGCATCATCGGCCGCTCAGTACGTGTCGGCCGTCGGTGACGCGGCTGCTGGAGTCGCGCGTGTCTTCCCATCATCGGTTGCGCGGGTCTCCTCGCGGCGTGCGCGACTGTCGATCAGGTACATGACCACACCGACTGGAGTGAGCACGAGATACAGGAGACGCATGCCGAGCATCGTTTCGGCACCGCCCTGCAACCCGGCGATCCGATAGACCGACGCGGCAGCCGTTTCCGTGATGCCAATGCCACCGGGCGTTATGGGCACGTTGTTCAGCACGAAGATGAGTGAGGTCAGAAAACCTCCCACGAGTGCGGCGCTCCCAGGCATCGTTGCCAACTGGACAAAGACAATGCACCCGGCTGCGCACAGGTTCGCGACAAACGACCAGCCGACTGCCCTGAGCAGCAGACCGCGTTCGACGCGGTAGCTATGAATGGTGTCAAGAATGCGTGCAGGGTAACCACCAAGTGGAGCCACACGAAGTGCGAACTGAATTGGCCTGCTCGCAATGCCTCGGCGGGACAGTGCGATCATCACGCCGCCGGTCAGTGCACATGAGGCACCGGCGGCAATCGCGAGCAACGCCTGAACGATCGTGCTCCCGCGTACGACGTCGAGAAAAAACGGCGCGAGTGCAAGTGGCACCAGCAAGAGGCCAAGCAACCCGAGCACGCGATCGAGGAGCAGGATCGTTCCGATGCGCGTGCGGTCGAGCGTTTTACCGCCGGGCGTGAGCCAAAGTCGGATCAAATCGCCCCCGACCGTCGGGATGACAAAATTCGCCGCGTTACCGATCAGGGTGAGACGCATTGACTTGGCCAGCGACATCGCGAGTCCGCGCGGCGCTGCCAGAATGCAGAAGCGCCAGGATGTCATCCCGAACGCAGTCAGCAACAGTATCAGCGCGGCCAAGGTCAGGGGCCATGCACGCAGCAAACCCTGCAGGCGCGGCCAGTCGAGGTGCCCCTTCGACGCAAGTGCGTAAAGAATCGCAGCGGCGATCAGTACGCGCGCGATAGCCCAGATGCGGCGCTTGGCGTCCGCACTCATAACCGCTCGGCTCCGACAGCGACACGTTCGTAGATGCGGATCGGCGCGTTGACGACCGGATAGTCGAGATCGGGGCGTTTGGTCCACGACAGAATCGTCTGCGTGTGAAAGAACGCAACGCGGCGATAGCCCAAGCTTCCGTCTTCGAGTCCGCGAAAGATCGGCGGCGGGCAGGTGGCCGCGTATTCCTTTCCGGGATTCGTATAGTCGGGGATGATGACGACAAACCGCGGCCGTCGTTCAGCCCAACCATTGATCACGGTTTTCACGGCGACTTCGCTGGTGTCAGCGCGGAAGTTGCTGCCGCGATTCAGGATTGCCATGCGCGACGTCAGCGAGGCCGGCATCGGCGGGTTCTTGTAGTCCGAACCGAAATACTCGAGCGCGTCGCCGGGGCGTGCATTGGCCGCAATCCACTGTGCGGTCTCGTAGCGCGCATCGCGCAGCATGCCATCGGTGAGATCGATCGCCCAGGCAGCGAGCGTCACGGCACTTGCGAGTCCGAGCGCCGCGGCGCCGAGGCGCATTGGGCTACGGCGCGACTCCCATGCCATGACGAGCGCGCGACCGGTGTAGATCGAGAACACGAATGCGACTGGCATGAGGTAGCGCAGCATCGCGACGCGCGCGGAAAAGAAGATCACCAGCAGGTAGCCGATTGCAGAGAGTGCAATCAGCGATTCGCGGCGTCGCTGCACGCCCAGGACGGCGACCCCGATCGCACCAAGTGCGAGTCCGGGCCAGGTCATGGATTGTGCGAGCAGCTCGATCAGTCGCGCAGCAAACTGCACACCGCCTTCCAACGTGCGCGGATACATGCGTATAAACGCAACGTCGTTGTTCTCCATTTCGGCGAGCCGAGTCTGGACGAAACGGATATGGGCAGACCAGCGGTGAAAGTCGATGGCCATGCCGCTGGCGAGCATGTACGCAACGAACGTGCAGGCAGCGCCGGCAATCGCAGCGCGCCAGAAATTCGCGTTGCGCCACGGCGCGCCGTCCGAGCCCGGATTGGGCAACAACAGCACCACGAATGGCGCAAAAACAAATGAGGCGAATGACGGTTCCTTGGTGGCGAGCGACAAGCCCACCAAGGAACCGAAGATCACTGATCGCCGCATCGTGAAGCCATCGCGCAGGATGAACGCGAACGCCACAAGCGCCGTGGCGGTGTAGAACAGTACCGGCACATCGACGTTCGAATTGCGCGAGTAGTAGAACATCGGATACATCAGCATGACGAACAGTGCCGATGCAAAACCGCTGCGCTCATCCCAGAGCACTCGCCCGATCTCGTATGCGCAAAGCACGATGCCCACACCTAACAGCACCGAGAGAAAGTGCGCGATGAGCGTCAGCCTGCGAAGCGACTTGACGGGATCGACGAAGCCGTGAGGAAAGCCCACCGTCGGATTCTTCACACCGCCGGTGAGTAACTCGTAGCCCATGTATGGCGCGAAGGCGCCGAGCACCATGAAGGGGTGCAACATGGGATAACCGAGATTCGGGTTCTGCACCGGTTTGGGGTGCAGAATGTCGTGCGCTTGCGCGAGCGGTCCGAGCGGTGGTTCGTCGTCAACGCCCCACGCATTGCTGCGGTCGGCTGCGGTCGCGTACGGCGTGCCCCACCAGAACGCGGGCGTATAGACCGCGAGAGCGAGCAGCACGATGGTCACTCGCATGAGGCCGATCCGGCGCCATACGCTGGTGCCGCTCACAGCCGTCGCGTCACGCACGCGCGTACGGTCAACGTCAGGTCAGAGCGCAGCGGCGGTCACAGTTGCGGGCATACGCCGTTCGCGCCGCTTGGGCAACCGATCGCCGTCAACAAACGCCTGATGCCATAGCTCGAGCGAGAGAAGTCCCCACAGCGGCCGTCCGAACGCGGCGCCCGGTGCGAGCAACTTCTCGACGCCGTCCATGCGGTACAGTCCGCGCTGACGGGCGCGGGTGCCCAGCATGATGTCGCCAACGAAATCGCGAATGGGTCCGCGCAACCACTCGGTGAGCGGAACCGGAAAGCCCATCTTGTCGCGACGCGTGAACACGGATTCCGGGATGAACGGCTTGATGGACTCGCGGAAGATGCGTTTCGAGTCGCCGCCCTTGAATCGCATCGACGGCGGCATCTTGGTCACGAGTTCCGCGATGCGATGATCGAGCAGCGGCACCCGCGACTCGAGCGACACGGCCATGCTGGTGCGATCTTCCACCTGCAGCAACGCCGGCAGCAGCGTCTTGAGATCGAAGTTCGTCATCTTGTTGAAGTACGACTTGGTGGACGGGTTGTTGAAGATCTGCGCATACGAGTCGAACATCCGACTCTGCGAGCTGGACGTCCACACATCGCCCGAGATCAGCGACTCTGCGTCGTCGATGCGCGACACGAGGCGGAAGTAGCGACGGTCCATCTCCTCAAAGAGCCCTTCCTTGAAAAAGCTCTGCAGCATGGGCGCGTACTGTTTGAGCATTCCCAGACTTGGCGCGATCGAATCCCACGACACGACATAACGCGGATCGGTGGCGGTATCCTGAATGGCCCCCTTCATGGCCTGCTCGAGATACGCCACGAGATAGCGCGCGTACCCGCCGAACAGTTCATCGCCACCCTGGCCGCCGAGTACCACTTTCACGTGATCGCGCGCGAGCTTCGACACGCAGTACTGCGGAAAGAGACCGGGACCTGCTGCCGGTTCGTCCATCATGTAGATGAGCCACGGCAGCGTGTCGGTGAACTCGCGGGCCGATGGCCACACCTCGTGGTACTCCGCATTCACATTCGCCGCCACTTCACGCGCGTACCGCGATTCGTCGTACTGCGGCCCTTCGCGGAACGCACCCGTGAACGTGTGAAACGTGTGCGGATACCGTCCCGCCGCCATCGATACCACGGTCGACGAATCGATACCGCCGGAACAGTGCGCGCCCACCGGCACATCGCTGCGCAGCTGCAGCTTGATCGAATCATTGAGCAGGGCAACGAGCTGCTCGCGGAAGTAATCCTCGGTGTGATGAAAGTCGAGTTCGTAGTTGTAGTCCCAGTAGCGCACGTCGGCCGGCGCGGCGTCGCGGCCGGGGCGGAACGTGAGGTAGTGCCCGGGCTCGAGCTTCTGGATCTGACGGAAGAGCGTGCGTTCGCCGAGGCAGAACTGGAAGGTGAGATACTCCTCGAGTCCCTGCGCGTCGGGTTCTGCGCGCACGAGTCCTGTCGCCAAAATAGCTTTCGGCTCGCTCGCGAAGAGCAGCGAATCGGCCGTCATGGCCCAGTAAAAGGGTTTGATGCCGACCCGATCGCGCGCCGCAAAAATGCGCTGCTGACGGGAGTCCCAGATCGCGAACGCGAACATCCCGTTCAGCCGTTCGAGACAGCGCTCACCCAACTCTTCGTACAAATGGAGAATGACTTCGGTGTCGCTCTGCGTGCGGAACTGGTGGTGACGCGAGAGCTCACGCCGCAGTTCGACGTAGTTGTAGATCTCACCGTTGAAGGTGATCCAGATCGTCCCGTCCTCGTTGCACATGGGCTGACGCCCTGTGTCGAGGTCGATGATGGCGAGACGCTTGTGGCCGAGTGCTGCGGGGCCATCCACGTGAATGCCTTCGCCGTCAGGGCCACGGTGAGCGATGGCGTCGAGCATGGCGCCCAACAGCTCCGTGTCAGGCACGAACCCGCGCTCACGTCCAACGATACCGGCTATGCCGCACATCAGTCCTTTACCTCGATTCGTCCGAGCGGAAGCCCGTCAGGGCCATAGGAGTTCAGGCGACGATCCCGGCACAGTCCTTTCCACCGCCGTCCCATGTCGCCCCACGGCACGATGTACTTCGCAATGACGACGAGATAGCCGAGCGTCGTGAGGGACGTGACGACCTTGCTGGGCCCCGACTTGCGATCGTAGCGCAGCACGAAGCCATGTTCGGTTACCCGCGCGCCGAGCATGCGCATCTTCACCAGCTTTTCGACCGTGCCCGTGAAGCCCATGCCTTTGAGATCGATGAAGTGATTGCCGAAGATGCCAACGGCATCCTTGAGCACCGCCACACGATAGGCGCGGAAGCCGCTGGTGTATTCCCAGATGTCCGGCATGGGGAAGCAGGTCTTCATCAGCAGGTTGGCGCACCGACTGATCGTGCGGCGATACCAGTTCACGCCGATCTGCCCTCCGCCCGGGGCGTAGCGCGACGCGATGACGACTTCCCATCCGGCCTGGAGCTTCTCGATCATCGCAATCGCGTAACGCGGATCGTGCGTGTCGTCGCAGTCCATGCGGACGGCCACGTCGGTCAGCGAGCCGTTTTCGACGATGTACTCCATGCCGTCGCGGATCGTTTCGCCCAGGCCGCGATTGATCTTGTGATTGATGATGTGCATCGGGTACCGCTTGGCCAGTTCAACGCAGCGCTCGAGCGTGCGATCCCGACTCCCGTCGTTCACGACCACGATTTTGTACTTCGCACCGAATTCGTCCATCGCGGCCCCGATCTTCTCGGTCAGCGGCTGGACGGCATCTTCCTCATTGTAGGCAGGGAGCAGAAAATAGATCATCACTGAGTCAAGTCAGGGGCGGCAGAAACGCGGGAATTCGTGGTCACCGGCAGGCCGGCGTCGGGCGGTGTTGCGGATGCGACGACAAACTGCAGGGAAAGCTGAGCCGCTTTCCGGAGTCGCGCTGCCAGCTCGTTTGGCGCTTCGGTGAGTGCCGTTGCAATAGAGACGAGCTCCCTTGGATGGAAGTACCGTGCCGAACCCATGTGCTGGGCCTGATACGTTCTGGGGCGGTGCACGCCCGTTACCGAAGCGGCGCCTTCAGCCACGATCTCATCGTTCACCGTCACGTGGTCGTCCGCGAAATCAATGCGGCGAGTGACCCGGTAGGGCCCCACTTTCCGCCCGGTGATGATCTGAGAGACGATCATGTTCCGGATCAGGGCACCCAACCAAACGCTGCGGAAGAGCGTGAGGTTCAACGCCCGCAAAATCAAGAACTTGAACGGTGTCAGCACTTCGCGATTGGCCCGCAGAAACGACGCGGAAATCTGGACGAACGCTGCCGACTGCTCAACCTTTTCCGGATTCGCGGTGAGCGCCGTCGTCCAGTCGTGACCGGAAGCCTGTATCACATATCCGGCATCCTCGTGCAAGATACGGCCGGAATCACCGCCAAACACCACCAGCATCCCGCCTTTCCGGAGATTCGCGACAGCCCGATAGTGTTGCGTCCCCACCACAACTAACCCCGACTCGCTGAACACACGCAACGGTTGTGTGGCTTCGAACGGGAGTGGTGATGCTGAGGGGACTTCCGGGGAATCCGTGATCGCCTCGACCGCATCGCAGTAGCTGGCCATCAGGGTTGGCAGGTTGTGCGCATCGACGTTCCGAAGCGTGACCACATTGCCGACTTCCAGTCGGGAACGCATGAAGGCGGCGATGCCGGCGGCGATCGGGAGCTGCGGGCTGAGGAGCTCGAAGCCGCCTGGATACCAGAGCTGCGTGTCGCGACTGCCATAGCCGCCGCCAACGCTGCCGTCCGCGGCCACAAAGTTCGCGTAGAACTCCACGGAGCGCGCGAGCGCAGCACGCAGTGCGGCCGACGGTCTGTCCCGCTGGTAGATGGCCAGATAGTGCAGGCCAAGCGACTCATAGCCTGGGTCGGCGCCACTGTATTCGAGAAACCAACCTTCGCTCGACTGGCGAGCGAGGATTTGGGCAATCGTATCGTCGGCGCGTTTGATGAGCGACTGTTCGCCGGCCATCAGCCCCGCGCGCAGCCATGCGAGTGCGAAGAGCGCCTGATGATTACTGATGAACGAATAGTCCTCGGCGCTGTGCTCGGCGAACGAGCAGGCGCGAGACACCGCCTTTGAGACGCGTGTCCGCAGTGCAGGCGGGAGTCGATCGCCGAGAGTCTGCGAGACCGTCGTCAGGGTGTAGACGGCGTAAAGCGTAATGCCGTGGTCTTGGGTATTGGGGCCGACAGTGTCGAAGGCGCCGTTGGCGTGCTGCCGTTCCAGCAATGATTGGAGGCCGTACCCCACCCACTCCAGCAACTGTGCATTGTCGTGGTAGACGTTCCCAGCGAAAGGCGTCTTGTACAGCCACGCCAGCGGGATCAGCGACCCCTGCATCACGACCACCGGGAAGTCACGGAACTTCCACGACCAGTGATCGCGATCGAAGCTGCCCCGCGTCGGCGAGAGTGATTCCCGATCGAACTGGCCCATCAAGCGCGGCGCCGCCTCGAGAATGAGGCGGCGGTAGGGCGCCGCACGGTCAGCGCTGAGGGATGCGGTGGTTGGTGTCTCGCTCACGGGTTGCAACATCGCCTGACGTGGTGTTGCATCATGGCCCTCAGCGCCTGCCCCGTATCCGCGATTCTCGAATGAAATGCCATGGGCAAGCTATTGATCGCGATTCGGGTTTACAACTCGCGCCGAGTATCCGTTGTCAGGGCCGCGCGTTTGGTTTGTTGCGCAACGGGATTGCGTCCACACGCTTGCGAAGCTCGGCGGCGCGCGAAGCTTGCTCCTGTTTCGAGACCAGATCGTGCTGCTCGAGTGGATCGGCTCCCAGGTCGTACAACTCGCCGCGCCCGTCGCCGTTCTTGATGTACCGGAACCCGTCGACGATTTCGGAGCGCATGTCGCCCTTGGAGACGGCAAAGGTCCCTGGCAGGTTGCGCGCATAATCCAGCTCGGCAATCAGCGGTGAAAGCCCTGGCGTTGGCGCGTAGGCTGAATCGCTTGCCGGCGTGAACGGCTTCCACCATCGCGCAAGCGACTCTCCGGGAAGTTGCGCCGACTCCGGAACGCGGGCCGCCGCGAGCACCGTTGCCGCGAGGTCACGCAGTGTCACGCGCGACTCGACCACGGTCGCCGTCGGGACAACGCCAGGCTGAATTACCAGCAGGGGCACGTGCAAGGACGGCATGTAGAGCGAACTGCCGTGATTGAGCAGCCCGTGCTCGTTGAACTCTTCGCCATGGTCTGAGGTGACGATGACCATGGTGTTTGTGAGCAGTCCGCGCGTTTCGAGGTCCCGAAACAAGTCTCGCAACTGATCGTCGAGCGAACGGATTGATGCATCGTACGCCGCTTGAAGGTCGGCGATCTGCGCCTTGGTGAGCGTGTCGACGGCGGGATCGCGACTGACGGCCTGACGGCCCAAGAACAGCGTGTCGTATGGCGGAGGGGGATTGTACGGCGCATGGGCGTCGTAGTAGTTGGCGAACGCAAAGAACGGATGGTTCCCCCGCGCTTCCAGCAGATCGAGCAGGCGTTCGTTGATACGTGTGGCTGTCTGCCGGCCGGGGCTGAATTCTCGCGTGCGGTAGCCATTCGCGAAGCCGACGACCGCGCGCGTGAGTGTGGACGTGCGCAGCATCTCGCTCCAGGAAACGTCGTAGTCGCGATAGCGGGCAAAGCCCCGACTGAGCCCGAACTCGTACGAGCAATAGTGCACGTTTGCGGCGACGCCCACGGTCGCGTATCCGTGCTGGGCGAGACGCTCGGCGAGGGTCGGCATTTCGTCGTCGAGCGGCGTGCTCCAGTCGACCGAGAGCTCGTGCGGATAGCGACCGGTGAACATCGTGGCGTGCGATGCGAGCGTCCACGGGGACGGTGCGATCGCGTTGTCGAACCTGACGCCGCGCGCCGCCAGTTCGGCGAGAAAGGGCGACGTTTGGCGCGTGTAGCCGTACACGCTGAGTGATGCGGCCCGCACTGTATCCAGCACCAGCAGCAGGATATTGGGCGCGCCATCTGCCGCCGCGCCCAGCGTTGCCACCGCGCCACGCTCGCGATACAACCGAAGGGCGTTGAATCCAACGCCGCCCACGATCGAAATGGTCAGCATCGCGATTGTGGCGCCGCGTGCGACACGCGCGAACAGGGCCGGGCGTGCGCTGGCAAAGCGGCTGAACTGCAACGCAACGCCAGCGGCCAGTAGAATCAGCGCGATCGGGTGAATGCGGTCGCGTATCACAAGCAGCGGCTCCAGCACGGCCGCACAGGCAGCAACAAACGTCACTGCGGCCACGGTTCGGGCGTGAAACCATCGGCGCGCCACCAACCACGCCACCCCACACGGAACCAGGAGCAGCAGCGCATTGGCAACGGGCGCCAGCCAGAGTCCCTGCGGATTGAACGCTGCATAGCGGTGAAGGGCGATACGGGCGCCGAGGATGAGCGCCGCCTCGCCTAAGGCCCCAGCCAGCGCACCGGCGGCGAGGAGCCACCAGAAGGCGTGTGATGACGACCAAGAAGGTTCGCGGGCGGTCAAGGCGTTCGGACGAAGTTTGGGAAGGATTGCGGCGCGCCTGACCTTCACGCACGCATGATCGTCAATGACGGTACTGAGTCGTTGCCTGGCATCGGGGTGGCCGGGATTTGACGACGAGTTAAATATACGTGAAGCTTTCACAGTCGAGCCAGCCGCAACTCGCCGGCCAATCCCTTTCTGTAGACGATGTCAACTTCCTCTGCGTTCGGTCGGCGTCTCAACCTCGTCATCGGCGGCCACGTCGATCACGGCAAGAGCACCATCATTGGACGGCTGCTCGCCGACACCGGCTCATTGCCCGACGGCAAACTCGAAGCCGTACGGGCCAATTGTGCCCGCAACAGCAAGCCGTTTGAGTACGCATTTCTGCTCGATGCGCTCAAGGACGAACAGGCGCAGGGCATCACCATCGATGCGGCACGCGTCTTCTTTCAGTCAGCGCAGCGTCCGTACATCATCATCGACGCGCCGGGCCACATCGAGTTCCTGCGCAATCTGGTAACTGGCGCCGCCCGTGCCGAAGCGGCGCTGCTCGTGATCGATGCCAACGAAGGGATTCAGGAAAACTCGCGTCGCCACGGCTACATGATGTCGATGCTCGGCATCAAACAACTGGTGGTGCTCGTGAACAAGATGGATCTCGTCCACTACGACGAGGCAGTATACAACCGCATTCAAGAAGAGTACACCACGTTTCTGGCGCGTCTCGATGTGAAGCCCGAGGGCTTCATTCCGGTGAGTGGTCGCGAAGGCGACAACATCACGGCGCGTTCCGCGGCCATGCCCTGGTACACGGGGCCGTCGGTACTCGAGGCGCTCGATCAGTTCCGCGCCGATGCGCCGGAGACCGATCAGCCGTTCCGCCTGTCGGTGCAGGACGTCTATAAGTTCACCGGGCACGGAGACGATCGTCGCATTGTGGCCGGTTCGATCGACAGCGGCAAACTCTCCGTCGGCGATGAAGTGGTGTTCTATCCGTCGGGCAAGAAGTCGACGGTCAAGTCCATCGAAGGGTTCAATCGCGCACCGACCACCACGGCGGCCGCGGGCGAGGCAACCGGTTTCACGCTCACCGAGCAGATCTACGTGGCACGCGGTGAAATGGCGTCTGTGGCAAGCGAAACACGACCGCATGTCACAACGCGCATCCGCGCTTCGGTGTTCTGGTTGGGGAAGAAGCCGCTGGTGCAGCACAAGGACTACATGCTCAAGCTTGGCGCGACGCGCGTGCAGGCTCGTGTCGAAGAAATTCATCGCGTGCTCGATGCGTCGACGCTGGAAGTCGACAACGCGAAGACCCGTGTCGACCGCCATGAAGTTGCCGAGCTGACGCTGCGCACCAGTCGTGCGGTTGCCTTTGATCTCGCGACAGAGCTCGCAACGACAAGCCGCTTCGTCCTCATCGACGAGTTCGAGATCCGCGGCGGCGGCATCGTGCGCGAGGCGCTATCGGATACGATGACCGGTGTGCGCGAGCGCGTGCTGCTTCGCAACTACAAGTGGGAGCCGAGCAACATCTCGACGGAGTCGCGCGCCGAGCGGTATCGGCAGCGCCCGACACTGCTGCTCATGACCGGCGAAGCAAGCGCCGATCGCAAGGGACTCGCAAAAGACGTCGAGCACCGGCTCTTCGACCTCGGCAACATCGTGTACTTTCTGGGCATCGGCAACGTGTTGTATGGTGTAGATGCTGATCTCGAACGCAGTGATTCGCAGCGACAGGAGCATTTGCGTCGCTTGGCGGAGATCGCGAATCTGATGCTCGATGCCGGCGTGATTCTCATTGTCACTGCCGCAGAGTTGACGCATGCGGATGTCGAGTTGATCAAGACCTCGGTCGACGCGGATCGCATCGAAGTGGTCTGGGTGGGCGATCCGAGCACGAGCGATCTGCCGCATGACCTGCACATCTCCGATCCCGATGATCCATCGGCGGTGGAACAGGTGAAGCGCCTGCTGCAGGACAAGGGGATCATCTTCCGCCCATGGTGAACTCAGACTCGTTGAACGCGCTCATCGTGATTGCACGCCATGCGGGCGAGGCAATCATGGCGCACTACGGCGGCGACGCGGTGGTGCAGCTCAAGCCGGACGCGAGTCCGGTCACGGTCGCTGACCATGCGGCGCACGCGGTCATCGTCGATGCGCTCACGGCGGCCTTTCCCGACGTGCCCGTGATATCGGAGGAAGGGGAAATCCCGCCATACGAAGCGCGGCTGCCTTGGCGTCGCTTCTGGCTGGTCGACCCGCTCGACGGGACCAAGGAATTCATTCATCGCAACGGTGAATTCACCGTCAACATCGCGCTCATCGAAGATGGCGTGCCGGTGCTGGGTGTGGTCTTTGCACCGGCGCTCGACGTGCTCTACGCCGCGGGTCGGGGACTTGGCAGTTGGAAGTACGACGGCGCCGCCGAAGGCGAACAGCTCTTTGGCCCCGATGCGCCCGGTGTCGACGGTGTCATCATCGTTGAAAGTCGCTCGCACCCTTCGGCTGAACTGGAAGCATTTCTTGCAACGCTCACTGTCGCTTCGCGCGTCCCCGCTGGCAGCTCGCTCAAATTCGGGCTAGTCGCCGAAGGAAAGGCCCACCTGTATCCGCGGCTCGGCCCAACGATGGAATGGGATGTTGCAGCTGGCGACTGCGTGTATCGCTACGCCACGCGCGACGGTGTTCGCAGGTCCCCGCTCAGCTACAACACACCAACCCTCAGGCAGCAGTCGTTCGTCCTCGGTGTGACGTCATGACCGCGCGCGACACACACTCGCGAAGTGTCTTCAAGGCCGTCAGCTGGCGAGTACTCGGCACCATCGCGACGTCGATCATCGTGTTCATCTTCACGCAGCGATGGGCAGTTTCGCTGTTTGTCGGGGCGATGGAGTTCGTGTCGAAGATCGGGCTGTTCTGGTTGCACGAACGCATCTGGGATCGGGTGACGTTCGGTCGCGAGGCTCCAAGGGGAACGGTGCTCTGGTTTACCGGGCTTTCGGGATCGGGGAAGAGCACGATCGCGGAACAGGTGTTGCGCGAGCTCGAGGCGAAGGGTGAGAAGGTGGAGCCCCTCGACGGTGATGCCGTGCGCGCTGTCTTTCCGATGACCGGATTCACGCGCCCCGATCGCGATGCCCACGTGAAGCGGATGGGGTTCATGGCGAGCCGTGTCGAAGCGCATGGCGTAACCGTTGTGGCGTCGTTTGTGTCGCCGTATCGCGAGTCGCGCGATGCCGTCCGCGCCATGTGCAGCAACTTTGTCGAGATCTTCGTCGACACGCCGCTAGCCGTGTGCGAGGCCCGCGATGTGAAAGGCCTCTACGCCAAGGCCCGTCGTGGCGAGATTCCGAATTTCACCGGAATCGACGATCCGTATGAAGCGCCACTGAATGCGGAGTTGGTCATTGATACAACAACGACGTCAATTGCAGATGCGACTCGGCAGGTATTGGCGCTTCTGCAAACGAAACGCACATCGAGGAAAAGTCCATGAGTGAGCATCTCGATCAACTGGAACATCGCAGCGTACACATCTTCCGCGAAGCGTACGCAAACTTCAAGCAGTTGTGTATGCTCTGGTCCATCGGCAAGGACAGCACCGTACTGCTCTGGCTGGCGCGGAAGGCGTTCTTCGGTCACGCGCCGTTCCCGCTCGTGCATATCGACACGTCCTACAAGCTTCCCGAGATGATCGAGTATCGCGATCGTCTGGCGATGGAGTGGAAGCTGACGATGATCGTCGGGCAGAACGTGGATGCACTGGAAGCAAAGCGTACGTTCCCGGATGGAGCGATCGACCGTCTCACCTGCTGCGGTCTACTCAAGACACAGGCGCTCAAAGACACACTGAGCGGTGCAGGGGTTCGCAAGCGACTGAACCTGCGTACCGGTCAGTACGAAATCGACAGCAATCGTGAACCATTCACGGGTGTGATTGTCGGCGCGCGCGCAGACGAAGAAGGGAGTCGGTCGAAAGAGCGATACTTCTCACCGCGCACGGAGAGCAACGTCTGGGACATCGGTGAGCAGCCGCCCGAATTCTGGAACCAATACAAAACGGAGTTTGCGCCCGGAACGCATGTCCGTGTTCATCCGCTGCTTGATTGGACAGAGCTCAACATCTGGGAGTACATCGAGCGCGAAAGAATCCCCACCGTTCCGCTCTACTACGATCAGGGTGACGGTACGCGCTATCGTTCGCTCGGCTGCGGCCCGTGCACCAATCGGGTGGAGTCGACGTCACGCGATGCTGCCGATGTCATTGTGGAGCTGAAGAGTGGGAAGTTCGCACGGGTGGCCGAACGCGCCGGCCGTGCGCAGGACAAGGAAGACGGTGGCGGTCTCGAGACACTGCGCCGCGACGGGTACATGTAAGCAACGCAGTCACGGTGTTGGAACGGCGACGCACCGAGTCTTGTGCGTCGCCGTTTGCTATCTGCGACGTGCGTTCTTGAGAAACAGCGCCGAGTACAAGGTCAATGCGATTGAAAACCCCGTCAGGCCACCGACCGCGAAGCGGCCAAGAATGATGACAGTGCGCGTTCTCGCCGACGAATCGACCATCATCCCTGTCTGCGTCGCGTTCCAGGCGGCGAAGATCGTTGCAAACAGCGTGAGGGCAATCCACGTACGTCGGCGCCAAGGTTCTGTGACGACACTCGGCCACGCGTTCGCGCGTTGAACAAGGCGCCAGATCCACACGAGCACGACAACGCCACCAAAGAGGCTGCTGAGCACCTGCAGCACGTTGTACCACGGCACGCTGACCGTGCCGATCTGGAACGCCGTATTTCTGAGCGCGGGAATCAGAACCGGCCCCCAGGTGTCGCGATGAGTGAATGCGTCCCAGACAACGTGCGTTGCTCCGCCAATCAGCACACCGGCTGCAGCGCGTACCCACCATCGGAACGTGTATCGATGCGTGACCTGCTCAGGCGGCAGCGCAAAGAGTGCGCGCGTGGGCTCACGCAGCAGAAACACCCAAAGCACAACAGCAAAGAGGCCAACCGGCAGGCCAAAAAGAAACAGACCGTACGACGCGTGACTGATCAGCGCGATTGGTTCGAGTCGGAACAGATACTCGAAATCGGGCGACATCGTGCCGATGACAAACGCTTCGAATGGTAAGCGGTCAGGGCCGATGAGTCGACGAAATGGTACGACGGTGGCCGGATGAGCGAGTGTGAATGGCACGGGATATCAGCGCTTCAGTGTCAGCAATTCGATGTCGGCAACGTGACGTTGGCAGTGCGATGTCGCTCAGACTTCAACGGACGCGAGACAGCGCGTCTCCGCCGCCAAGCCAATAGCCGACGACTTCGCCAATCCCCCACGAAATCACGAATACACCGATGAACGGCATCGTGGCGAGTACGCGCCCGGTGGGCACACGCTTGGCGGTCAGGCTCTTCGTAATGCGCAACAAGAGCAGCGGCGGCAGTGCAAACGCCGCCGCGCCGGTTGCCAGTCGCCTCGCTATCGAGGCGTTGTGCATGCGAGCGCCGGCGTACGAGCGCGAGTAGAGAAAACGCTGACCGATGTACTCGAGGAATCCGAAGTGCTTCTTGTGCCCCACCAGCAGCTCGGCTTTGCAGATGAGTTGTACGCCGTCGGCTCGCATGGCGTCATGGAGTCGATTCTCCCACGCGCCCTCCGCCGTCACTGACAGAAAGCGATCGAGTACCGACTTGCGGTAGACGATGTTGTTGCCCGGGAGCCATGCCGCCTCACCTTCGGGCAGTGGCGGAAGACAGGCGCTGTATTCGCACAGGAATGTGGCCCAGTCCAGCAGGCGACCTGTCGCGGCGTTCTCGATTGGGCCGCCAACAACGTCATGCCCCTCGGCAAGTGAGGCCAGCAAACGCGCGCCCCATTCCGGCGGCACGATTACATGATCCTCGATGACCGCGATCGCCTCAGCGCGCGCACTGCGAAACGCCCGGTCGCGCATCTGTGGAATCGTGAACGAACGTGGCACCGACTGAAACGTCACCCAAGGGAAGCGTGACTTGATTGTCGATTCGATGTTCCCGCCCAGTCGATCGACCACGAGCACCTCGGTCACTGTGCGCTCGCACACCCTGGCGAGCGCTTCGCAACAGGGAATGAGGTCGTGCAGCCCATTCACTGATGGGACCACGATCGTCAATGCGGGCCGTTCGCGCGGTCGTGCTGCAGCGGTGTCAGACACAGAATGCGAGTTGGAAATGATGGTCGAGCACCGGCGGCCTCAGAGATTGAGGGCAGGCGGGGCGCCGCGCCGGAGCCGAATGGCGCCGACGGCCAGCAGCGCGCCGATATAGGCAATTCCGCCGACGGGCACGCTGATGAATACAGGACGATCAGCCACCGCCCAGACGCACAGTCCCATCACGGTCGCCGCCGCGCCAACGCGTGCGAAACGGACAATTGGAGTCATCGGGTGCCCGAGTTGCCTCGCGTACCGCAACGCAAGCACAGTACGCGCGATCTCTGTAGCCAGCGTTGCCGCGGCCGCACCTTCCATCCCCCAGAACGGGATAAGCGTGACGTTGAGCACCACGTTCGCCGCCGCGGCCCACGCAACGGTGTGCAACATCAGGTCCTGTCGTTCGTTTGCCAACAGTACACCCTGCGCGACGTTGCGCAGCAGTGCCACCGGAATCACCACGAGCAGAATCTGCAGCGGACGCGCGCTCGGACCGTAGCCCGCGCCAAAAATGAGCGACACCAACGGCCCCGCCACAAGCATCCCGCCAATCATCACGGGCAACCCGAGCGCCATCACCTGCGCCATCGAGCCGTCAATCAATGCGCGTGCTGCACTCGCATCGTTGCGAACGCGCGTGATGCTCGGGATCAGACTCATGGTGTATGCGACACCCAGATTCTGAAAGAAGCTGATCAACGTGTACGAAGCGGCATAGAAGCCAACCGCCTCGCTGCCACGCATCGCTCGAAGGAAAATAAAATCGCTGTTGAAGATTGCGAGTCCGAGGAGACTGTGAAGTACCAGCGGCCACGAGCGACTCAGCAGCGGCGTGATGACACCCGGTCGCAGCTCAAGGCGAAAGCGTCGCACCGCGATCGGCAGCAAACGAAAGAGAAAGACGGCCCCCAGAACCTCGCCGAGGATCTGGGCCATCGGGACGCGCAGCAGATCGCTGGGGGTGTGTACGAACAGCAACACGCACGCGGCCGCCACGCACTCGTTGATGATGCGCGCCCACGATGCGTTCCCCGCCTGCTCGAGCCCGAGGTGTACCCAACGTGTGCCCAGCGCTACCGTGACTAGCGTGACGGTATACAGTGCGAGCACCGGACCATCGGGGCGTGGCATCAGCCACAGCGCACTGGGAATCGTTACGGCCATCAGCGCCAACGCGATCAGCAGTCGTGCCCCGAGAATCGGCGGCAACGTGGTCGCGAGCGCGCCCGGATGTTCGGCAACTTCGCGCACGCCAAGCATCTCGATACCGCAATCAGCGATGAAATTGAGATAGAGCATGATCGTCGTCACGGCGGCAATCACACCGTACACGGAAGCTCCAAGCGTGCGCGCGAGATACACGGTCGCGGCAAAGGCGAACAGGCGCGAGATGATCTCCCCGGCGCCGAGTGTGAGAAAACGGCGTCCGACCGATGCCACTCCCGCGCTACGCGCGACCACTCACAATCCCCGACACCTCGCCCCAGCTCCAGGCAATGAGATAGAGCATCACGGCCGGCGCGGCGAGGACAAAGCGCATGGCATTCCCCTTCGCCGCATGCGCCCGCGCATGGCGGACGAACACCGTAATCGGAATGAGAGGCCCGGCCAAGCCGAGCGCGATCCGCTTGGGAAAGCTCAGCTTGCGTGCGCGAATGGCGCCGAACAACCGGCCCCAGTGATACCGCTCGCCGAGCAACTGCCCCAGAGGCACTGCGCCACGATGATGTTCGACAACCAGTTCGTTGGAGAGGTACAGCGTGTCGCCCTGTTGCTGCAGCGACCAGTGTACGATGGGCTCCTGATAGCGCTCCTTCCACAGCGATCGCGTGGCCTCGAGCGCCCGCCGCTTGTACACGACATTCACATCGCTCACCCAATCGCGCGCACCACTCTCAAATGGAGACGTGTAGCGCGTGAAATCGCAGACGTGCACCGCCCAGCCGCCAATCGTGGTCGGCAACGGATCAATTGCACCGCCAATCACACCATGCTCCATCTCGCGATGCAACCGGACCGCGGTACGTACCCAATCGCTCCTCGGCGCGCCACGATCTTCAACAATCGCAATCAGATCGCCCTTGGCAGCCGCAAGGCCTGCGGCGCGGCGGCGGTCAAAGAGCTCGTGCTCACCGCCGGCCGACGTGATCGGTTGCGCAGTGGCGACAACGCCGAGCGGCATGAAGCGAACTGAGGGAAAATCTGCTTCGACGGTGCCGACATGTTTGCGCGCGCTCTCGTCGTAGGGAACGAGAATTTCCATCGGCGGCGCATTTCGCTGCGTGGTGAGCGCAGTCAACAGACGACGCACTGCAGCACCACCTTCCACGATGGTGACGATGACCGAGACCAGCGGATCTCCCGACGCGCTCGGCGCATCGGTCATGCGGTGATCACTCATCCCCACATCGAGCCAAGTGGAGTGAGGTGCACCGCTTCGCGCGACTCGGAGCTGCGGCGCACGGCGTCGGCAATCTGCAACGTCCGAAGGCCGGCGTATCCATCGGCCAGTGCGCCGCTCGCGCGGCCGGCAACACGCGACACAAAATCGGCGAGCTCGCCTTCAAATGTTTTGCGCGTCGTGCTCGTCCATGATTGCAGCTTTTCGCGCACCATGATGTCGACGTAACGACGGCGTTCAGTGGTGCGCGGGCCGCCCGGCTTCGGGTGCGTGATGAGCACATTCGACATCGGCGCGTACGAGCCGCGCACCATGCCGAGGGGACCGTACACCTCGATGGCCGCCTGATAGCCTTTCCACTCGGTCCAGGTGGCGTGATACGTTGCTGCAATGCCGGCCGCGTTTCGAAAGATCGCGACCGCGTTGTCTTCGGAGCCCGGGACGTTCCACACGGACTCGGACATCATGCCGTACACGTCGGTGATTTCACCCATGAAGTAGCGCGCGAGATCGGTCATGTGAATCCCGACGTCCATCATGGCACCGCCGCCGGAAACCGGCGCACGGTACTGCCAGTCGGCGCGGAAGTTTCCGAGACCGTCGTGTCCACCGAAAATGCGAATGTGATCGATCGGGCCGATGCGCCCTGAGTCCACCACTTCGCGGACATACTGCATGGCGGGGTAGTAGCGCAGGTTGAAGCCGATCGCGAGGATGCGATTGGCCTGCTGCGCGGCAGCGATGATGCGTTCAGATGACGCGATCGTGTTGGACAACGGTTTCTCGCACAGCACATGCAGCCCGCGCTCGAACGCCGCGATACACGCTTCCTCGTGAGCCTGGATGGGTGAGGAGATCACCACCGCGTCCATCGGCACGCGAAAAAAGGCGTCCAGATCCTGAACCAGGACGGCCTGTGTCCCCTTGGCGGCCGCGGCCGCTGCGGCCGGCGCGACATCGCAGATCGCCGCCAGAGAGGTGGCCGGGCCATCGCGGATGGTTTCGGCGCGCAGACGGCCGATCGTGCCTGCACCGACCACGCCCAGTCTCATCGTCATTCGTCAGCCTGCATGGGCCGTCATCGGCAAGAAAAAGTGGAAAAGGACTCCGTGGAGCATGAACCGTAACGTATAATATCGGCGCTCGTCCGAGACATGTGCAGCAACGTTTGGGTGACAGCAGCGTGTCCGGGCAGCAATCCGTTTGAGGAGGGGTGAGTGGTTCGTCCGTTGCGTATCGGGGTCGACGCGTCATGCTGGGCCAACGGCCGTGGCTACGGTCGATTCACGCAGGAATTGTTGCGGGCGATGGTCGCGATGGCGCCTGATCACCGCTTCGTGTGCTTTGTCGATTCGGCGGTCGAGCGGCAGTGGGACCTCGTGTCCCCGAATGTCTCACTGGTGCGAGTCCCTCAGTCGGCAATCCCTACGGAGGCCGCGAGCGCCGACGGCAATCGCGGTCCGGCCGACATTCTGCGATTTACGCGCGCCGTCTGGGGCGAAAAGCTCGACGTGTTCTTCTCACCAAGTGTCTACACCTACTTTCCGCTTCCGCTAGGGCTGCCCGCCGTCGTCACAGTCCACGACGCGATCGCCGAGCGATTCCCGGAACTGACGTTGCCCAGTGGACGCGCGCGGCTGTTCTGGAAAGCCAAAGTGTGGCTCGCACTCGCCCAATCACGACTGGTTCTCACCGTGAGCGACTACTCGGCCCGTGAAATTGCCGAGGTGCTGCGCGTGCCGCCGTCACGCCTGCGTGTGGCGGTTGAAGCGCCGGCCGACGTTTATCGTCCGAGCGAGGTGGCAGACGTTTCGGCGGCAGCCGCACGTGCCGGATTGCCGGCCGGCGCCCGCTGGATGATTTATGTGGGTGGATTCAGCCCGCATAAACGAGTCCCTGCGATCGTGGCCGCCCACGGCAAGCTGAACGCGCAACTCGGCGACAAGACGCCGCATCTGCTGCTCGTCGGCAAGTTGAGTGGCGATGCATTTTTGAGTAACCATCAGGACATTCGCGACGCAATCACCACCGCTGGCACAGACGCTTTGGTGCACTGGACCGGATTTCTTTCGGACGACGAGCTGCGGCATCTGCACACCGGAAGTGTCGCGCTCCTGCTTCCTTCATTGGCCGAGGGCTTTGGTTTGCCTGCGGTGGAAGCGGCGGCCTGTGGTTGCCCGGTGATTGCGACCACCGCGAGCCCGTTGCCGGAGCTCTTGGCCGATGGTGGCATCTTTGTGAGTCCGGGCGACGATGCAGCGTTGGCCGAGGCGATGGTTCGACTTGTCAGCGACAATGCGCTGCAGGCGCGTATGGCACAGATGGCCAAGGTGCGCGCGGATGCGCTGACCTGGACGCATGCGTCGCGTGTGACGCTCAATGCGCTCCAAGAGGCTGCACGATGACGGAGTTGGCATGATGGGGGCGCAATGACGGAGCCACGCGCCGCGATCAACTCGGAAGCCCCACTCCGTTTCGCGATGGTGACCACGTTCTACCCGCCGTACAACTTTGGCGGCGACGGGATGGGGATCATCCGGCTGTCGCAGGCGCTCGTCCGTCGCGGACATCATGTCACCGTCATTCACGATGGCGACGCGTACGTCACCCTCGCCGGGAAGGAGCCGGCCGCGCCGGTTGCCAACGACGGCGTTAACGTTGTGACTTTGCGTAGTGCGTATGGCAAGTTGTCGAATCTGCTCACGCAGCAGACGGGTACGCCCGTCGTCCACGGCGCGCGCATTCGGGAAGTGCTCGACAACGGCAACTTCGATGTCACCGTCTTCCACAACATTTCGCTTGTGGGCGGGCCCGGAGTGCTGCAGTACGGCAACGGCGCGAAAATTTATATGGCGCACGAACACTGGCTGGTCTGTCCGTCCCATGTGCTGTGGCGGCACGGCCGCGAAGTGTGCACCGGCAAGGAGTGTCTGCGCTGCGTGCTGAGCTACAAGCGTCCGCCGCAGCTGTGGCGCTACACCGGCCTTCTCGATAGGGAAGTCCGCCATGTCGACCGCTTCATTGCGATGAGCGAGTTCAGCCGCGGCAAGCACAAGGAGTTCGGTTTCGAGCGTGACATGACGGTGGTGCCGTACTTTTTGCCGGATACAGAAGACGCGGTGGTTGCCGAGTCAGAGACGTCGCCGCATGATCGTCCATACTTCCTGTTCGTTGGGAGACTGGAGAAGATCAAAGGGCTCGACGACGTCATCCCCGTGTTCGATAAGTTCGATCGCGCCGATCTGCTTATCGCCGGCGATGGCGAATACACGGAGACGCTTCGCACCATCGCGGCCGACAATCCTCGCGTGAAATTTCTTGGTCGCGTCACGCCGACTGATCTGTCGCGCTACTATCGCCACGCCGCGGCGCTGGTTGTGCCGTCGGTCTGCTATGAAACGTTTGGCATCATCATCATCGAAGCGTTTCGGCAGGGCACACCGGTAGTTGCGCGACGCATCGGGCCATTCCCGGAAATTCTCGATCGCGCGGGTGCCGGTGATCTCTTTGAATCACCGGCCGATCTCGAAGCCGCATTGCATCGCTATCTCGACGAACCCGATCGCCGGTCGCAGTTGAGCGCGGCTGCAGTTGCCGCGTTCAAGACGCACTGGTCGGAGTCGGCCGTGTTGCCGCAGTTCATGCGCGTGGTGGCAGAGGCGCAGGACGCGGCGCGGGTACGACTGTCGAAGTGAAGCGCCGTCAACTCTAGCTCTAGCTCTAGCTCTAGCTCTGGCGTGTCGCGAACTCACGCACCGCACGCAGCGCGCGTCGAAACTGGAAGTAGTTCTCTCCGTGCCCTTCGAGATACGCACGCCAGCGGGCGATGTCGCGGAAGTAGTGCATCTCGATGCGCGGCAGGTCGTGCGGGTCGTCGTTGCGGTTCACCCGCGCGAGTTGGGTGCCGCAGGAGATCGCGTAGTGTTTGCGAATTTCGTTGATGACCGCCCTATTCGACGCCCCATACGGCGGCGCAAAACTAGTCGGAGCGCGGCCGAGCTGCCGTTCAATCTCGGCGCGCGATTCCGTCACCTCGCGCGCGAGATCAGGGGCGCTGAGAGTGGGCAACTTGGGATGTGTGATACTGTGCGCCCCGAACTCGATTCCCTGCTGGGCGAGTGATCTCACCTGCGCCCACGACATGAGCGGGCGCGCGGGATCGGTCTGCTCGCCCGGCCAATCGGCAAACGCACCCATCTTGCCTGTTGGGAGAAACACCGTCGCGCTGAAACCGTGCGTGGCCAACACCGGCGCGGCTTCAGTCGCAAAATCGGTGAAGCCATCGTCGAATGTGATCGCCAGCGAACGCGCCGGAAGTTCAATGCGTCCCGCCAACCAGTCGGCAACTTCACCCAGCCCCACCACGCGATACCCAGTCGCGGCGACGGCATCGATCTGGGCGCGAAAAACCGACGCCGGAATGCTCGTCGGTCCAGGATCGTTCGAGATGGAGTGATAGGTCAGTAGCTGCACACGTGTCGCGGTCTAGGTTGGGGCGAGCTCACGCACGAACGCTTCACAGGCATCAACGTGGGGGCAGCGATGACAGTACGCCACGCGCGCCGTACACACCAGCGCACCGAGTTCGATGAGCGCCTGATTGTGCGTCCACGCGTGCTTGCCGCTCTTGGGCAACGTCGCTTCGGCCAGCGCCCAGGCAACGCGTTGGCCAAGGGCACTCTTGGGCGCAAACTCGGGGGCGAACACACGCAGCAGCAGGCGCGCGACGTTGGTGTCGACCAATGGCGCCCGCCGTTCGTAGGCGAAGCTGGCCACCGCGCCTGCCGTGTATGCGCCGATCCCGGGCAACGCGCGCAGCTCAACCGGATCGGAGGGGATGACGTGATTCGTCGCACCGTTTGGCGTGACTTCGTGCGCGAGCTTGTGGAGGTTGCGCGCACGGGCGTAGTAGCCAAGCCCTTCCCACGCCTCGAGCACGTCGTCGACTGGCGCTTCGGCGACCGTGTGCACGGTGGGGAAACGCTCGAGAAACCGCGCGTAGTAGTCAATCACCCGCGAGACCTGCGTCTGCTGAAGCATCAGCTCCGACACGAGCACATGATACGGATCACGCGTCTTTCGCCACGGCAAGTCACGCGCATGCTTGCGATACCACGCCCTCAATCGTCGGCCGAACGCTTGCAACTCCTCCGTTCGAATCGATGCAACAACGGCCGCCGCGCGTTCTGAATTCGAGAGTCGCTTTACGTTCTTCGTTCCTGTGTTGGCTTTTGCATTCGCGCCATTCGCGAAATTCGTGGCGCTGTTCAGGAAACACTCCTCGTCTTCTTCTTCAGAAAGTCCATCAACACGAACTGCCCCAGCGACATGGTATTCGTGAAGTACGCCTTCCCGCGACTGATCTCACTCATCCGCTTCACGAACTCCACGAGCGCACGATCACGCGCGAGCATGAAGGTGTTGATCATGATGCCGCTCTTTCTGCACGCCGCCACTTCGCGCAACGTTTCCGCAATCACGTAGCCATCCAGCCCCATCGAGTTTTTGTAGATCTGCCCATCGGGCATCGTCAACGCACTCGGCTTGCCATCCGTGATCATGATGATCTGCCGCATGTCTTTCTTCTGACCCATTAGAATGCGACGCGCGAGCTTCAATCCTTCGGCGGTGTTGGTGTGGTACGGACCCACCTGCGCCATGGCGAGTTTCGCGATTGGAATCTCTTCCGCCGAATCGTGAAACAGCACCACGCGGATCGTGTCGCCCGGAAACTGCGTGCGAATGAGATGACAAAGTGCGAGTGCAACCTTCTTGGCCGGCGTGAAACGGTCTTCGCCGTAGAGAATCATCGAGTGCGACGTATCAAGCATCAGCACGGTCGCACAGCTCGAGCGATACTCCGATTGACGCACCATCAGATCGCCGTAGTCGAGATCGATCGGCACGTTGAGATTGCCGTTTCGCGCGAGTGCATTCGCGAGCGTCCCGGGCACATCAAGATTGAGCGCGTCGCCAAACTCGTACGGCTTGCTCCACGCATCCGACTCCACACCCGTCGACAGCTGTGGGGTGTCATGACTGCCGATGCTAGCCTTGCCGAGTGAGCCGAGCAGGTGGCGGAGCGTGCGGTAGCCAAGGAAGTCGATGCCGCGATCGGTGAGATTGAACTGCACGTCGTTGGCGGCAGCCTGCGCAAGTGACCCTTTGCCCGTGACCGGTTGATGCGCGCCCGGCATCCGCGCCGGTTGGTCGACGGTGAGGAAGCCGTCGGTGATGAGCCGTTGCACCAGATCATCGAGCAGTTGCGCGAGTTTTTCTTCGGAGAACTCGTCGCCTTCACCGCGTAGCGCCTGTAGCATCTCGGGCGTGAGCTGCCCGCTGTCGATCAGTGCCTTGAGAATCGCCTGTTTCAGGGCGTCGAGCGAACGGTCTCCGTCTTCGCCCGGATCGCCCCAGTAGCCCTGGTCGCCGCCGGCGAAGCCCGACTGCAGCAGGAAGTCCGCGAGCTGGTCCAGCAAGCCCTGCAAATCGACCGCGTCGGCCATCTGCGGGTTGAATTTCGTGTACGTATGGAACCGCATCGCCAGCTCTCCGGGGCGCGAAGCGCCCACCTGCCAAGGAATCCACCTGCCCGTTTGACGCTCACCCCATCATCATTGTGTACGCATGACGGGCGGCGCGCGATCCCTCAACCCATTTCGGGTTCTTCGAACCCATCGGAATTTCCGACTCTTCTGGGTGGGGCAGACGCTGTCCCTGATCGGCTCGTGGATGCAGGCGATGGCGTTGGGGTGGCTCTCACTCGAGCTCTCCAACAGTGCATTCGTGGTCGGTGTGGTCGCACCGGCGGGGGCGATCCCGATTGTCGTCCTGTCAATGCACGCCGGGGCATTTGTCGACCGGAGCGACCGCCTCAAGCTCGTGCGCATCACCCAGACCATCTTCCTGGTTCAGGCCTTGGTGCTCTGGGGACTGACCGCGGCCGGCCTGGTGACCGTCCCAATGCTGATCCTGCTGGCGGCGGTGCAGGGGGTCTGTTCGGCGGTCGAAATTCCGGCGCGCCAGAGCATGATCATCCAGCTGGTGGGCCGTGAAGATCTCCAGCAGGCAATCGCGCTCAACTCCAGCGGCTTCAATCTGGCGCGGGTGATCGGCCCGGCCATCGGCGGGATCGTGATCCACCAACTGGGGATCGGTTGGTGCTTCGGGCTCAACGCCCTCAGCTTTGTCGCCGTGCTGTGGGGGCTATTCCTCATCCAGCTCCCGGCGGCGCACGAGCATCTCCCATGGTTGGGTGTCGCAGACGCCTTGCGCGTGAGCACGCGCTCGGCGGGAGAGGGGCTTCGCTACTTCATGCAACCGGGCGCCGCCCGCGACCTGCTGGCGCTGGTCACCGTCGGCGCGCTTTTCGCTGGGCCGTTCCTCACCCTCATGCCGGTGATGGCGCGTGACCGACTCGGCCTCGGTGCCGACGGATACGGCGGAATGCTGGCGTCCGTCGGGATTGGCGGACTGATGGGCGCGCTCACACTTGCCGGGCCAGCCGCACACTGGAAGCGTGGTCACGTGCTGACCGGCGCAAGTCTGGCCTTCCCCGTTCTGTTGATCGCATTCGCCGCGTCGCGAACGCCGCTCGTGGCAAACGTGCTGCTCGTCCTGACCGGGATCATGATGATCATGTTCAACTCGCTCAGTAACGGCGTGCTGCAGTTGCTCGTGGCCGAACAGTACCGCGGTCGACTGATGGCGCTCTACTCGTTGCTGTTCGTCGGCCTGTCGTCGGCGGTTGGTGCGCCCCTCATTGGCGCGGCAGCGCGCACGGTGGGGGTTGAGTGGGCGATTGGCGGGAGTGCGGTTGTCACCTTGTGCTACGCACTGTGGACGGCGCGATCGTCGGTGTTGGCCGATCTGTAGGGACACGCGGTCGCGAGCAGCATCACACGCGAGCCGCGTTACACGCGAGCAGCGTCACCCGCGTTCGGACCGGCTTCACTCTTCCGGCCGAAACCGGCGCTTGAAATCCGTCAGTGCCGCACAGGCGTCGTCAGTCACGGACGACGACGGCGTCGGGGAGAAGAGCATCACACCACCCGGGTATCGATGCTCGAGACGGAAGCCCATGCACGACGCGAGGAGTGCGTTGCTCAGGGGACCAAGCTCCGCATTGGAGATTGGCGTGAGGATGACATAGCGGATATTCCGCACACGCAGACTGTCGGCAAGGTACCCGCTCGGAAACTGTTCGGCGATCAGCTCGGATTCCGTCTGGTGCCCACTCAGGAACGCGACCGACGACGCGCGCCACGCCAACGCAAATTCACCCGGCGCAGCGTTGTCGCGAACGTAGTGGGATGCCAAAGCCAGGCTTCGTGCGCGAATAGTATAACAGCGCCGATCCGCGTAGATGTCGTTGCGATCGCACGATGCCACCTCGGCCACCGCGTCGCGGGCACTGAGTGCAGCGCCGATGCCGACCGCGATGAGGAGCGCCGCAATCGCAACGTTTCGCGTCCTGACCGGCAACTGGCGTCGCCATTCCCACGCACCGAGCAGGAAGACGAGCATGACCAATGGAATGATCGGCTCCAGCAGGCGACTCGCGACATACGGAAAGCTCACGATCATCGCTCCGTAAACGGCCACATAGATCACCGCGGTTCGCGAACGACGCCAAAGCAGCATGCTGCCCACCGGCAGGCAGATCGCGAGCAACATCAACGTGAGGATGTTGTCGATATAGCTGTTGGGGATGGACGGAAGGGCGAGTTCGTACGGCAACAGCGCGGTGAGATAGTCACGCGTTGACCGCGCGATGCGAAACGCGATCTTGGCCACACCGAACGTATCTGCCGAGAGTCCCTGCGGGCTGAAGTCGTGCAGATAGCTGCGCACCGGGGACTGTTCTCTCCCGTACGACGCGTACCCGATCCATCCACCTATCACGATTGCGCTGAGCGCGACGTAGGCCAGCAACTCGTTCCGATGACGCTTGCCGATGGCCAGCCAAGCGCCGACCGCGAACACCATCGCCACGCCCGCAGATCGGGTCAGGAACGCCAACAGCGCGAGGACGATTGCGACGTAGGCCCATCGTCGATCACCGCCGTCGGCGCGCATCGTCGCTGCGAGCGCACCAGTCGTCAGCACGATAAAGAGCGCCTCGGAGAAGTACGACCCGCCGATCCAGAGCATGCCGTGGTTGAGCACGAGTGCAGCGATCACAATCAGTCCGAACCAGCTACCCTCGAGCCGCTTTGCCAGCCCGAAGAGCATTACGAGCGAGAGTGCTGCCAATCCCAGGTTCACGGCCGGAATCAGATCAATCCGTTCACCGGTTGCCTTACGCACGGCCACCAGCCAAGCGGGATACCCCGGCGGGTACTTCACGTGTGCCGGAGCGCTCGGCCTGAAGCTCTCACGATACGACCCCGATTCGAGCGAGTGACTGAGCGCGATGTACGTCAGTTCATCGCCGCGGTCGATGCCGAGCAACGGCCGACTAATCCACCCCACCCAGATGAACACGGCCAACAGCGCGCACAACACAACCTGCTGCAGTCGCGAAACCATCGGACGCGCTTCGGCGACCGGGGGGCCATCTTGCATCTCCGGCGCGTCCGATTTGAGCCGAGCATCGCCAGTCATTGTCATGATATGTGCAACTGGAAATCCGGAGGAAGGCCTCGACGCCGAATGGAATCGGCGCTGCATTCTGGTGCACCTATGCTATGGACCGAATCCCGATTCAAATACTCGCCCGGCGGTTAATGTTTCAAACGACCACAGGAACCCTCACTGTGTAGGAATCAAAGCTCAATTTCTCCTCGGCCACCATGCGCAGACCGATTTCCGCCCGTCGCGCTTCACTCAAACTCGGCATCTCGTTGGGCTTCGTCTTGGGCAGCCTGTCATCCGTTGCTGCCGCCCAGCCAGCGCCCCGCGTCTTCACTCACGCCGATACCCTGCGTGGCAGCATCACACCGCAACGCGCGTGGTGGGACGCCCAATTCTACGACCTGCACGTGCGCGTCAGTCCCGCAGACAGCAGTATCGCAGGTTGGAACGCGATCACCTATCGCGTGTTAAGCCCGAATACGCGCGTCGGGGGTGAGATGCAGATCGATCTACAGATGCCACTCGTCGTCGACAGCATGCGTCAAGGTGGGCGGCGCCTGACATTTCGTCGAGATGGGAACGCGTTTTTCGCCAAGACGCCGGCGGTGCAGACAATTGGAAGCACGCGTACCCTGACCGTCTATTACCACGGCAAACCAGTCGCCGCGAGACGGCCGCCATGGGACGGTGGTTTCATCTGGCAGCGGGACAGTCTTGGGAATCGCTGGGTTGCGACCGCCAACGAGGGGCTGGGCGCGAGCGTCTGGTGGCCGACGAAAGACATTCCGTCGGACGAGCCCGATAGCCAACGAGTTGCGATCACCGTTCCGGACTCGATGACCAATGTCTCCAACGGACGTCTGCGCTCCGTTACGCACCATCCGGACGGCTTCACGACTTGGGAGTGGTTCGTCTCTTCGCCGATCAACAACTACGGCATTTCTGTGAACGCGGGCCGTTATGCGCACTACGCCGAGGTGTACGCGGGCGAGGCGGGGCCGCTCACCCTCGACTTCTGGCCACTCGCGTATCACGAACAGGAGGCGCGCGCGCAATTCGCGCAGGTGAAACCGATGCTCGCCTGCTTCGAGCATTGGTTTGGACCTTACCCGTGGTACGAAGACGGATTCAAACTGATTGAGACTCCGCACCTGGGGATGGAGCATCAGAGTGCAGTTGCCTACGGCAATCGCTTTCGGAACGGCTATCTCGGGCGGGATCTCTCCGGAACTGGACATGGGCTGCAGTGGGATTTCATCATCATCCACGAAAGCGCGCATGAGTGGTGGGCCAACAGCATCACCGATCGCGATCAGGCCGACATGTGGGTGCACGAGAGTTTCGCGAACTATGCAGAGAACCTGTACACGGAATGTCAGCAGGGGAAAGCCGCTGGCGCCGAGTATGTGATTGGGACTCGTAAATTGATCAGGAACGATGGGCCGATCATCGGACAGTTCGGTGTGAACGACGAAGGGTCAGGCGACATGTACTACAAGGGCGGCAACATGCTGCACACCATTCGCACCGTGATCAACGATGACGAGAAGTGGCGCGGCATCCTGCGTGGGCTGCAGCAGACGTTCCGTCATCAAACGGTGACCGGGCAGCAGGTGCGCGACTACATGAGCAAGCAGGCCGGCATCGATCTCGGGGCGGTGTTCACGCAATATCTCGAGACCACGAAGGTGCCAGTGCTCGAGTACCGGGTGGACGGCACCGCGTTGTCGTATCGATGGGCCGATGTCGTTGACGGCTTCGCGATGCCGGTGCGCGTGCGCGCGAACGATCAGCTACTGCCAATCACGCCGACAACGACGTGGCAAACAATCACCGGTCGCTCTCTGACGACACTTACGCCCCTCCCCGAGTACTACATCGAGACGAAGCTCGTCACCAACGGCAAATAAACACCAACAGCGGCGGCTGTTTCTTTTGGTACTACTGCGTTGCCCTCCGTTGCGACGGCGCGTCTCGAACCGGCATCGTCGGCGCGGGTCCCTTCCACGGTTCGAAGGTGGCATCAAGCGCACCCGCATCGACCCATTGGGTCAGCATGGATTCGGCGATCCCGAATTCGTCGTGCAGCGATGTGAGCAGCTGTTCGCGGGTGAGCGTCGTGGTGTGGGTGCCACTGATGGTACGACGATGCAGTGCCGGGCCGCGAATCACCAGCATCACGTCGGGGAAATTGCGGCGCGCATAGATCTGCTGATTGAACACACCAAAGCCGCGCGACTTTTCGTAGGCCGTGTGGATGTAGTCATGATCGATCGGGTCGATCATCAGTCGGCACGGGGTGTACGTATCATTCGGCGCGTTGCAGAACCACACCATGTGGTGCTCGTCGAGCGGTTCGACTTCGGCCGTGAACAGCCGATCGTCGCTGACAAATATCTTGTCGCTGACGGGTAACGGGATGTTGACCAGCATCGATGTATCGACCAGCCAATCCGCGCCATCGATCGTGACTTTCACGGTTCCGTGGGTGACGAACCCCTGATCGCGCATGGAGCCGGCGACACGACGCGATGCGAATCCCATCGAGACGAGCAATTCATGGATCGCATTACTCGTCGGCCAGCAGGTGCCGCCCGTGCCATACTCGAGAAAGGCCTCGAAGAAATCGGTGCCCGTTGTGCCGGGGAGCGGTCGTTCGTCGCCGGTGCGCAACGCGATGAGTTTGCGCACGTTGTCGAAGGGAATCTCGTCGCACCACGCGCGGTACAGTGCGCGTAGCCCGTCGAGATCGGTCGGAACTGGTTGTGTAACGCCAATGCGTGCGAGCACGCGGTCACGCAGCTCGGGCGAAATGCTCGGATGAAATGCTCGGGCAGTGGCGTTCTGTTCGGTCATCGTCACAGTCGGTCCAACGTCAGGGCGAAGTCAGGGCGTTGCCGGATCAATATCAGGCAAGAAACCGCGTACGTGTATCAGCGGTAGGGATCAGGCACGCGGGTGCGGCGAGCGTGAAGCGCCGTTTGGCAATCGCATCATACACCATGTCCCGCATGATGCGCGGAACGAGCATGCCGAGCATGGCAGCTGGGCGCCAGAGTCCACCCACATGCGCCAGTGCCGCGAGAGCCGCTGCCGACTTCAAAAGCACGGTGCCTGTTTCGCTGCGTGATGGATCGAACCACACCACGGAATCAACACCGACCACCTGCGGAAAACGATTGCGAACCATCGTACCGAAGACCCCCTGCAACGGGGCAAATCGCAGCGCACCGCGTCGTGCAGCCGCTTCATGTTTGAGTACGAACTGAATGCTGCCCGCACAGAATCCGCACTCGCCGTCGTACAGCAACACTGGCGTTTGGACTGGCGCTTGGACTGGCGTATGGAGATCACCGTTCCCGCCTTTCGCCTCACTTCCTGAGCCGCTCTCGGACGCCGCGCGCTCGGTCGCCGCAAGCGCACCCGCGGCTGCTGCAGGCGTGATCGGAATCGAGGCTGGTGAGACGGGTGCGTCCATGCGGCTATCGGTTGTTCGGGTAATCCTGAATCCAGCGCAAGCTGCGTCGCCGCAGCGGCGAACGGATCACATCTCGATGCACCAGTTTGGCATACACCGAGTCGCGATCGTGCGTGCCATTCAGCAGCAATGTGTCGGCCAGCCGCATCGTGACGGCCCCGACTGATGGGGCATCCAGCAGCGTGAACCGGAGCTGCGCCGTGGTGGATGAGTCTCGATGAAACATCGAGTCGAGGGCGTCCAACGCCAAGGTGTGCTCTGTGTTGTCGCCCACCATGTCCATCAACAGAGGACACCGTACCCGCTCAACGAGCCAGCGGAACGCCACCAATGCCATCTGGGGCCAGCGTTGTCAGGTGGGGTCATGCGCAGAGTATAGCACCGGCGTATTTTCTCGGACCATGCCAAATACAGCCAGCCGCCTCTCCGTCTTCAGCGAATCCGTCATTCGTGGCACGACCCGTATGGCCAATCAATACGGTGCCATCAACCTCTCACAGGGCTTCCCGGATTTCGATCCCCCTGAAGAGATTCTTGCGGCACTCGAACGGGCCACCCGCGGACCGTTTCACCAGTACGCGGTGACATGGGGCGCGCCACGCTTTCGTCAGGCACTGGCGCGCAAGATCTCGCGCTTCACCGGACTCGATGTCGATCCGGAGCAGCATCTCGTGGTCACCTGCGGTAGTACCGAAGCGATGATGGTCGCCATGATGACCGCGTGCAATCCCGGTGACAAAGTCATCATCTTCTCGCCCTTCTACGAGAACTACGCGGCCGACGCGATTCTCTCGGGTGCAGTGCCGATCTATGTGCCGCTGTGCCCGCCGCACTTTGGCTTTGACGAAGACGAACTTGCACGCGCCTTCGCGCAGAAGCCGAAAGCGATTGTCCTCTGCAATCCGGGCAATCCCACGGGCAAAGTGTTCACCCGCGAGGAACTGCTGACCATCCTCCGACTCGCGGAAGAACACGATTGCTTTGTCATCACCGACGAACCGTACGAGCACATCGTTTACGCACCACACGTGCATACGTACTTCGCCACGCTCCCCGGCGCGTTCGAACGGACCATCACCTGCAACTCGCTTTCCAAGACGTACTCCATTACGGGTTGGCGTCTGGGCTACGTGCATGCCGCGCCTCAGGTCATCGCGCAGGCGCGTAAAGTGCACGATTTCCTGACGGTCGGCGCGGCCGCCCCGTTGCAGGAAGCAGCCGTCGCGGGGCTCGAACTCCCTGACAGCTACTACACCGGGCTGACCGAGATCTACACACGCAAGCGCGAAATCTTTCTCGAATATCTGCGTCAGTCAGGGCTGCCGTTCACCGAGCCGCAGGGTGCATACTACGTGATGGTCGACATCGGCTCACTCGGTTTCCCGACGGACACCGAGGCCTCCGAATGGTTCGTCAAACACATCGGCGTTGCGGGCGTGGCCGGTTCAAGCTTTTTCCGCGAGCCGGTGCAGAATCTCATTCGCTTCCACTTCGCCAAGAAGGACGAAACGCTGCATGCGGCCGGTGAACGCCTCGTGCGGTTGCGCGAGGGGCGCAACGCCTAAGCCCGGTCGCAATCCCTTTCCCAGCCAACATGCCTCGCGCTCCCACCAAATCGATCGCCGCACTTGCCACCTGCGTGGCGCTCGGCGCATGGACCGCGCACGGCCCCGCTGCGCCAACGCGTGCCTCGCTCTATCACGCGCTGGCCGGTGAATGGAACGGATCCCTCGAGTACAAGGACTACAGCAACCCCGACCGGCGGGTCACGTTGCCAACCAAACTTCGCGTTCAGTTCAGCACAGACTCGGCGGCGTTGCTGATGCACTACACCTACGACGATGGCCCCGGCAAAATCGTCGAGAGTGATGACCGGTTCTCCGTTGACGCAAAGCTCACCCGCGTGACGTGGGGCAGTGTGCGCGACACCAACCCGCAGCAGTTCGTGGCACGCGCGTCTATGGTCGCGCAACCCGCGGGGACGGAACAGTTTATTTTCGAAGGTGAAGGGCGCGACGATAACAAACCGGCCACCATTCGCGAAACCTTCACGATCAGCGCAAAGTCGCTCCGCATTCTCAAGGAGACGCGATTTGCGGGCACCGACTTCGCCTTTCGTCATACCTACGTCTTGGCGCGCCGCTGACGTGAACGACCGCACCACCGTTGCACCTCTGGCGCTCATGGTACTCTGGTGCAATCGTTCTGCACCATGACGACAGAGCACGATCACTCCAACAATCCACTGCACGGCATCACGCTCGAACGGATGCTCACCGAACTCGCCGAAGCGTGGGGGTGGGCGCGCATGGGCCGGCGAGTGAAAATCGCCTGCTTTACGAGCGACCCCAGCGTGCAGTCGAGTCTGAAGTTTCTGCGTCGTACCCCATGGGCGCGCGAGAAAGTCGAAGCGATGTATCTCGACTTCACGCGCCCTCGGAAGCCGCAGACCTAGCGAGCCACGGGCCTGACCCAACGCTCCACCGCTTCCGCGCCGCCGTGTCGCACCAGCCACGCGAGGCCGAGTCCACGGACGAGTCGACCCGCGAGCAGTGCACCAACGAATTGCGGCCAAGGCACACCAATCGCCCCGGACGCGATGCTCGTCAGCTTGGTGCTCAGTGGACTCATCGTGCTCGCGAAGACTGCCCACGCTCCGTACTTCGCGAGTGTCGCGCGCGTTGCATCGAGGTGCGACGCCGACACGCCCAGTCGCGCTGCAATCGGTCCTTCAAGCAACGACAACGCGTTCGCGCCGATGGCATAGAGCAACACACTGCCGATGAGCGTGCCTAGTGTGGCAAGCAATGCGAGGCGATACGCACGCGACGGACGCGCAACCGCGAGTGGTAGAAAAAAGAGATCGACAAACCCAGGGAAGATGCACCCCTGCAGCAATCCCCATCCAAACACGACGCTGCCCGACCAGCCTGCATGGGCCCAGCGCTGCAGCGTTGCGTGTAGCCGCGCAATTCGGTTCAGAGTCGATCCAGGTCGTCTTTGCCAATCACGGGCACCCACGGCAACAGCTCATACTGAGCAAGAGCGCGGATCGTGAACGGATCGCCATCGCGAATGCGATCGAGTGCCGCCGTCCCTTCCTCATCGGGAACGCGCAACAGGAGCACCCCACCTACTCTCGGATCCGTCGGCCCGGACACGAGCAACCTTCCGTCCGCCTTCAGTGTGCGAAGGTACGCCCGATGCTCGTCGACGAACGGCGCAATCTCGTCAAACGTCTTGCGATAGCGAATCAGTGCAATGGCGTACATGTCAGCGAGGGAGCGGCGGGGGGAAATTACGAGCGCGTGTGCAGCGCGTCGCGTAACGCGAGCCAAGACATGGTCGCACAGCCGTGGCGTCCCGGGAAGGGGGCGACGCCCCGCAACGCTTCCAGTCCAAATGGGAGATTGGGGGCGGCCGTTCCCCCGGTCAGCATCGACTCGACTTCATCGACTAATGCGAGCGCTTGGTCACGCGTACGGCCTCGGAGCACCTCGGTCATCATCGACGCCGACGCTGTGGCAATCGAGCAGCCCTGCCCAGTAAACGCCGCGTCGGCGATGGAATCCCCGTCAAAGCGCACGGCGACCTGGAGCGCGTCGCCGCAGAGCGGGTTCTTGCGCGAACCGGTGTGCGTTGCGTTCGCAATGGCGCGCCGGTTGAGCGGCGCGCGATGATGGGCGAGCAGCGTCTCCTGATACATGGCTGAAAGCGAAGCGGCGGACACGTCACTCATGGAGAGATCTCACGCCACCGCCTCGAACTGCTCAGGCAGCCGCGAACATCGTCTGCGCCGAGACGAGCGCCGAGCAGAGCGCATCGACATCGGACTGCTCGCTGTACACGTAGAACGAGGCGCGGGCCGTTGAGCTGACGCCCAGCCGACGCATGAGCGGTTGCGCGCAGTGGTGACCCGCGCGCACGCACACACCGTGCTGGTCGAGAATGGTGGCCAAGTCGTGCGGATGCACATCGTCGAGTGAAAAGCTGATCACGCCACTGCGCCGGGAGGGTGGCGGCCCGTACACGGTACACGCCGTGAGATCGCGCAGGCGCGCTTCTGCAGCTTCAAGCAGCGCCACTTCGTGCGCACGCACCGCGGTCATGTCGAGCGCCTCGAGATAGCGCACCCCGGCCGCAAGACCAACTGCGTCTGCGGCGTTGGGAGTCCCCGCTTCAAATTTGTGCGGCAGCACGTTCCATGTGCTGTCAAAGTCGTAGACCCACTCGATCATGTCGCCGCCGAACAGAAACGGCGGCATCGCTTCGAGCAAGGCGCGCTTCCCGATCAGGCCACCAATCCCCATTGGCCCAAGCATCTTGTGGCCACTGAACGCATAGAAGTCAGCGCCCATTGTATCGAACGCGACCGGCAAGTGCGGAGCGCCTTGCGCTCCGTCAACAAATAGCACGGCATTGGACTGCGCGCGCACGATCTCCACGACCGTATCGAGCGGCGTAATGGCGCCGACGGCGTTCGACACATGCGTGATGGCGACAAGCTTGGTCCTTGGCCCGACCACATCCCGCAGCTGATCGAGATCGATCTCCTGATGGGCCGTCAGCTCGACGATGCGAAGGGTGGCACCGGTGCGCTTGGCCAACTGCTGCCAGGTGACAAAGTTCGCGTGATGTTCGAGCGCAGTCACAACGATCTCGTCGCCAACGCGCACATTGGTCGCCCCCCACGTCGCCGCGACCAGATTCACCGATTCGGTCGTACCGCGCGTGTAGATCAGGCAGTCGCTGTCGGCAACACCCAAGAATCGCGCAACGGTAACACGCGCATTGTGAAACGCATCGGTTGCCGCCGCCGACAGCGCGTATGCACCGCGGTGCGGATTGGCGTTGGAGGTTTCATAGAACCCGACTAGCGCATCGAGCACGGCGCGCGGCTTCTGTGATGTTGCAGCTGAATCGAGGTAGTGCAGCGATGGGTTCGCGGCGAGCAGCGGAAAGTCAGCGCGCGGCGCGAGAGCGGATAACACAGTCATGCACTCCTCGGCGGGTTCTGCGGTTCTTCGTTCAAGGACATCTCCTGCACGCTTTCCTCAACCGCGACATACACGTCGCCATCCACCACACGCACACCGTAGGTGGCTAGCGGATCAGTCGCGGGTCCACGGATCACTTCACCGGTACGAACATCAAAGCGTGCGCCGTGCCACGGACATTCGATCACGCACGGTTCGACGAGATCATCACCAGAAAGCGGGAAATCGCGATGCGGACACCGATCCGCGAATGCGTAGACATGGGTCGCGTCACGCACGAGACAGATGCGCGCTCCGTTCCCGAGTGTCACGGCAAGCGGCGTTACGGAATCAATGTCGTCGAACCGAGCCGCACGTTGGAACGACACACGAGCGTCGTCTTTCACTCGGTGCTGACCAATGGAGTGGCGCTGTTGCTCGCCAGCGCGGCCTTGAGCGTGTGCCACGCCAGCGATGCGCACTTTACCCGCACCGGAAAACGTGACACACCAGAGAACACGACCAACTGTCCCAACTCTTTCCCGCCGTTCGGATCCTGCCCGAGCACCAGCGCATGAAAACGCTCAAAAAGTGCCTCGGCTTCAGCACGAGTCTTTCCCTTCACGGCCGCCGTCATCAACGACGCAGACGCCTTTGAAATTGCACAACCATGACCGTCGAACTTCACGTCGCGGATGACATCACCCTCCACCTGAAGCGCGACTGTCACCTGATCGCCACACAACGGATTTTTGCCGTCGGCGCTATGATTCGCCGCCGCCAGCACGCCAAAGTTGCGCGGCTTGCGGTTGTGGTCGAGAATGACGGACTGGTAGAGCTCCTGCAAATCAGACATCGGTTACTCGCAAGTGTTCGGACTGGTGCGAAGAAAAACCTCTGAGTATCGAGTGGTGAGTTCGAGTTTCGAGTTCCCAGCCAACTCACAACTACTCAAAACCCGAAAGTCATACTGCAAACTTACCACTTCGCTTTATCCGATGGCGCTTACCTGACCGCCTCAATTCCCGTAAACCGCTCCAACGTCAGCCGCTCGAGCTCTTCCTTCACCGCGCCGTTCTCGATCGTTTCAATGACGTCCGCCGCGAATGCGTACATCAGCAGCTGCTTGGCCAGCACACTGCCCACGCCACGACTCTTGAGATAGAACAGTGCCGTTTCGTCCATGCGCCCCACCGTCGCGCCATGGGTGCACTTGACGTCGTCCGCGTAGATCTCGAGTTGCGGCTTGGTGTCGATCTGCGCCTCGGCGGAAAGCAGCAGCGTATTGTTGGTCTGCTTGCCGTCCGTCTTTTGCGCTTCAGGGTGGACGTACACTTTGCCGTTGAAGACGCCGTGCGACTTTCCATCGAGCAGCCCTTTGTACATCTCGCGGCTGAAGCAGTTCGGGGCCACATGCTCTACACGCGTCTGATGGTCGCCGTGCTGCGCGCCGTCCAGCATGTAGATGCCGTTGAGCGTCGTGCCACAGCCATCGCCATTGAGCACCGTGTACACGTTGGACCGCGAAAGCTGCGCCCCGGTCTGGAACGAGAACTGAATGAAGTGGCTGTCGCGTCCCTGACGTGCCTCGATGGTGCCCACATGAAACGCCGACAACGACTCACGCTGCACCCGTGAGTGATGCAACGTCGCGCCGTCTTCGAGAATGACTTCGGTGACCGTGTTGGTGAAATACGACACGTCATCCAGCGACACGAAGCTTTCGATCACACTCGCCTTCGCCTGACGCTCGACGATGATCACATGACGGGGGTTCGACATCACGTCGGCGCCATCGGCATCGGTGACGTGCAGCAGATGAACGGGAACTTCCGTCACCATCTCCTTCGCCACATGAATCAGCGTGCCTTCGCCAGCAAACGCCGCGTTGAGCGCGGTAAAGCCATCGCGATCGGCCGGCGCTGCACTGCCCAGGTGGCGCTGCAGCAGCTCGGGCTCATTCACCGCCGCCTGTGCGAGGGTCATGACACGCACGCCTTCCGGCAGCGCTTCGTGCGACGACAGCGACGGCGTGAAACGGCCGTTCAGGAAAACCAGCATTGGCCACGCGCTGCCAAACGAAAACGCTTCGAGACGCGAGCCGTCGGTCAACTCACTCGGTGCGCGATCGGTTGCAATGGTAAAGCTCCGGTGCGCGATGGCCGACACGTTGGTGTACGCCCAGTCTTCGCTGCGCGTGCTCGGAAATCCCAGTCGCGCGAACGCGTCCGCGCCCGCACTGCGCAGATCTTTGAGCGTCGCCGGAGCGCCCGACGCGGCTGACGCATTTGCTTGTTCCTGAAACTGCGTCGGGACGTTCGAACTCACACTGGTGGTCACGCGGCCTCCAGAACCCAATCGTAGCCGCGCGCTTCGAGTTCAAGTGCGAGTGACTTGTCGCCCGACTTGATGATGCGGCCGCCGGCGAGCACGTGCACATAGTCGGGGACGACGTAGTTGAGCAGACGCTGATAGTGCGTCACAACGATCGTTGCGTTGGTCGGCTTCCTGAGCGCGTTCACACCTCCGGCAACAATCCGCAACGCATCGATGTCGAGCCCCGAGTCGGTCTCGTCGAGGATGGCGAGCTTGGGCTCGAGCACGGCCATCTGCAGGATCTCGTTGCGCTTCTTCTCGCCACCCGAGAAACCCATGTTGACCGAGCGATTCATCATCGACACATCCATGTCAACCAGCTTGAGCTTCTCTTCCACCAGATCGAGGAACTCCATCGGATCGACTTCGTCGTGCCCCTGCGCTCTGCGGATTTCGTTGTACGCGGCACGCAGGAAGTACGCATTCGTCACACCGGGAATCTCGATCGGATACTGAAACGCGAGAAACACACCCTGCTGGGCGCGAACTTCCGGCGCCATTTCGAGAAGGTTGTCCCCGTTGTACAACACTTCGCCGCTGGTGACTTCGTAGGCCGGATGTCCGGCAAGTACCTGCGCAAGTGTGCTCTTACCGGAGCCGTTCGGCCCCATGATGGCATGCACCTCGCCGGCGTTCACGGTGAGGGAGATGCCCTGGAGGATTGGCGTGCCGCTGACGGAAGCGTGGAGGTCGCGTATAACGAGCATAGGAACCACTATGTGGTGAGTTGTGAGTTTTGAGTTTTGAGTGACGGGTTGTGTAGAGGGGTGATCAAACTCGCAACCCACAACTCACAACCCACCACTTCCCACTGAACTTCAGTTAACCAACGCTTCCTTCCAAAGTGATGCCCAGCAGCTGCTGCGCCTCAAGCGCAAACTCCATCGGCAGCTCCTTGAACACTTCCTTGCAGAACCCGCTCACGATCATCGACACCGCCTGCTCGGCGTCCAAGCCGCGCGCCTTCAGATAGAAGATCTGATCTTCGCCGATCTTTGATGTCGATGCTTCGTGCTCGAGCGTCGCCGTGTTGTTCCCCACTTCGACATACGGGAACGTGTGCGCGCCACACTGATTGCCCACCAGCATCGAATCGCACTGCGTGTAGTTGCGTGCGCCCTCGGCTTTGGGGAGGATCTGCACCTTGCCGCGATAGCTGTTCTGCCCATGCATCGCGGAAATGCCCTTCGAGACAATCGTCGAGCGCGTGTTGCGTCCGATGTGAATCATCTTGGTACCCGTGTCTGCCTGCTGGCGCTTGCTGGCCACCGCGACCGAGTAGAACTCACCGACGCTGTTGTCGCCCTGCAGAATCACGCTCGGATACTTCCACGTGATCGCGGAACCCGTTTCCACCTGCGTCCACGAGACCTTCGCGTCCTTCATCGCCTTCGCGCGCTTGGTGACGAAGTTGTAGATGCCACCCAAACCGTTCTCATCCCCCGCATACCAGTTTTGCACGGTGCTGTACTTCACCGTCGCGCCGTCAAGCGCAACGATCTCAACGACGGCCGCGTGCAACTGATTCGTATCACGCTTTGGCGCGGTGCACCCTTCGAGATAGCTCACCTGCGCACCTTCGTCGGCAACAATCAGCGTCCGCTCAAACTGTCCCGTCTCCGCCGAGTTGATGCGGAAATACGTGGACAGCTCCATCGGGCACTTCACACCCTTGGGGATGTAGCAGAACGAGCCGTCGGAAAAGACGGCGCTGTTCAGCGCTGCGAAAAAATTATCGCTGTACGGTACAACCGAACCGAGGTACTTCTGTACGAGGTCAGGATGCTCGCGTACGGCTTCACCGAATGACATGAAAACGATGCCGTGCTTTCCGAGTTCTTCCTTGTAGGTCGTACCCACGGACACAGAGTCGAACACCGCATCCACCGCAACGCCCGAAAGACGCTTCTGCTCATTGAGCGAAATGCCAAGCTTCGCGTAGGTCTCGAGGATCTTGGGATCGACTTCGTCGAGTGAGCCGAGTGGATTGACCGACTTGGGCGCCGACCAGTAGCTCGCCGCCTGATAATCGATGGCCGGATACTGCACGTTTCCCCAGTGCGGTTCGGTCATCGTCAGCCAACGTCGGAACGCCTTCAGGCGCCAGTCGAGGAGCCACTGGGGCTCACCCTTCTTCGCTGAAATGAAACGCACGGTCTCTTCGGAGAGACCCGGCGGCAGCGTATCTGTTTCGATATCCGTCGAGAAACCGTACTGATACTCCCGATTGACCAGCGCGTCGATTGTCGAACTCATGCCTGCTCCTGTTCCCACGTCGTGATCTCTGTGCTCGCGACCGCCGCGCTCACAACCCCGTACTCGCATCGACCACACCCATCGAGGCGATGCTGCCGGCGCACCAGTGGCACGCCGAGCAACTGCTCTACGAACTTCGCCTCGACCTCGCACGCTTCCGGAAATCGTTCAACGATCTCCCGCACCGCGCAGTTGTGAATGCGCAGCGCCGTGACCACACCGTCGTCGGTGGACGACGTCTCGACTGACTCCGCCATGTAACCCTTGGCCGTCAGCAACTCCGCCACCAGCGACACACGTTCCGCCAGCGGGAGCGTACTCAACACCGGTTTCGCGGCGTCGACCAGTTGCCTCCACTCGGATTCCAGCACACTCGTCACCGCCGCATCACCCCGCTGCGCCCGTAGCGCATCGAGCGCAGTGACGAGAACGGCGACATAGCTACGCGGAAAGAGCGCTTCGCCGGCTTGAGTGAGCAAGAACGTGTAAACGGGCGCACCAACGCCGCGGACTTCGCGAACGAACCGCACCAACCCATCCTCTTCCAGCGCCTTCAGATGACGCCGGAGCGCATTGGCGGTGAGTCCGAAACGCTCACCAAGCTCGTGCGCCGTCATCGGCTGCGCTTTCTTCAGCGCCACCAACAAGTCGGCTCTCACGCCGCGAAACCCTCCCAACGCGCCAATCACATCCTGCATGGGGACAATATAACTCGGCTTTTCCGACTACGTCAACAAAAACGTTGACGAATTCGGCAGCGGCGCGATTTGAGCGTTGCCGTGGGCGAGCGGACGTCCAATTTCAGGTAGGCGCCAGTTTCCGGTAAGTTTGGGTCGCGTTCGTGACGTCAATCACGTACCATACCGATGCCTCGCCTTGAAATCGTTCACGCGGCTTCAGGGTGGCAGCTTGGCGTCTCGAAGCATCTGCCCCACATTGCTTGCACTGCCGTCCAACCATCCTGCGGACGGCGGCGCTCCTTACCCATGTCTCTCCCGCCCGGAGGCGAGCCTCGCTTGCGCCTATCGGTTTATGTAGCCGCCGGGGTGTTGGTCCTCGCGCTGATCGCGCTCGTTCGGGCGTGGCGGCTGAATTTGCGTTCCATCGAGCGGGACGGACTCTCGCGGTTTCGCGACAGCACGCGCGGACGCTACCCGGAGCTGTTGCTGGCGCAGACCTACCAGTATCTGGCAGAACGCCATGGGGCCGTCGAACCGCACTACAGCGTCATGCCGAATGACAGCCTCGATCGCGTGTTTGGACTTGGCGGACTCGATCTCGAGGATGCGGTGCTCGTCATCGCCGATCGCGCCGGAGCTCGGCTTCCCCGCTCGAGCGAACTCGATGAGATCAAGGTCCAGGTGCACACCGTCGACGACCTGCTCCGCTTTCTGGAGCCATTCTTTCGGCCTGAAGCGGTGAAGGGCTGAAACCGCGCCTCAACCGCTGCGATGCGTTCGCCCTGTTGCCGCTGGCGCTGTTGCTGGGGGCCTGTAGTCACGGTGGCCGTTCCAACCCGGTTCCAACCCCGCGCCCGGTCGAACGTCCGGCCAAGCCGGACCCCGCGACACCGCCAATCGCACCCCGGCCGGCCTACGTCGGACCACTCGATGCGTCGGTCAGCGACGACGATCTGGATGAGCTATGGTCGCGTCAGCTGATCGTTCCGATAGACGGCCTGCCGCGTGGCAGACTCAAAAACGATTTCAGCGAGCAGCGCAACGGCGGTCGGATTCACGGCGCGCTCGACATCCTCGCGGCGCGGAACACGCCTGTGCTCGCGGCGGACGAGAGCGTGATCGGTCGGATGTTCAGCGGGCCGATCGGAGGGATCGTCATCTATGCCTCGTCACCCGACGGACGTTTCGTGTACTACTACGCGCATCTGCAGCAATATCGCGAGGGGCTCGCCGTCGGCGATCGGGTCGCGAAGGGCTCTGTCATTGGCTACGTTGGGACGACCGGGAACGCGCCGCCCGACACGCCACATCTGCACTTTCAGGTCATGAAACGCGGCGAAGGACGGGTCTGGTGGGACGGTCCGCCAATCAACCCGATCTTCTTTTTCGCCGCCGACGGATCACGACAGCGAAATTGATGTACCGAACCATCATCAGCACGGTGTGAAGAACGTATGAGCATGACGGGCAAAGAGCGCGCAGCACTGCGCGCAGAAGCGCACCACTTGGATGTGAAGGTGCATATCGGTCACGCCGGAATCACGCCGACCATCCTGACGAGTCTCGATGACGTCCTGCGCACCCATGAACTGGTGAAGCTCCAAGTGGCCAAAGCGGGGGAACTCAGCGCCAAGGAAGCGGCGCACGACGTCGCGGCAGCGATGGGCGCTGAGGTGGTTCAAGTCATCGGGCGGACGTTCACGGTCTATCGCGAAAACTCGGACCTCAAGCGTGGGGAACTCCCACCTTGGCGCTAAGCTTAAACATTACAGATCGCGCACGGAAAACTGCCGTCGTTCAAGGCTTGTAGCGCGCTCTATCCTCTCGCTATTTTTCGGCTCTTCCACAGCCCCAGCCATTCGGGGCGCGTCCGACTCGAGATCTCCGCCATGCCCTACGTCATCACCGAAGCCTGCATTTCCGTCAAGGACAAGTCATGCGTCGACGTGTGCCCGGTCGACTGTATCTACGAAGGCGAAGACCAGCTCTTTATCCACCCGGACGAGTGCATCGATTGCGGGGCGTGTGAGCCCGAGTGCCCGGTCACGGCAATCTTTCCTGAAGAAGACGTCCCGGTCCAGCTCAAGAGCTTCATTGGCCGCAACAAAGAAGTCTTTCAGGGTCCCACGCCGCCGGGACGTCCGACGCGATAGACCGGGAACTGCAGGCCGCGAATTTCGCGAATACTGCGAAAAGCAACAAACGGGAAGAAGTAAACAACGCGCGACTCCCTGACGAGTCGCGCGTTGTTCGTTTCTGTGTCTTTGCTTTTCTTTTTCTGTTCGCTGTATTCGCGTAATTCGCGAAATTCGTGGCCCGCAGTTCCTCAGTTGCCCGTGAAGTACGTGTGCTTGGCCCAGAACACGACGCCGAGCGCCACGTATTGCATGAAGGTGCTTCGCTCACTCCAGATCGCTTCGCCCCAATCGTGCTGGCCTTGGGTGCTGTTGGCCGGCGGACGACCGAACCAGCGCGGGGTTCGCGCTTTGTAGTCGAGATATTCCTGACCAAAAATTGATTCGAGCACGCCCTCTTCATATCGGACGATCAGGGTGTATTCGATCGCGAAGATAACGATCGCCACGGGCACGAACCAGAACACGCCCGAGGCCACCGTGAATCCGATCCAGGCGAAGAAATTCCCAACGTAAAGCGGATTGCGGCACCACGCGAACGCGCCGTAGGTGACGAGACGCTGCACTTCGCGCGAGCGTCGACGCGTGACGGTACCGGCGGCGGCCACGCCCGCGGTGCGGATCATCTCGCCAAGCAGCACGAGCACGATGCCGATCGCCCAGGTCTGCGTGGTTTGCGTGCCATCTGCGAGGAGCGGCACGACGAGGAATGGGACCGGCAGCCAGCCACGGTTTTTAAACAGGACTTGCCCGATCCGGGCAGCGGTCGAACGTTCAGACTCCGAGACGTTCTCGGTCATCGAATACGGCGGTCAGGGTGGGACGTCAGTACGGGTGTCCCGCCAACGTCAACAGAAACTCCGCCAGTGCGTGAGTCACGGCGGCAGGACGCTCGAGGCACGACACGTGACCGGCACCGGCGATGACATCCATTCGCGCGGCAGCGGCCTCGGGGAGTGCGTCGAGCATGGCTTGGGCATCGCTCGGAGGCGTCAGCACGTCATCCTCTCCGACCAGTACAAGCGTCGGAACGGTAATCGACGTGAGCGTCTCGTGTGAGTCCGGGCGGTCCCGGAGTGCGCCAAGCGCCCCCGCAATACCGGCTACCGACTGCCTCGCCATCATCGCCCGAACCTCGACTTCGAGCGATGGTTGCCGACTGCGCGTCGCTTTTCCGATCATGCCGAGCAGCATTCGGTCCGCGACGGCGGCGGCTCCTTCCGCGTGCGCGACCTCGATGAGCAGTTCTCGGTTCGCGCGGGCCGCTTCTGAGTCCGGGCTCGCCTTCGTGTCGCAAAAGACGAAGCCGCGGACACGGTCGGGATGGCGTCGCCAGAGCGCCATCGCGACGTAGCCGCCCATCGACAGGCCGCAAACCACCGCCGGTCCGATATCGAGCGTGTCGAGCAGGCCGACCACGTCATCGGCGTACTGGTCCATCGAATACGGACCCTTCGCCACCGAGACACCAAAGCCGCGGAGATCGGGCGCGATGCAGCGCACGCGAGGCGCCAGCGCAGTGCGCTGGTGCGCCCAGAGCGAGCGGTCGTGGGGGAATCCATGCAGAAACACGACCGGCACTCCACTGCCGGCATCGTCATAGCCAAAGACGTTGCCGTTGATCGATACAATCATAGTTTCCTCTTGAGCTCTGTGGTCGACGACGGCAGTCGCGTGTACGGCGACTTCGGGCCTTTGTCGGCGTCATCGACCACGATGCCTGGATCGACCGCATCGGTCAGTATCGCCTCCGCTTTCTTTGCGCGGTGAAGGACACGCTCGCGTTCATTCTCACGCTCGGCGATCATGCGCAACGGCACCAGCACTGCGGCCGTGAGCGGTACGGCAACCATCAGGCCAACGAACCCGAAGACGAGCGTCATCAACGTCTGCGCGATCAGCGTGATGGCGGGTGGCAGGTCCATCTCGCCGCGCATCAGGAACGGAATGAGCAGGTTGTTTTCGAGGAACTGAATCGCCCAGTAGGCGATCAGCACCGTGAAGGCTTTTTCGGGCGAATCGACGAAGCCCATCACGATGGCGGGCACCGCGCTCAAGATCGGGCCCACCGTCGGAATAAATTCGAGCAGCCCGGCGATGAAGCCGAGTGCGAACGGCGCCTTCACGCCAAGGAGCAACAACACCACCGTGCAGGTGACGCCAATGACCAACATCGCAATGAGCTGTGTCACAAGCCATTTGCGGAGTACCGTGGAGACCTCACGCAACACCACGCGCACCTGCCCGCGTGAGGCGGCCGGCACGGTCGACAACAGCCAGCCGCGATAGACGTCGGGTTCCGCACCGATGTAGATGGCGAGAAAGACGATCAGCACGAACGAGCCGAACACCGCGGCCGTGTTCGACAGGAACGAGACCAGATACTTGCTCAGCCCCGACGCAGCGTCGGTGAGGCGGTCTTTAATCGCTGCACTTTGGCGAGCGGCCGCGCCCTTCGCGACTGGCGCAACGACAACGACTGTTGCCGGAGCGGCTGGCGTCGGCGCCTTGGTCGCTCCGTTGATCATCGAGCCGATCAGCCCGCCACGCCTCGAGTCGACCCAGTGCTGAAGCTTGTCGACCGCGGCAGGGAATTCGGTCTGCAGCTCCTTCCCTTGCTCCACCAATGTCGGCGCCGTCAATGCCAAGCCGCCGCCAATGGCGCCCAGCGCCCCAAAGACGATCAGCGCCGCCCCGACCCCTCGCCTGATCTTGAATCGCTCCAAATAGTCCACGCCGCGGGCCACCGCGAGCCCGAAGAGCGTCGCGAGGAAGACCAGGAACAGCAGTTCATTGACCTTCCAGAAGAGCCGAAGCCCGAACCAGATCGCGAGCGCGGTCAGCGCCGCTCGGGCGACGTCTCCAGTGCGCCAGCCGAAACGCGGAGTTCCGGCCGGATGGTCACTCGGCTCCAGCATAGGTGTGGTCATAAGGCCCGAACTCTCGGTCTCGGATGGATTAGGAGCAAGGGGGCGCGATCGCCGATTCCACGATCTCGTACTCGATCTCTCGAAAGTGCTGCTTCCGGAAGGGCTGTGTGGTGTAGCTTACCCATACTCATGCACGCACCTCCATTCCACTATCTCGATACGGCCGAGGCCGTGGACCGATTCCTCGGGCAACTCTCGGGGACACGCGCCATCGCACTCGATACCGAGGGAGCAAGCTTTCATCGCTTCCTCGATCGCATCTACCTGCTGCAGCTGTCGACTGACACGCACGACGCGGTCATCGATCCGCTGCCCCTCGGCACGCCCGACAAACTCGGCGCGTTGCTCGAGGATCGCGACATCGAAGTGATTCTGCACGACGCGGACTACGACCTGCGTTTGCTGCATAAGGATTACGGATGGCGGGTGACACATCTCTTCGACACGCGAGTGGCCGCACAGCTCCTCGGCATTCGCGCGTTCGGTCTCGCGGCACTGCTTGAACAGTTTTTCGGGCTCAAGCTCGACAAGAAGCATCAACGTGCCGACTGGAGCATGCGGCCACTGCCGGCCGATATGCTCGACTACGCTGCGCAGGATACGCGCCACTTACTCGGGCTGCGCGATCGGCTCCGCGACGCCCTGAGTCAAAAAGGACGTCTGCATTGGGCGCAGGAAGAATTTCAGCGCGCCGAAGGCACCAAGTGGGACATTGAAGAACCTGACACCAGTTTTCTTCGCCTCAAGGGCGCACGCGATCTGACGCGTCGCGAGCTCGCGCGGCTGCGTGAATTGGTACGCTGGCGTGATGGAATTGCCGCCGAACTCGATCGCGCGACGTTCCGCGTGGCCGGCAACGAAGTGCTCTTCGATCTTGTGCGAACCGCACCAACCACACGCGACGGTCTGTTCAGCGTGAAGGGATTCCCACGCGGCATGTCTGACGTGCGTGCCACCGAAGCGTTGCAGGCGATCGTGCGCGGCAATGCAGTCCCGGAAGAGGATCTGCCGCGCTTCGCGAAGTCGGCCCGGTGGGATCGCGATCCTGATTTCGATGATCGCGTCGCGCGTCTCAAGACCGTGAGAGATGCGAAGGCGACCGAACTGGATCTCGACCCGGGCGTCCTTTGCTCGCGGGATCGTATGGAAGCCGCCGCGCGTCGGAACCCACGGCACGCCGACGATCTGCTCGAAGTGCCCGAGCTTCGTCGCTGGCAGGTGGAGGTGCTGGGCGAGGGCTTTGCGAAAGCGCTGGCATCGTTCGCCGCCTCAGGCTCGGTCAAGAGTCCGGCGGTCAAGGCCGCGGCGCCCGCGACTTCGGCGCCCGCGACTTCGGCGCCCGCGATTTCGGCGCCGGCGGTGACGGCGTCGGATGAGTCCCCTTACAAGGTCGGCGAGTAAGCTGGGCGGCAGGGCCTGCACCAACTGGGACGGGTCCGGCCGGAGAGATTGAACCGATCAGACCACGTCGGTTCTGTTGTCCGACTGCAACAATTCCGCTGCGGTGTTGTATTCGAAACACACTTCGCGGTTGGGGTTCGTCACCGTCGAAGGCCCAGTCTATTTCCGACTGATGATCCATAAAGTGTTACTCAGCAATGACTTGACGTACTTGGCTAGCGCCGTTGCGTGGTGCGAAGCCGAACTGGACTGTTCGGCACGGGGAGTGCTCTTCAGGGAAGTGTCTGCCGCTCGATGAAGATTGACGGACATCGCCCACCGCTTTGGAGCCCAGCCACATGCGCCTTTCGCCGGTTTCCCGCCTTTTCAGTCTGACCGCCGACTCCGACCGGATCGTCGCGCAGTATCTCGGTGTCGCATTCGCTGCGGCCGCGATCGATTGGTTGAGCAAGTACATCGTGGTGAGTGTGTTTGGTGACGGCGGCGGCGTGCCACTGGGGGATCGCTTCTCGGTGTTGGTGACATACAACCTGGGCAGTGCCGGCGGCGTGATGGTTGGCCCCTACACATGGCATCTCAACGTTTTGGTGACGGCCATCGCGATCACCTTGATCAGTTCGATTGTTCGTCAGCTCGGGGTAGTCGATCGGAATGCTGCGAAGGCGCTGGGGCTCGTGGCGGGCGGCGCGCTGGGCAACATGGGGAGCATGCTCTTGGGCCCCGAGGGCGTGGCCGACTTTTTTGCCATTCGCATGTCGGCCCACACGACAATCGTGATGAACATCGCCGACGCGGCCCTCTGGACCGGCGCGGTGTTGCTCATCCCGGTGATTGTGCGGCTGGTGCAGGCGATCCGCGCTGAGCGCGTCTCAGTTCCGGTTCATGCGCCGAGTCGTGCATGACTCGGCAAGCGGGACAGTTCTCAAAAAACCGGTACTAGCTTCCGAGGGTTCTGCCCGGCTCGCGGTGCGTGCGGACGATCACAACGGAACCAAGGACCCCGGCGATGACCAACCCCTCCCCCACGCCCGTCGCCGCGAAGAATGGCGGGCTGGGAAAATGTCTGACCGGCATTAAAGGCTTTGATGAAATAACCGAGGGTGGAATTCCACGAAACCGCATCACGCTACTTAGCGGCGGCACCGGTACCGGGAAGACATTGCTCGGACTCGATTTTTTGATTAGCGGAGTGCGGAAGTACGAGGAACTTGGCATCTTCATGTCGTTCGAAGAAAACAGCGATGAACTATTCGCCGATGTCGCTTCGCTGAACTTCGATTTGCACAGTCTCGTTGCCGACAAGAAGATTCAGCTCGAGTATGTGGTGTTGGAACGGAGCGATGTGCAGTCTGCCGGTGAGTTCAATCTGGAAGGGCTTTTCGTGCGACTCGAGTTGGCAATCGACGCTATCGGTGCCAAGCGCGTCGTTATCGATTCCGTTGATTCGCTGTTTGCCGGCGTGACCGATTTCGGGATACTCCGCCTGGAAATCAAGCGGCTATTCCGATGGCTCAAGAACAAAAAAGTGACCACCATTATTACCGGCGAGACCACGCAGGGTACGTACACCCGGCATGGATTGGAAGCGTATATCTCCGATTGCATCATCTTCGTGGACAATCGGGTGCGCGAACAGATCTCCACCCGTCGCATGCGTGTCATCAAGTACCGTGGTTCGAATCACGGGGCCAATGAATATCCGTTCGTCATCGACAAAAACGGGCTGTCGGTCATTCCCATTACCTCGGCGGGGCTCGATTCACCCGGATCATCCGAGCGCCTGTCTACTGGCATCCCATCGTTGAATGCACTGTTTAACGGCGGCGGATACACCAGAGGCAGTACGGTGCTCATCTCCGGGACGGCGGGCACGGGTAAGACAAGCTTGGGGGTAGCATTTGCGGTGGAAACCTGCCGCCGCGGGGAACGGTGCGTGTTGTTGTCGTACGAAGAGTCGCCGGGGCAACTCATTCAGAACATGACGTCGATCGGATTCGATTTGGCGCCGCTGGTCGAGAGTGGCCTACTGTTGATCGTGTCCACCAGGCCGTCTTTTTTCGGACTGGAGATGCATTTGCTCGATCTGTATAAATTGCTCGCCGAATTCAAGCCGCAGGCGGTGGTCATCGATCCGCTGTCCAGTCTGATTGGCCAAGGGAACCCGCTGGAAGTTCAATCCATGTTGACGCGTACGATCGATGCACTGAAATCCCAAAGTATCACTGGACTCTTTACGAGCCTCGTTTCGTCAACCGAACAGAATGACACCAGCGGCGAAATCGGCGTCTCCTCGTTGATCGACACTTGGATCGTGGTAAGAGAACTGGAGGAAAGCGAGGGAAGAAGGCGCATCCGGGGACTGTATATCGTCAAGTCCCGCGGTATGGGCCATTCTAGCGATGTGCACAAGCTCGTGATGGGTGATAGCGGGATAGCGGTCACACCGATGGATGCCGACGCAACCGCGAGCCCGAAACAGCAAATGAAGATGGGTAAGGCGATTGCTGACCCGGATGCATAATCGCCCCCGCGCTTTGAGCCAACCTCGCGCATGAACGCGCCGCGCCCGAGTTACATCGTCGGGGTGGGCGGCTCCGCCGGTGCGCTCAACGCCTACAAGGCGCTGTTGCAATCCTTGACGGTTCATACCGGCATGACATTTGTCATTATTTCGCACTTAAGCCCGGATGCGTACAGCCAGCTTGCGTTGATCTTGTCGCGGTACTCGACGATGCCAACCATGGTGGCGGGTCACGGGATGGCAATACGGGCCAATCATGTGTATGTGATACCGGCCAATGCCGATCTCGAAGTCGAGCAGTTCACGTTCAAGGTGACGTCGCCGCGCAGCAGACGAAATGCGCAGATCGACTTATTTTTTGCCTCGGTGGCCGCGGCGATGGGCGAACACGCCATCGGCATCGTCCTCTCAGGCTATAGCAGGGACGGCACCCTTGGCGTTCGGTCTATCAAGGAGAACGGGGGGACGACGTTTGCACAGGACTCTTCGGCGGAAGTCGACAGCATGCCGACCAGTGCGCAAGCGTCGACCTACGTCGACTTCGTGCTGGGGCCCGAAAAGATTGGTGAGGCGCTGATGCAGATTGCGTCGCGCTTCGTTCGGACTGAGTAATACTGTCTTGCGTGAGCCTCGCGAAGGGGATTTCTCGCGTAGCTGTCGTCACCAGTCCCGCCAACCTCTGCTGAGCCCAACAGGAATCGAGGAATTGGAAGTGCGCTCCTGCTGGTCACCATGATGGCCGCGGGCTCTGTGCCCGCTCAGGCCCAGCTGGCCGGGTCGACCGTTACTTCGACCGCCGGAAACGGATTCAGCAGCGGGACCGCAGGAAACATTTGCAAGTCCGCGTCCGCATCGAGGTCCGTCAGCAACGGTGGCGAGCTTGTCAACGCCGTCTGGACGGGCGGTTGTGTGGGCTACTACTCCGTCGATTTCTCGAACACGGGCTTTGTGCTCACCGTGCTCGAGGGCGGTAACTATTCGTACAGCAACCTGAACATGATGTTCGCCGGCGCACCGATGATCACCGGGGCCTCCTTCCTCGGCTGCTCGGGTAATTGCTTAGCCTCGAGCTAGCCCCCGAACGTAAGCAATTTCGTA
>Ga0105049_10000306_pt1 | contig 51451 bp, 44 predicted proteins | sample MAT06_FD_78087 | JGI IMG/M metagenome (GOLD analysis project Ga0105049, IMG submission 78087) | Freshwater microbial communities from Lake Fryxell liftoff mats and glacier meltwater in Antarctica - MAT-06 | ecosystem: Environmental > Aquatic > Freshwater > Ice > Liftoff microbial mat | place...
TGCTAATTCTTACAAAGAATTGTCAACTCCTGGGTTTAAAAAATTGGCATCGTATATTTTTGGCGATAATCAGTCAAACAGCAATATCGCTATGACTACGCCTGTTCACATGGACATAAACGATGCGCTATCGTCCATGAGTTTTGTAATGCCATCAAATTACACAATAGAAAATTTGCCAAAGCCAACTGATTCATCAATAATAATAACAACCACTAATGAAGAATATGTTGCAGCAATTCGTTTTGGAGGCTACGCTGATGACAATGCTATAAAAAATCAAGCTTCAAAATTAGAAGCGGCATTAAAAAGCAACGGAGTTAATTATTTCGGCAACTTTCGTTTTTTGGGCTATAATGCACCGTATCAATTTTGGAATAGAAAAAATGAAATTATTGTTAGTGTACAGTGGGATAAAGATTTAATTGTAGATACGATAGTATAATGACTAATAAAGTAATAGCACAGGTAGTTAAAGCAAGCAAGGAATATAAAACAGGTGATACTGTAATTACTGCATTAGCGCCAGCTACCATGGATCTGAAATCTGGAGAACTTACTTTAATAATTGGTCCATCAGGTTCAGGAAAAACCACCTTACTTTCTTTATTCGGCTGTGTAATTTATCCCACTTCAGGCGATGTTTTTATAGATGGTAAGAAAATAAATGATTTGAGTGAAAATAAATTAGCTGCTATTCGATTAGAGAAAATTGGGTTTGTATTTCAGCAATTCAATCTGGTGGCTCCATTAACTTCACTTGAAAATGTGATGTTGCCCATGATGCTGCAAGGGGTTGCCGAAAGTGAGGCAACTAAAAGAGCAACAGCGGCACTTAGCAATGTGGGAATGGATAAGAAAATAAATAAACTACCAAAAACACTCAGTGGTGGCGAACAGCAGCGAGTTGCAATTGCTCGAGCATTGGTTACTAATCCTGACATGATATTGTGTGATGAGCCTACTGCTTCTTTGGATACTAAAAGTGCAGCAATAGTTATGGAAGAACTTAAGCAAATTGCCGCAAAAGGCAAAGCAGTTGCAGTAGTTACACACGATACTAGGCTCAGGCCTTTTGCAAACAGAGTTGTATATGTAAATGATGGAATGGTTTCCGATGAACCTATTGAAGAAGAAATATTAACTACAAAATAATATGATATGAAAACTATATCATTAATAATATTACTTGCCATTTTGCTGGTAACTTGTAAAAATAAAGCACCCGTAGAAACCATAGCAGTAAATAATTTTTCAGGAGATATACACCAAGTTATTGGTATAGGCAGCATAGTACCCGAAAATGAAATAATTCAACTTTCGGCAGAAGTTGCAGGTGTAATACAAAAGGTCTACAAAAATGAAAATGATTCAGTTCGTGCAGGCGAAATTATTATTGAATTAAAACATACTATTGAAGATGCTAATATAACCCAACTACGAAGTGCTGTTGCAATTCAGGTAGCGCAAATAGCTGTTGATGAGCAAGCAATAAATGAATTGCAAATTAGATACACCAATTCTAATATTGAAGTGCAGCGTTTGCGAAATTTATTAGCAAAGGGCGCAGAAACGCAGCAAGTTGTTGACAATGCTGCAACAGAATTGCAATCATTTGAGGCAAATATTAAAAAGCTGCAAGCTGCCGTTGAAGTTACTAGAATGAAATGGGCAGAAACAAAATCGCAAGTGGCGATAGCAGAAGCTCAGTTACAACAAAAATTTATCAGGGCGCCAATTAATGGTGTACTTTTGGAATTAAATATCCAGCCCGGAAATTATATTGACAGTAAACAAGTTTTTGCACAAATAAAACCTGAAGGTAAAATAATAGCAATTTGTGAAATTGATGAATTATTTGCTGATAAAATTCAAGTTGGACAAAATGCCATTATCAGAAATTTCGGTGCTTTAGATACAAGCTCAACAGGTAAAGTATATTTCGCTTCCTCTTTTCTTAAAAAGAAGTCATTGTTTACAGATCAAGCTGGAGAAAAAGAAGACCGACGTGTGCGAGAAATTAAAATTTTATTGGATAATCCCGGAACAATTTTATTAAATTCACGAATGGAATGTATAGTATTTATTGCTAAACCCAACATGTAAAATGTTTACGCTTAAAACTGCCTGGAAATTTATTCGATTCGACAAAGCCAAAAGTATTGGTGTTGTGGTTGGAATAATGATCAGTACTTTTTTGATTGGTCAACAATTGGGCATTTTTATTTTTTTAACTAATGCTATGCAAGCACTCGCTACAAATGTAAAGGCTGACATTTGGGTAGTAGATAGCAAGACAAAAGATGTAAACCAGTTAGGCAAATTGGATGTTAGAACTTTACGTGCTGTGCAAGGAATTCCTGGTATAAAGGAAGCGTTTCCTATTTTGATAACTGCTGCTGCTGCTAATTTTGAGAATGGTGAAAGTGGTGGAATAACGCTTATTGGTATTGATATTGCCAACCTAAATGCAGTATTAGATCCCTCAAAAATAATTGCCGGGAATCCATCTGATTTGCAGGCAGACGGCGCTATTAGTGGTGAATATTACGAGCGCAAAAACTTAGGTGACAATATTGATATAGGCACAGCATTAGAAATAAATGGTAAGCGGGCATTTTTTGAAATGCAAACTAAAGGCTTCCGTGGATTTGGTGCCAGTTTTTGTGTAACAACCATCGAAAAAGCACGATATTATTCAAACCAATCTTCAAATACCATAAGTGCTGCACTTGTAAAATTGGAACCTAGACAAAATGCTGACAGTGTTGCTGCATTAATCAACAAAACTATATACGGAGTAACGGCTTGGCCATCAAAAAAATTAGCCGACTCAACTCTAAAGAAAATATTGGGAAGCAGTGGCATTGCATTAAGTACTGGTATGCTAATTATTTTTGCTTTGATAACCGGCTTCTTTATTATAGGGTTAACTATGTATACTTCTGCCTTAGATAGGCTGAAGGATTATGGAACACTAAAAGCCATTGGAGCAAGCAATAGATTTATTAGTGGGCTAATTTTATCACAGGCCATTATTTTTGCCATTGTCGGCTTTACAATTGCCTACTTCTTGCTGCTTGGATTTCAAAAAGGTGTGGCATATTCGGGACTGATATTTAGTTTTTCACCATTACTACTACTGGCCATTTTTGCAGTTATTGGGTTAATATCAATTGGAGGTGCATCATTTGCATTAAGGCGAATAAAGGGGATTGAACCAGCATCTGTATTCAGATAAAATTGAAAAAATGAAAAATAAAAATTTTCTTTCATTGATAATGATTTTATTGATTGTAGCCAACTTAGGCGCACAATCAACCACAACATTAAATGAAGCAATTAATTCAGCCTTGCGTAATAGGGATAATATTCAAGCGGGCGCAATTGATTTAGAATTACAACAGCTTAAAACTAAAGCTTTGTATAAAAAATATGGACCGCAAGTTACTGCTGAATACAACTACAACTACAATCCTATTTTGCAAAGTTCAATTATTCCGGTTGGTATTTTTAATCCAGCCTTACCACCTGATGCAACTGAGAATATTCAGTTTGGCACTACTTGGTCGCAATCAGCAGGAATAAGTGCTACCCAACCATTATTTGATGCAACAATAAAGAAGCAAATAAACGAAAGTCGATTACAAGAAAAAATACGCATCGCATCGCAAGCGCAAACAGAATATGAATTAGCTTATGCAGTATCAATAGCCTATCTTAATATTTATTTACAACAACAGCAAATAAATTCGGCGATAATTGATACCGCTAGAACAAGGATTAGTTATCAGTTGCAATTAGAAAAATACATAGCCGGTAGTTTACTAAAATCTGAATTGAATAAAGCTATAATTAACCACAATAATACAAAGCAGCAATTATTGGATGCTACCATCTTATTGGTGGAGAATAAAATATATCTTTTATTTTTAACAGGAACAATTGCTGGTGAAGCAAATGATTTTTATATCGATACTGTTTTTTTTAACAACAATAGTTTACTGGTTACTGATACAAAATATTCAATAGATAGCATTCCTATTTTGCAGCAACTTGATTTTCAACAGCAATTATCATTACTTCAGCAGCAAACTGAAAGGTCAAAATACATTCCTGTAGTTAGCTTAAATGGGTTTTTGGGCGCAAATCAATATAGCAACAATTTTAATCCTATTGAATCTAATACCTGGTTTGGGTATAGCTACATTGGATTAAACGTAAAAATTCCTTTGCTATTGGCAGAAAATCGAAGCAATAAAATCCAACAATTGGAAATACAGTCGGTGCAATACAGCAAACAAATGCAGGATAAATCAGCACAATTTAACCAAGAAACAAGAACTGCATCATTAGAAATTGAACGAATAGAAAATAAATTAAAAACACAAGAAGCTAATTTAATATTATACCAAGAATCGCTGACAATATCGCAAGATAGATTAAAGGAAGGTCAAATTACCTCCTTCGAATTAAATAACCAGGAATATGCATTGCAGCAATTATTGGCAGAATATGAAAACACAAAAAGGCAAATGTGGTTATCTAGACTTTCTTATCTTAATACATCTGGGCAATTGAGTAAATTATGGAAATAGTTTGATTTAAAAGTATTTGTAAGTAAAAGTACTTAAGTAATTACCAACTTTTTTTGCAGTTGATACAAAATTATACCACCTCAATCTGAAGCAGCACCGCCATGCACATTGGCAGCAAAAATGCTTTCGTAAATAACATCCATAATTTTATTTCTGATGCCTTCTGTACTCAATCGGTTTGGGTCGGCTTTGGGTTGAACGCGGTTGGAGAGGAAAATATATATTAAATCATATTTAGGGTCTACCCAAACACAAATACCCGTAAATCCCTGATGACCAAATGTTTCGGGTGATGCATAGTCGCTGCATGGTGATGTGTTAACCATATCGGGTTTATCGAAACCTAATCCGCGGCGCGAAATGCTACTTTGTTTTTTTGTCCAAAAATTTACGGTTTCTTGTTTAAAATATTGTTGCCCTCCATAAGTGCCGCCATTTAAGAGCATCTGATATAATTTTACTAAATCTTCAGCACTAGAAAATAAACCAGCATGTCCTTCAACACCACCCATCATACCTGCGCCCATGTCGTGCACATAACCTTGAACAGTTTGGTAACGAAAATAATTATCGTTTTCGGTTGGAACAATTCTGCTTTTTGCAAAATGATTTAACGGATTAAAACAAGTGGTTTCCATTCCTAAACTATAATAAAAATTGTTATCTACATACGCATCAAGTCTAGTTCCCGTAAGCTGCTCACCAATGCGTCGTGAAATGTATAAACCTAAATCGCTATAAACGTATTTGTTTTTTTCTTTAAGGGTGATGTCTTTAATTATTTGCCAAACAGTATCTCTATAATCATCGCGCATCCAAACATTATCTGCAACTAACGTGGTGTAGCCTGCAATTTTGGTCTGACTATAATAACCAGGGTCCAATGTGCCATCAGTTTTAAGCGTCTTTTTATAAAATGGAACCCAAGCAGGCAAGCCAGATTGATGTGTAAGAATGTCTTGCAGTTTTAAACCAGCAATGTTAGTTCCTTTTGTATCGGGTAAATAATCGGCAACGGTTTTTGTTAAATCTAATAGTCCTTCTTCGTGCAATTTCATCAACATCATTGTAGTAGCTGATGTTTTTGTTACGCTTGCGAGATCATAAATACTTGTAGTTTCTACTTTTTCTTTTTTATTATATTTATAATATCCATAAGCTTTATCCCAAATAATTTTTCCGTCTTTTGCAACTATAATCTGACATCCTGGAGCGGCTTCAACTTGAATACATGCTTTAGCCAAGCTATCGATTCTACTCATGCGCAATGAGTTAATACCAAGCTCTTCGGGGAGGGTATATTTTAATCTGTTTAAAGAGCCAGTTTCTTCACCTGCGTTAACTTTAAATGTGCCAATGCCAACAGGTAATTTTCCATCAAATGGAATAGCACCAAATAATGCCATTGCTGCAGCTTGTTGGGTGTAACTATCATCGTCGTAGGCGACAATATGATATTGAGCGGATTCAAATTTTTCTAAAGCATAAGGAATACCAAATAGCACCACAGCCGTTTGTGTTATTTGCGATAATTTCCAAACTACATTTTCTGCACTTGAAGTTATACCATAATTACTTAATCGAGCACGTTTCATATCGTGCACACCAATTACTACTACTTCATATTTTTTTAATTTCTCGTATATCTGAATGTATGCTGCGGCATCAGCATCTTTATCTATTTGATAATTATCTATTTTACCATATTTACTAAGATAGTCTTGAAAATTTGTTCTTACTCCATTGCCAATTGATAGCGACGCAATGCTTAAGGTATCTAATTTTTTAAATGGAATTAAACTATCACCAATATTGGCAAGTGTTATACTATTTTCGGTAATTTTTCTTTTAATTAATGTTGCTTTGGTAGTGTTAATATCGAACGTTACATTTTGTACTTTTACGGGTTTGTAATTATTTAATCCAGCGAAAGCTTTTGCTTTTAAAATGCGTCGAACACTTTCGTTTAGTTTTTCTTCAGATATTACACCAGTGGTTACTGCTTGTTTAACAGCATTGAATGCAACAGGAACATTTTCACTAAATAATAAAAAGTCGTTGCCGGCTAAAAATGCTTTTACCTCTAATTCGCCTGTTTTAAAATACGCACTAACGCCTTTCATATTTAAAGCATCGCTGAAAACTAATCCTCTATATCCTAGTGAATCGCGCAATAAAGCTCTACCTACTTTGGGAGAGATGGAAGCGGCTGTATTATTTTCACTATCTAATGCCGGAATAAATAAATGTGCTAACATAACAGAGCCAATACCTTCGTTCATTAAGATTTTAAATGGCACTAATTCTAATGTATCAAGATGTTTATAAGAATGATTAATAACAGGCATAGTTACATGGCTATCAGAATCAACATCGCCATGACCAGGAAAGTGTTTGGCACAAGCAATAATATTATTGTCTTGCAATGCATTCATGTACATCAACCCCTTTAAAGCAACATTATATTTATCTTCACCAAAAGAGCGGTCGCCAATAACAGGATTCTTCGGATTATTATTTACATCAACTACAGGTGCAAAATTTACATGCACGCCTAAGCGTTTTAATTGCTGTGCTATTATGGTTCCAACTTCATAAACAGTTGAGTCGTTTGTCATGGCACCCCAAGTGAGTTGTCGCTGAAAAGAAATAACAGAATCTAATCGCATAGCAGGCCCCCATTCGGCATCCATTGCAATTAGTAAGGGTGTTTTCGACATGCTTTGATAATTGTTCGTCAACTTAACTTGACGCGCAGGGCCACCTTGCATAAAAATGATTCCGCCAATTTGGTATTTTTTTATCAGCGTTTCAATTTCTTTCACATGCGTTGCATCTTTATTTGAATAAGCGGCAACCATAAACAGCTGTCCAATTTTTTCATCAATAGTCATCACTTGCATGAGTGAATCAACCCACGGATAATTTTGATCGTAGAATGCGATTTTTTTATCAGTATCGTTTTCGGTCGTTTGCGGTTTGAAAGAAGCAGATGCAAGTCCGAAACAAAGCAGCAATATAAGGAGCGATTTTAAATACACGATTTACCTTTAATTTTGAATTTTAACTATGTTTAATGCAAAAATAAGCTTCCGTTTAACGTGAGTATGCACAAATTACGCCAATTGTTGATGTTATAAGCATACAAATTAAGACAATTGACCAAGCGTAATATCCTTACCTTTGCATTTAAACGTAAAACTCGTTTTTTTGATACAACTTTAGAAAAATTATTTTATTCAACCGAAGGAGAGAGAGGAAATGTCAGATATCATTCATTTATTACCAGATTCAATAGCCAATCAGATAGCAGCGGGGGAGGTGGTTCAAAGGCCGGCTTCGGCAGTGAAGGAACTGATAGAAAACGCTGTTGATGCTGGTGCCACTGAGATTCGGGTTATTGTTAAGGATGCGGGCAAAACGTTGATTCAGGTTATTGACAATGGTTGCGGTATGAGTCCGACCGATGCCAGAATGTGCTTTGAACGACATGCTACGAGTAAAATAAGGACTGTGGATGACATTTATACCATCCGCACAAAAGGTTTTAGGGGCGAGGCGATGGCTAGTATTGCCGCTATTGCACAAGTTGAACTTAAAACTAGACTGCATGATGCTGAATTAGGGACTAAAATTGTGATTGAAGGATTTGAAATAAAATCGCAAGAGCAAGTTCAATGTTCGGCGGGAACGAATATCTCGGTAAAAAATCTGTTTTACAACGTTCCGGCGCGTCGTAACTTCTTGAAATCCAACACGGTAGAATTAAAGCATATTATCGACGAGTTTGAACGCGTTGCTTTAGCCCACCCGAATGTGTTTTTCGGTTTTCAGAATAATGGAATTGAAGTATTTCATCTGAAGGTAGGCAATCACCGACAGCGTATCACCAATCTATTTGGCAATAATTACAACGAAAAGTTGGTTCCGGTGGAGGAAAATACTTCTGTGGCCAATATTCGCGGATTTATTGGCAAGCCCGATTCGGCGAAGAAAACAAAAGGCGAGCAATTCTTTTTTGTAAACAACCGCTTTATCAGAAGTCCGTATCTGCACCATGCTGTTATGAGTGTTTATGATGATTTAATTTCGGAGAATAGTTATCCATTGTATACCATATTTATTGATATCGACCCGTCACGTATTGATGTGAATGTACATCCAACCAAGCAAGAAATAAAGTTTGAGGATGAACGCATTATTTATACGTTTATTCAGGCTGGCGTGCGGCATGCCCTCGCACAATATAGCGTTACGCCAACATTAGATTTCGACCAGGATATCATGTTTGCCAACTTGCCGAGTTATTATAAAAAGCAAGTGGACACAGTTGCAACGCCGCTTTCGTTTAAAACGGTGGAAAGTAAAATGAATGATTTTAGTGGGGCAGAAAAAAATGTGCAGCATGATTTTAGGTTACATAGTAATCTTCAAAAAATAAAACCACATTTGGGCAGTCATATCGAGCAATCAGATTTAGATGCTGCTCCTTACGATGGAATTACCGAAAGTTCACCTTCGTTTCAAATTCATCATCAATATATAGTTGCGCAAATAAAATCGGGTTTTATTGTAATTGATCAGCAAGCTGCGCATGAGCGGGTGTTGTTTGAAAAATATTTGCAACAGTTGCAAAGCAAGAAACCACATACGCAGCAACAGCTTTTTCCGCAAACGTTAAACCTCTCGTCATCGGATGCGGCATTGTTAAATGAACTTTTAATGGATATAAACAATTTAGGTTTTGATATACAGCCATTTGGAAAAGATGCGTTTGTAATTCATGGCGTTCCAGTAGAATTTGAATCGGGCAATGAACAAAAGGTAGTGGAAGATTTGTTAGAACAGTTTAAGGAAGACCGTTCGGCATTAAAATTGAACAAACATAATGTTATTGCGCGTTCTATGGCAAGAACAAACAGTATTAAGCGAGGACAAAAATTGGATGAAAAAGGGATGCGTCATTTAACAGATCAATTATTTGCTTGCAGCACACCTTATGTATCGCCGTTTGGCACATTAACATTCACAACATTTTCGTTAGAAGAGCTCGCGAAACAATTTCAGAAAAACAACTAAATAGGCAGATGACACAGTTTCAACCGACTAGATTTAATTACTTACCACCGGTTATAAAAAATTTATTGATTATAAATGGTTTGGTTTTTTTGGCAACGATTAGCTTCCCCGACTTGATGAGCAAGGTTGCGTTGTATTTTCCTACTTCACCAAATTTTCAGCCATATCAGATTGTAACACACATGTTTACACATGCTAGTATTGGGCATATATTTTTTAACATGTTTGCCCTTTGGATGTTTGGGGCAATGCTGGAAAATATTTGGGGACCAAAACGGTTTTTAATATTTTATTTAATTACAGGATTGGGTGCTGCATTTTTGCACATGGGTTTTAATGCGTACGAATTATATCATTCAGTTGGTACATTGGTGCCTGATGTCATGCTAAATGGAAATTATATCTCTGGGAATTACACAGAAGCACAATTATCTAAAATACTATCCTGCTGGGCGCCCACGGTTGGTGCATCTGGGGCGGTTTATGGTATATTAATTGCATTTGGTATGCTGTTTCCTAACACTTTAATTTATTTATATTTCTTAATTCCGATTAAGGCTAAATATTTGGTTGTTATTTTAATTGCCATTGAAGTGTATATGGGCTTTGTAAATAGTCCCGACGATAATATTGCACACTTTGCACATCTCGGCGGTGCTTTATTTGGATTTTTATTGATAAAGTTTTGGGGTCGCAACAAACGACGATTCTATTAATATATGAATTTCTCCAACGATATTAAATATCAATTGCAACACGGTAGCACACTCATGAAGCTGTTACTGGTGAATGTATTGTTGTTTTTGGTGCAATCGTTAGTATTGTTGATAGCATTTTTTGGTGGATTTAAATCTGAGTATATAGCATTGCTCAGTAATTGGTTTTGGGCAAGTTCCGATATTGGCAAATTAATTACAAGGCCTTGGACAGTGGTTACCTACATGTTTTTGCATAATCCTGAAAGCATTTTTCATATTCTTTCAAATATGCTTTACCTGTATTTTTTTGGACGCATTTTTGTTGATTTTTTTAATCACAAAAAAGCATATCCTTTATATTTTACAGGCGGCTTGGTTGGATTTTTAGCATCGCTGTTAGCGTATAATTTAATTCCATCGTTAAATAACGAAATTGGCGTTACACTGGTCGGCGCTTCTGCTGCGGTGATGGCCATTGTTTTGGCAACAGCCACTTTGGCGCCTGATTTCACAGTTCAATTATTAATTGTAGGTCCTGTTAAATTGAAATATATTGCGTTGTTTGTTGTAATTATCGATTTAGTTAGTATACCGTCTACACTTAATTTGGGTGGACATATAGCGCATCTTGGTGGTGCCTTAACAGGATATTTATATATTCGCAGCTTTAATAGTGGTAAAGATTGGTTTAGCTGGTGGCCACGGTTTGAAGAGCGGTTGTATGGTTTGTTTGCACCTAAAAAGCCAAAGGTGGTTTATAGAAATCAAAACAATCCTGGGCCAGCCAGCATTCGCGAAAATGATATTAATAAACAACAAAAACTAGATGCCATTTTAGATAAAATTAAACTTGGTGGATACGATAGTTTAAGTAAAGCAGAAAAAGAATTTTTATTTAAGATAAGCAACGAGAAATAAATGAAGTGGTGGCATAAAATTATATTTTTTTTTACGATACTCACATCGGTTTTCTTGGCAGGGGCTTACCTTGCCATGTATATTAGTCCAGAAAGTTTTTGGCCGCTTGCATTTGTTGGGTTAGGTTATTTCCCAATTTTAGTAGGCTATTTGTTTTTTATGTTGCTTTGGTTTTTCATGCGACGTAAAATATTTTATTTTTTGCTGGTTTTTTTAATTATTGGCTTCAAAGCACATTTTAGTTATTTTTCAATTGGGTCTTTTGGCAAAGCTGATGTTGGCGATAAAGAAGTTTATACAATAATGCAATACAATGTGCAAGGTTTTGATGCTTACAATAAAGAAGGGAAGTATAAAAATAGGAACGAAATAATTGCAAATATTGCTAAATCAGAACCTGATATACTTTGTCTTGAAGAGTTTAACACCTATCACAATCATCCAAAAGAAAAAAGTAATTTGGATATGGTTTTGAAAGCCACTGGTTTAAAAAATTATTACTACTTTAAAGCATATGAAAATACCCGCAGCACCAGGAGTTTTGGGTTAGTGATTTTTTCACGATTTCCGATTATTGACACAGGGCGTTTAGATTATTTATCGATGAGTAAATTAAATGCTACAATTTATGCTGATATTAAAATTAATGATGATACGGTAAGAGTTTTTTGCTCACATTTGCAAAGCACGCAGTTGAGTCATTACGACCTCGAATTTATTGAAGCTAGCAACGAGGCGGAAACTGATTTCGATGCAGATAGAGTTACTAGTAAATTGAAAGTTAGTTATGCCTTGCGCGCTCAAGAAGCAGATACTGTTGCTTACCATCTTTCAATAACAACCCATCCCGTTATTTCTTGCGGCGATTTTAATGATACACCTGTTTCTTATACCTATAGGAAAATGAGAGGTGATTTACAAGACGCATTTCTTGAGCGTGGATTTGGAATCGGGGCTACCTATGCACCGTTTCCTTTTATCAGAATAGATTATCAATTATTTGATGAAGATAAATTTACTATCGTAGATTTCCATAGAATTAAAGAAGGCTCGAGCGACCACTATGGTTGTGTAACCGATTTTGTTGTAAATTAGTTGTAGCTGCAAATCAAGTCCGCAGCATTACAAAAAAATTCCATTAGGCTTCATCATTTTCCATTTACCTGCTAACTTTACACCATGGAACAGGAGTTATTTCATCAGAATACATTATTGGTTTACAATACTTTAAGTCGCCAAAAGGAAAAATTTGAACCTTTAAACGCACCTTTCGTAGGTATGTACGCTTGCGGACCAACTGTTTACAATGAGCCTCACCTTGGTAACTGCCGCAGTTTTGTCATGTACGACCTCATGTTCCGATACATGTTGCATTTGGGATATAAAGTACGTTATGTACGCAATATTACGGATGCCGGACACGTAGAAAGCACCAGTGGTGAAACAGGTGATAGAATAAGCAAACAAGCTAAGATAGAAATGGTGGAACCAATGGAAATTGTGCAGAAATATTCTGTGAAATTTCATCACATAATGGATACTTTAAACTGCTTGCCACCAAGCATTGAACCAACTGCAACGGGACATATAATTGAGCAAATTGAAATGACTAAAAAAATAATGGCAAATGGTTTCGCATATGAAGCCGATGAAGCTATTTATTTTGATGTAGAAAAATTTGCGCAAACTTATCCATATACAAAATTGAGTGGTAGAAATTTAGATGATCAATTAAATAATACGCGCGATTTAGGCGGTCAAGAAAGTAAAAAAGGTAGATTAGATTTTGCATTAATGATTAAGGCAAAGCCAGATCACATTATGCGTTGGCCTTCGCCTTGGGGTGATGTTTATCCGGGCTGGCATATTGAATGTTCAGCTATGAGTGAAAAGTATCTTGGTAAAACATTCGATATACATTGCGGTGGGATGGATTTAATTCCAACACATCACACGAACGAAATTGCGCAATGTGTTGCTAGTAATCAGGTTGATCCAGTTAAATACTGGCTGCACCCGAACATGCTTACGGTAAATGGTCAAAAAATGAGCAAAAGTTTAGGCAATTCATTTTTGCCTGCTGAATTATTTGATGGCTCTCATCCTTTATTAGATCAAGGTTATTCGCCAATGACAGTGCGGTTTTCGATGTTGCAGGCGCATTATCGCAGTACACTGGATTTTAGCAATGATGCACTCAAAGCTGCCGAAAAAGGGTTTAAACGTTTAATAAATGCAAAAGCGATTTTGAATGAAATTACTATTTCTGGAACGATAAATAATAATGATGAAGCGGCAGTAAATAAAGTATTACTTGCCACCTACGCGGCTATGAATAACGATTTTAATTCCGCTCAAGCAATTGCAGAATTAAATGAAGCGGCAACCATTATTAATACTTGGAATAGTTTGCAAAATAAACAAGCAAATATTCAATCGTTTACACTCGAACGTTTGAAGCATCTCTTACAACATTTTTTAATTGATATTTTCGGATTAATGGAAGAATCTGAAAATAATAATCAGCAATTAAATGGCGTAATGGATTTGGTAATCGACATCCGCAAAGATGCACGCACTAAAAAAGATTTCGCTATTAGCGATAAAATTCGTGATGCATTGCAAGGTGTCGGAATACAATTAAAGGATAGCAAAGACGGCACAACATGGCAATCAGAATAAAGTGATGTAAGGGTGCAGATTTGGAATAATTTTTAGTTGTTATTAATTATATCTTCGGTTTTTAATCAAAAAGCAGATGGAATCCGCAAGGGCCGCTGCCGAATCGGAGATTCGACAGAGCGTATGATTATCTAATTAATGTAACGTTACCTTTTAGCTGAATAATTCTTCCAGTAATTAATTGCACCTGCGCTGAGTAGGCATATACACCTTGATTTGCAGTTTCGTTTTTATAAGTTCCGTCCCATGTTGAAATATTTTCGGTTGGCGCTGCATTTTGTGCAATAAAAATGAGTTCACCCCATCTGTCGAAAATCATGAATGATTTTATTAATGCTATTCCTGGACCAAAAATTGTGAAGCCATCGTTAATGCCATCACCATTCGGTGTAAATGTATTTGGAATAAAAATATTTTCATTTGAAATGATAACAGTAACTATAACATCCTCTGATGCAACGCAACCATTGGCATCTACCGAAAATAATGTATACGTAATTGTTGTATCGGAATCTGAAAATGTTGTTGCGCAATCAACGCAAGTTAATCCTGATGCTGGTGACCATAAATAATTTCCTCCAGCATTACCATTTAATTCAGCTACGCCCGAATCAAATATGGTAGTATCGTTACCAGCATTTGCAAAGTTTTGAGATACATTAATTGAAGCCGACGATGAAAATGTACAACCATTTATATCGGTAATAGTATAGGTAATAACATAAGGTCCGCCTACACCAACTGCAGCGGGGTTAAAGGTTGCGTCAGTTACACCACTCCCTGAAAAGTTGCCACCAGCTGGTGATGCAGTTAAAAGAATTGGTGTAGACTCAATACAAATATTGCTAGGAACATCAAGTGTAATTGCACTAATTGCGTAATTATTTAAAGTGAAACTAATTACACTATCGCATCCACCAACAGTTGTTAAATTGAATAGATAAATACCTGGAATTGATGAAGTTGTTCCATCTGGTAGCAATACAATTTCGTTTTCGCAAACAATAGTATCAATTAATGTTAAATAGGTTGGATTTAATAATAAATTAGTAGTAATAATACTATCACACCCAGCAATTGTTGTAAAGGTTGAAGTATAAATTCCGCCTGCAGATACAATCATTCCGTCGGGCAAAGTGTAAGTATCGCCATCGCAAATTGTTGTATTTATTGTTGTTGAATAACTAGTTGAAATACTTAAATTAACAGTAACAATGCTATCACATCCTTCAGTTGTAAATAAATTAAAAACATAAGTGCCAGCTGTTGACGTGCTGCTTCCATCAGGTAATATATAAGTTAATCCATCGCAAATAGCATCATTTATTACAATAGCATAAATTGGTAGTAATGTTAGATTTGTAATTACAATACTATCATCTCCGCTAACGCCAATTAGAATTACTTCATATTCGCCTGCAGCTGTTACAATGGTGCCATCGGGTAGCGTATAGTCTTCACCTGAGCAAATTGCAGTATCAATTGTTGCTGCACATGGTTCAATTACAATTGTATCGGTGAGTAGATACGAACCTGGATCATAGTGACAATAATCGGCAACTGTAAATGTGTAAACACCTGGCGCGTCAATTGTAACAGTATATCCAACATCACCAGTGCTCCATTCAGGATCGCCCCAAACCACTTCATAAAATGAAATATCTAAAATTATTTCAGCATCGCATAACAAAGTTGTGTCGGGTAAAAAGTTATAATCGGCACCTCCAACATAAATCGGATTGAGGTCTGTAACTGGGTCTTCAAAACAGCAGTTTCCTCCCTCACTTACCTGAAAAGAGCCGCCAGGAAATACACTATAATCTGTCCAATGAGCATAAAAATTAGCGCCAGGACCAAACTCAGCGAGAAAGAATTGAACTATTTGAGGAGAGGAATTTCCACCTCCTAAAGCTGTTTCACCGCAACCTTCAGCACCAGCCATACAATTAACAATTGGTGGTAAGCCAGGAAAAAGCTCATCGCCTAAATAATTAGTGATAGCAATATTATCGGTGGTGGTTGAGTAAACTGTAACGATTGCAGGGTCCACACCGCTAATGTCGGATGGTGCGTTAAAGCCCGCAAATATCACTTCGGTAACGTTTCCAGCAAAAACGCCCGTAATATTTACATCAACAATTTCGTAGGTGCAAATGCCAATTTTTAAATTCGGGATATCAATATCTACATCAATGTTTAAGGTGCCTCCTTCGTAATTGGAATAAATCATCACATTTCCGGCAGCATCACAAATGGTTTGAGCGCTCACCCGCAAGGATGTTATTGTCAATAGCAACAGAAAAATGACGGTTATAGCTCTCATTTTAATTAAACCATAAAAATAGGTTGATTGTTTTATATTAATGTTAAAATTTTTTGAATTAGCAATTTGGTAATTTTGAAATGCCTGTGCTGTGCATATTATATTTTATTCGTAAAAATAGGCTCTGCTGAATCGGAGATTCGGCAGTAGCCTTTGCGGACTCTGTCCGCCGACGTATTTACATAATTAGTATTAAATTAAATTTTGCAGCACATGTAAACAAGGTGATTTCATGCTTATATTATATGCAAATTATAAGAATAATTATTGTTCGGGGGTATTGTTTTTGGCGTAAAGCTTCGATTGTTAGTTTGAAAGCGGATGGAATCCGCAAGAGCCGCACCCGAATCGGAGATTCGGCAGAACTGCATTTAAATAAAGTGATTTCAACTTTATATTATATGCAAATTATAATAATAATAATTGTTCGGGAATATTATTTTTGGCGAAAAGCTTCGATTATTAATTTTAAAGCGGATGGAATCTGCAAGGGCCGCTGCCGAATCTCCGATTCGGCAGAGCTGGGAAAAAAAATGTAAGTTTGGTGCAAATTAGGGATACAATTTTATGAAAAGCCAATTCGGTGATATTGCAAATGCGTATGATTTGGAGTTTACGGAATCACTAATTGGTAAGGCGCAACGTGAAGCAGTGTGGCGAATGCTAAATGTAAAGTTGAAACAAAAATCGCTTCACATTCTGGAAACAAATTGTGGAACTGGTGAAGATGCCTTGTTTTTGTTGAAAAAGGGACATCATGTAACCTTAAGCGATAGTGCTCAACCTATGTTGCAAATTGCAGAGCAGAAATTGCATGTAAATAAGCAAAAAAACTTTTCGATTTTGCAATGGGATTTACGTCAGCCATTTCCGGTTAATGCGAAAACATACGATTTAATTTTTTCAAACTTTGGTGGATGGAATTGTTTAGACGCATTGGAATTGCTCAAACTTTCTGCAACTTGTAATACTATTTTGAATCCAGGCGGTCAAATTATTGCCATAATTATGGGCCGCAAATGTTTTTGGGAGAGGTGGTATTTTAAACGAAAAGGTAATATTGTGGCTAGTAAGCGTAGGCTTTCGGAAGAACCTGTTATGGCTGCCCTTGGTAATAATGTGTTTGTTGAAACTTGGTATTATAGTCCCGATGAAATACAAGCATTATTTCCAGATTTTAAGTTGAAAATGAAGCAACCGATTGGACTATTTATTCCACCATCGTACCTCAACCCTTTTTTCATGAATAAAAAATGGTTAATAAAGGTTTTAGTGATATTGGAAAGGATTTTTGGCTTTTCGCGTTTTAGTAACTATGCCGATCATTACATGATTACGTTGCAGAAGCGGTAATTGAATGGTATTTTTGTAATAAATCAGGCATATTGAAAGTACTACTTACTCACGGCTATTTTATTGCAGATGATCCAAAGGAGCAGCTCATCATGAGGCCGTATGTACCGCTTGGTATTTTATACATTTCAACTTATCTGGAGCAACAATCAATAGCACATGAAGTGTTCGACAGCACTTTTAGTAATAAACAAGCTCAAATTGATTTTATTGTTAAATATCAACCTGATTATATCGGTATATATGTCAACCTAATGACTAAGGTTAATGTTTTACAAATAATAACAGCAATAAAATTAAATGATAAGCTTAATCATATTCCAATAATTTTAGGAGGACCCGAAGTACGCAATCATGTTGATAATTTGTTAAAGCATGGTGCTGATTATATCGTATTAGGTGAAGGTGAGATTGGCTTTTATGATATAATTACATCCTTGCACAACCAAAGTGATATGTTTATGGTGCAGGGTATTTGCTATACAAATAACGATGGTGTAATTATTAAAACTGGCGAGCGAGAAAAAATAAAGGATTTAGATACACTGGGATTTCCAAATAGAAAGAAAGTCAATTTGCAATTATATCTTGATGCATGGAAGCAACATCACGGAAAAAATGCCATCTCTATTTCAACTATGCGCGGATGCCCATACACCTGCAAATGGTGCAGTCGCGCTGTGTATGGCTTAAGTTACCGCCGTCGCAGCCCAGACAAGGTTTTGGAAGAAATGATACATATTAAACAAAGCTATAATCCCGATACGCTTTGGTTTGTAGATGATGTTTTTACAGTGAGTCATAAGTGGATGGAAACCTTTGCTGCTTTAGTACACGAAAGTAAATTGCAAATGCCATTCGAATGTATTACCAGAGCCGACAGATTAAATGAAGAAGTATTAGAATTATTGCAAAAAAGCGGATGTTTCAGAGTTTGGATTGGTGCAGAAAGCGGGTCTCAAAAAATAATTGATGCCATGGATCGACGCGTTGATGTAGAACAAGTAAGCAGCATGATTCAACTTGCAAAAAAGTTCAACATCGAAACTGGTACATTTATTATGCTTGGCTATCCAGGTGAAGATGAAAGTGACATAGAAAAAACTATTCATCATTTAAAAACTTCAAATCCCGATTATTTTACAATTACAATTGCCTATCCCATAAAGGGAACTGCTTTGTATGAAGAAGTAGAGCCAAATTTTACAACGCAATTAAATTGGTCCGACAGTAGCGATAGAGAAATTAAATTTAAGCGAACATATCCTGAACGTTATTATAAATTCGCAGTTAGCAGAGTGGTAAACGAAGTTAATTATTATAAACATGAAAAATTAAAATATAAAATTAAATCGCTGATTGCTAAATCAGGAATGTGGGTAAGCAGAACATTATTATCGTGACGAATAAGGTATTGATATTAACACCTGGTTTTCCTGAAAATGAACAGGACACAAGTTGCGTGCCTTATTTGCAAGATTATGTTTTAGCTTTAGCTGACAGTATTGGTAAAGAGCATGTTAAGGTAATTACTATTCAATATCCCTTCACCAGAAAAGCATATACTTGGAATGGAATTGATGTTTTTCCAAGCGGAGGCAGTAATAAAAAATCGTTAGCATATTATTTTACACTTCGAAGAACAAACAAAAAAATAGCACAATTATTTAAGCAGGATAAATATGTGATACATGCATTTTGGATGGGTGAAGCAGCATTTATTGGCCGATATGCGGCTAAAAAATATGCGACTCGATTTGTTGTAACATTTATGGGGCAAGATGTAAAACCGGGCAACCGTGTAATGCGCTATATAGATCATAGTGCTACTCATTTTGTTGTACTAAGTGAGTATCAAAATAAAATATTATTGGCAAATTATGGATTTAATGGTGATGCTATTATTCCATTCGCTATTCCTGAAATTGAAATTGATGAAAGCCTATACAGGGATGTAGATTTATTATTTGTTGGGTCGCTTATTAAAATAAAACAACCTGAGCAATTTGTAAATATAGTTGCTGCTGTTGCACAACACTATCCAAATATTAAGGCTGTAATAGCTGGCGATGGAACTGAACGACCGCAAGTAACGCAGCTTATTGAATCACTAAATTTGAAAAGCAACATCAAATTTGTAGGTCGAAAATCTCGCCCCGAAATATTTGATTTAATGGCACACGCTAAAATATTGGTTCAAACATCGGCTTTCGAAGGGCAATGTCTGGTTTACACTGAGGCACTGGCAAGCGGCATGCACGTAGTTAGTTATAATGTTGGACACATTGAAAACACTGATCGTCACCAAGTCGGAATTAATGAAGTGCAATTAACACAATATGTTTTAAATTTACTGCAAACAAATTTAAGTTTCACTAAACATCAATCTATTTCAACAAGTCATGTTGTTGCAGCATATCATAAATTATATACAGGCGAATGAGTAATGGTATAATAATATTCAACCCTCGGGCTGCTAACTATAAGCCAAGAATTCCGAATTCAATTTTGTCGGTGGCTGCTTCAATAGAAGGATTATTTACTTATTCGCTAGTAGATGGTAATTTAGAATCGGATCCTGCGCAACAAATTTGCAACTTGCTCGATTCTGGTAATTATAAATATCTTGCCCTTTCAGTAATGCCTGGACCGCAATTAAAGCAGGCTATTCCAATTTCTAAATTAATTAAAGCACGCTTTCCACAGATCATTATTATTTGGGGTGGATACTTTGCAAGTAACCAAAGCAATGTGGTAATGGATTCAGGCTTTGTAGATTACATTGTTTATGGACCGGGAGATAAGGCATTTCCCACCTTGTTAAATATGCTAGCGCAAAATGCTCCATTGCATATGGTTCCTAATTTAATATGGAAAGAGGATGGCAAAATTGTAAAGAACCATAAAGATGAATTGTACGAGCAAGACACATTGCCTGATTTACCCTATAGTCAATTAAATGCCCATTATCCCATCAATAAATATTTAGGCAAAACATATTTAGGAACAAAAACTATTGCTTATCACAGTAGTATTGGATGTCCGTTTACTTGTGCATTTTGTGGAATTGTGCCCATTTATAATGCGCGTTGGAAAGGCAAATCTGCTGAATTAATTTATAAAGATATTCGCTTCTTAAAAGACACCTACAGCGGAAATGCAATTGAGTTTCACGACAATAACTTTTTTGTTTCTGAAAAAAGAACAATCGCTTTCGCTAATTTAGTAATGAACGATAACATGAGTTGGTGGGGTGAGGGAAGGATAGATACACTTGATAAGTATAGTGACGAAAGCCTGCACCTCATACACAAAGCTGGATGCAAAATGATATTTTTCGGTGCAGAAACAGGCAATGATAAAATCCTAAAAATGATGGATAAAGGTGGCACCCAAACTGGTGAACAAATTAAAAAATTTGCCGCAAGAATGCAGCGCATTGGCATTGTGCCAGAGTATTCTTTTGTTTTAGGAACACCAGGTTCATCAGAAGCAGAAACGAATAACCAGATTGATGAAGATATTAATTTTATACGTGAAATAAAACGAATTAATCCGGAAACAGAAATTATTATTTATGTTTATTCACCTGTTCCTACCGAAGGAAGCGAGTTGTTTAATGCCGTAAAAAATACAGGATTTCATTTTCCTGAAAAATTGGAGGATTGGATTTCACCACAGTGGGAACATTTCGATTTGAGGAAAAATCCTTTAACTCCATGGCTTAAACCATATATGATAGATAAGATTAAGAATTTTGAAACTGTATTAAATGGATATTATCCTACAGTGAGCGATATTAAATTGACACCTTTCCGAAAGAAATTAATTTCTGGTGTAGCAGCGCTTCGTTATCATACAAAGATTTACAGTTTCCCTTATGAAATAAAAGCACTACAAAAATATTGGCTGCATTATCGTCAACCAGAAATTGAAGGCTTTTAATTATGCATATTTTAAAGCAATTTGCCCAATGGTTTATTCAACCAGTAATTCGAAAGCGAATTCATCGTGCTGATTTTTATGAATTCAATGGTATTAATTTACACATTCCTTCAGGTGTTTTTCACCCGAAATATTTTTTTAGCACTAAATATCTACTTAAAACAATTTTGACCTTGCCCATTCAAAACAAACGATTGCTCGAACTCGGCGCCGGCAGCGGCTTAATTAGTTTAACTGCTGCTAAGGCAGGAGCAAAGGTTATTGCTTCAGATATTAGTGCAACAGCAATTGAAGCTCTGCGCAGTAATTCGTTGTCTAATAATTTGCCTATTGATATTGTAAAGAGTGATTTATTTGATGCCATTCCGATACAAAATTTCGACTTTATTGTTATTAATCCGCCGTATTATCCCAAGAATCCACGCAATGAATTTGAGTCAGCTTGGTACTGTGGGGAACGATTTGAATATTATCACCGGCTATTTCCGCAATTAAAGAAAAATATTTCGGTTAATACAATAACATTAATGATTTTAGCTGATGGTTGTGATATTGAAACAATAAAATCTATAGGAAATGAAAACGGAATGCAGTTAGCGTTGTATGCGCAAAAGAAAGTGTGGTGGGAGCAACAATATATATTCAAAATCATAGTATTGTAATTATAGTGATTATATACAGTCGGTAAGTTTAAATGGTTTATCTTCGTAATCAATATTTATGGAAGTTACGCATCGTAAATCTGACATCAATCCATCAATCAGTCCTGCAGCTTCAGCAGTTATTAAGGCATTGGTGTATTTTGATATTTTTAAGTATCCGCTTACATTGACTGAAATTCAAAAGTACGCGTCATTTGCTTTTCATCACCTAAGTGAACTTGAAACAGCGCTGCAATGGTTGCAGGAGCAATTAATTGTTTATCGTTTTGGCGAGTTCTATACATTGCAAAATGAGTATAATCTTATAACACGGCGACAAGCAGGAAACCAGCAAGCTTTGCAAGTGATGGATGTTGCGTTTAATAAATCGAAACTTATTCATAAATTTCCATTTGTAAGAAGTGTTAATATTTCAGGATCGTTGTCGAAGAATTATTTTGATGCTACAACCGACATCGACTTTTTTGTTATTGCCAAGCCTGGCAGAATTTGGATATGCAGGTTTTTACTCACGATTTACAAAAAAATATTTTTATTGAATTCACGAAAATATTTTTGCATAAACTATTATGTAGATGTTAATAATCTTGAGATACCAGATAAAAACTTATTTTCAGCTACCGAAATAGTTACGCTAAATAATCAAACTGGAGCATTTTATTACCAACAGTTTATTGCAGAAAACAGTTGGGTGCAGTCATATTTTCCAAGTTTTAGAGCAGCTGATTCTAAAAACAACATAGATAAAATTACAGGCAGCAAGAAAGTAATAGAAAAATTATTATCGGGGAAAATTGGCGATGTAGTTGAAACTTTATCCTATCGCTTAACCAGCTATTTTGTTGCGCGAAAGTATAAACAAATTAAAAAGGATGAGTTTGATGTGAATATGCGCCTAAATAAAACAGCATCAAAACATCATCCACAAGGGTTCCAGTTTAAAGTGTTAAGTGCTTTTAATAATACATGCACTGCAATGGAAAGTAAACATAGTATAACTTTGCATTAATGACGGAAGTACTCATTAGCAATACTTATTTTCTTGCGCTTGATCCTAAGCAGCATGCGTTAATGCAACCATATCCACCTTTGGCTACGTTGTATGCAGCGGCTGTATTGGAACGCGAGCAGTATACTGTTACTTTTTTTGATACCATTTTTGCTAATAGGTGTGAATTAATTTTTCCGCAAATTGATAAACATGCTGGGAAAATATTTGTAATTTATGATGATGGCTTTAATTATTTAACCAAGATGTGCTTGGTGAATATGCGGAATGCGTGTTTTACGATGATTAAGTATGCGAAAGCAAACAACTGCACTGTTATTGTTTCTAGCAGTGATGCTACCGATCATAAAGAGGATTATTTAAACGTTGGTGCCGATTACATTTTAATTGGCGAAGCAGAAAATTCTTTACTTGAGATTGTAAATGCAGTAACCCATAATAAGCTTAATTTAATTCCTGATATTAAAGGAATAGCTTATAAATTAGATAATGCAGTTACTAAAACTTTACCGCGTGAAGTAATGCACGACTTAGACAGTTTACCTTTCCCTGCCTGGCATCATATTAATATTGAAGTGTATAAAAATGGGTGGATTGACAGAAATGGATATTTTTCACTAAATATGACAACTACTAGGGGTTGTCCGTTTAAATGTAATTGGTGTGCAAAGCCAATTTATGGAAATAGGTATAATACGCGTTCGCCCGAAAATGTAGTTGAAGAAATTCGCATGTTAATTCATAATTTCGGCGTGCAACATTTTTGGTTTTGTGATGATATTTTTGGATTAAAGCCGGGATGGATTAAACATTTCAGTGAATTAGTTCAAGCCGCGCAACTTAAATTTAAATTTAAAATTCAATGTCGTGCCGATTTATTACTCGACGCAAATAATATTGATTATTTAGCGCAAGCTGGTTGCGAAGAAGTGTGGATTGGTGCAGAAAGTGGCTCGCAAAAAGTGCTTGATGCTATGGACAAAGGAACTACCATTGAGCAAATATATACATGTACCAAGCTCATGCAACAATATGGCATTAAGCCATGTTTTTTTCTCCAATTTGGTTATTTAGGCGAAACAAAAACTGATATCGACCTTACTATTAAAATGCTGTTAGATTTAATGCCATTTGATATTGGCATATCTGTTTCTTATCCATTACCAGGAACAAAGTTTTATGAGCTGGTAAAAAGTGATTTACATGAAAAACAAAATTGGAACGATAGTGATGAATTATTAATGATGTACAATGGTACCTATTCGCCAGCATATTACAAACAATTGCACCGATATGTGCATCGCAAGTATAGATTAGCACAAGGCAAACAAAATGTGAGAAAAATATTCGGTGGAAATGTACATCTCTCCAAAAAAGAGATGAGGCGCATTCTTACAATGCCCTATTTCACTTTAAGTGGATGGTGGAGTAAAAAGCAATTAGCAAAATTGCAGTAAACAGTTGTTTAATTCGATTACCGAATTAAGGTTACGTTACCTGATTTAGACATTTTTTGCCCGGTTTCATACTGCACTTCAATCATGTAAGCGTAAACACCATTATTCGCTTTTTCGCCGTTCACAGTGCCGTCCCAACCTTTACTTAAATCATCAGGATCAACATTTTCTGCCATATAAAGTAATTCACCCCAACGGTCAAAAACGCTAATGGAAACAATGGTTGCAATGTTCCACCCGAAAGCATAAAACATATCATTAATGTTATCGCCGTTAGGTGTAAATGTATTTGGAATAAATACATCGTTAGGTGGATCTGGCAACACAGTTACTAAAACATCATCAGAAGCAATACAACCATTAACATCAACTGATGTCATAATATAATCAATTGTATATGGCGGAATAACAATTGTTTCAGGGCAGGTTATACATTCAATTCCATCTTCAGGACTCCAAGTATAATCGCCACCAGCATCACTAAATATTACTGCATCTTCACCATAGTAAACACTAGTATCTCCCCAAGCTGTTGCATAATTATCATCAATAGATGTAATTACACTAATTGTATTGGAGCAACCATAAATATCTGTATAAACGTAAGTAAGTGTATAAGGTCCACCAACACCAGCAGTTGTAGTAACGAAGTTATCACCAAAAATTCCGGTACCGCTATAAGTTCCGCCAAGTGGTGTAGCTTCCATAGTTACTGCACCTTGTTCAATGCAGAAAATATCATCAATTACCCAAGCAACAACCGGCAATGGGTGCACAGTTAAATTCACAGTAATATTTGAATCACAACCTAAACCTGTTGCATAAAAATAATTATTTGTTCCGCTTACAGTTGTAACAGAACCATCAGGTAAGGTATACGATTCACCGATACAAATTTCAGGGTTATAAATGAAATTATATGTTGGGTTAACTACTAAATTAGTGGTTATAATAGAATCGCATCCCCTTGAGGTTAAAAAGTTATTTACATAAACCCCTGGTGTATTAGTAACAGTTCCATCAGGTAATGTATAGGTTACATCATCACAAATAATTGGATTAAATACAATAGCGTAAACCGGATGAAAAAATATAGAAGAATTAATTGTTGAGTCACAACCCGCTGCAGTTATTAAAGTAACGGGATAAAAGCCATTTGTTGTTACAACAACACCATCAGGAAGGGTATAGGTTGCTCCATCGCATAAATGTTCAGTAATATTTAAAGTTATTACAGGATTAACTGTTAGGTTAACTGTGTAATTAGAATCGCATCCTGCAGCCGTAGTGAAATTATTTATATAAGTTCCTGTTGCAGTAGCAATTGTTCCATCAGGCAAAATATAAGTTGCACCTAAACAAATGCTTGGATTAAGTGTGTAATTATAAACAAGATTAACAGTAAGGTTTGTAGTAATTATTGAATCGCAACCTGCATCGGTTAGTAAATTAGCAACGTAAGTGCCGGCTGTAAATACATTACTTCCATCAGGCAAAACATAAGTATCTCCCAAACATATTGCAGCATTTACGGTTGGGGCATAGGTTGGATAAATTGTTATAGATGCGGAACTAGATGCACCCGGACAAACCATGCCAGCGGCAACAGTATTTGTAACAGTATAAATTCCAGGAGTTGACGCGCTTAAATCGACAACACCTGTTGCAGCATTAATTACTAATCCTGCCGGAGTTGAAGTAAACGTTCCAAAAGTAGCACCTAAAGTAGGAATTGGTGTTGGGTCAGGGTCATTTGCACAATATGGAGAACCAGGAAACAAGAAACTTGCAACACCTGGATCTTCTATAATAACAGTCATTGTGTAAATGAAAGTATCTAAATCGCAAAATCCTGCAATTAGTGTATTTGTTAAAAGGTAAGTGCCTGCATTGCAATTGCTCAGGTCTAAGGCACCCGTTCCAGCGTCTAAGTCGAGCCCAGCAGGAGTTGATGTGAATGTTCCAGCATCGGCACCAGTTGCTAAGAGTGGATCTGGGTCAGGTTCTGAAGAGCAAAAAACAGCATCTTCACCAAAATCAAAGCCAGGATAAGTAAAATCGGCGAGGTAAGTTGTTACTAAGCTTTTTGCTTTTAAGAAAACGCCTGAGTCGAAAACGAAATCTGACTCATCGCCGATAGCTAATTTTAAATGGTACCAAGTGCATGGCGTAACAGATGCTGCTGCTGTTAAAACAGTAGTGAAACCATCATATTCAATGTAATATGGGTCAACACCATAAATGGGTCCACCACCTGCACCATTAATGATGTAAAACATCGGATAGTCAATATTATTAACGTTATCGATGGTAACTGGAAGGGCCGTTCCGGGAATTAAAGCAATATTTGTTGGTGTTGCAAAACCTGGTCCACTAATCCAAAATACAAACGCATCGTTTATACCGCCTACATATTCTAGATATTCTTCGGAGCCAAAAACATATTGAAATTGAAGGCTATCACCAGGAGAATAAACATCGAATTCTAATACACAAGCATCATGGGTAACACCAATTCCAGGGTAAGCATCCAAGTCAGGATCTCCTGGCCATCCATTATTTGTTCCTGTTCCACCAGCATTATTTGGACCGGCAATGTTTGAAACGCGACCTGTAGTTAAAACAACGCCTGAATCAATACCAACATTACAATCTACACAATCAAAAAGTCCAAAAGCCAAACTATGGCAATCAACAACTGCATTGTCAATTTCAACACCATCTCCTGCAAGATATGCGGCAACATCGTCGGCTGTATATCCTGTTGTCCAAGTAATCTGGGCTTTTGCCGAAAAACCTGTAATAAAGCACAATATTATAGTTACAAGGGCACTAGTAAATTTTCGCATACCAGAATGGTGCATTTTTAGAGTTTTTTGATGTCACAAAATGAGGCTTAAATTTACAGCTTATTCACTAATTTTCAAATTTTGTAACATGACCAAAGCAAGGCCAATCAGTTATGTGTTAGCAATCTGCTTTTCAGTAGCTATTTTTACATCCTGTTCAACAAAAAACTTAGCAATGAAAAGTGTTATTTATACCCCTTTGGCACCCGCTCCAATTGGGCCTTATTCGCAAGCAATTGAAGCAGGTGGATTTGTTTTTATTTCGGGTCAAATTGCCATCGACCCTGCCACGGGCACCCTTTATGTAGGTGATGATATTCAGGCTGAAACCCGCATAGTTATGGATAATTTGAAGGCAATAGTTACACAAGCTGGCTGCAATATGAGCGATGTGGTTAAATGCACCATTTTTTTAAAAGATATGGCTGCGTTCGCAGATGTTAATACCGTTTATGGTGAATATTTTGAGGAATATCCTCCAGCTCGCGAAACAGTTGCCGTTGCAGGTTTACCTAAAAATGTGCGCGTAGAAATTAGTGCAGTAGTAATTAAACGTTAAAATCAGTTTCCTTACTTGCTTGTTTTTTGGGGCTTAAAAAGCGCTCTTTGGTTTAGTCCAGCTTAATCAATAGACATTAGCAAATGAACCAAACTATTTATTTATTTGAGTTTACCCTGAGTAGCAAAAAATTTGAAAAGATTATGAAATTAGAGGCAAACATCTGGTTTTAATGCGAGCTATTAACTGGTACTACTACCATTGCTTAATCTGGGTTTAAAGTTTATGATATAAATACCCGCCAAAATAAACAGCATACCCGCAAAATGGTAAATCAATAAATTTTCCCCATCAAAAAAGCCAATGGCGATTGCAATTATTGGAATAAGATAAGTTACCAAGCTTCCAAAAATTGGATCGGTTCGTTGTATTAAAGTATAATAGCCAATTGATGCCACTACCGTTCCAAAAAAGCTTAATGCAATAATGCTGAACAAGCTGATAGAAAAATTGACATCTCCCGAATGGGTTAAAAAATCGGTTGTAAATAAATAGATAATTGAAGGGATGCCGATAAATGAAAATCCAACTGCACCCATAGCGAGTGGATGCGCATTTTGCAAATATTTTTTTACAAGGTTCGCTGATGTTGCATAACTCATGGTTGCAGCAAATAATGGAAGTGCATAAATTAAATTGCTTTCACCGCCCGGCGCTCTGTCAAATGCTACTAAAATAATTGCACCTGTTAATGCTACTATTAATCCAATCAGTTTATTTTTCTCGAATTTCATTCCGAAAAGCATTACACCCAATACAAAGGTAAACACTGGTGTAAGTGAATTTAAAACACCTGTAATGCCTGACTCTATATGCGTTTGGGCGAAAGTAAAACAAAATGCAGGTAAGCCGCTTCCGAAAAATCCAACCATTAAATAATAGCGTATTTCTGATTTTTTTATTTGCCTAAAATAAAAAATAATTAATGGCAAGGTTGCAATAAAAGAAAATGAAATGCGAATTGCTGCAACTTGATCCCAACTAAAAGTTTTTAATCCGTATTTCATAAATATAAATGAAAATCCCCAGATTACACTTAGCCCAATTAATATTAACCAATTGGTAGTGGAATATTTTTGCATAATTAAAACTTATTGCCTGAGTTTATTGCTAAGCTGGTTTATTTAATTCAGTCCAAATCATATCTTTCAATTTATCGAGATTGTATTGGGTGTGCGAAGAAATGAATACGGTAGGAATTGTTTTTGGCAAATCTTTTTTTAGCATTTTTATCAGCTCGTCATCAATTAAATCTGTTTTAGTGATAGCGAGAATGCGTTGTTTTGTCAGCAAGTCTTTATTGAACGTTTTGAGTTCGTTCAACAAGATTTTATAAGTTGTTTTAATATCCTTATCCTCGCAGCTAATTAAAAATAATAACAGCGAATTGCGTTCAATATGTTTAAGGAAACGAATACCTAAACCTTTACCATCGCTGGCGCCTTCAATAATACCTGGAATATCGGCCATTATAAATGATTTATGGTTGCGATAAGGCACAATGCCAAGGTTGGGCACCAATGTAGTAAACGGATAATCGCCAATTTCGGGCTTTGCTGCTGAAATTACGGATAACAAAGTAGATTTTCCGGCATTTGGAAATCCAACTAAACCTACGTCTGCCAGCACTTTCAGCTCAAGTAACTTCCATGCTTCAATTCCTGGTTCGCCGGGCTGCGCATGTCTTGGTGTTTGATTAGTTGGTGATTTAAAGTGGTTATTGCCCAATCCGCCTCTTCCTCCTGGCACCCAAATTATTTCCTGTCCGTCGTCTACTATTTCAAATTCAATTTCGCCTGTTTCAAAATCTTTAGCAACAGTGCCAAGTGGAACTTCCAAAATAACATCTTCACCCTGCGATCCACTTCTAAGGCGCTCAGTGCCATAGTTGCCATCATCTGCAATAACATGTTTCCTGTATTTAAGATGCAATAATGTCCATAATTGGGCATTTCCTCTCAATATTACATGGCCGCCACGTCCGCCATCACCACCATCGGGACCTCCCTTCATGGTGTTTTTATCCCTGTGAAAATGCACACTTCCTGCACCACCCTTACCGCTTTTACAGTTGATTTTAACGTAGTCAACAAAATTCTGTTTTTCCATAACTTAAGCCCCCGTTGAATTTCAGCGAAAATTGCTGAAAATTTAGCCGTCGCTGTGTTTCGACGACATGGTGTTAACTGCTGCCATTAAGCCATTAAATATGGTATCAATAGTGCCTACACCCTCAATTGAAATCAATAAATCCTGATTATTATAGTAGTCGGCAACAGGCTCGGTTTTTGTCCGATATTCCTGCACCCTTTTTCTAATAGTATACACATCGTTATCATCAGAACGCCCGCTTGTTAAACCCCGTTTTAAGATGCGCTGAGTAAGCTCCTCCTCCTCAACAACTAAGCTTAATACACAACAAACTGCAGTTCCCTTTTCTAATAACATGCTGTCCAAAGCCTTAGCCTGTGCAGTTGTTCGCGGAAAACCGTCGAAAATAATTCCTTTTTTCCCTTTGTTGCGCGCTTCTTCTACTGCACCACCTAACATGCCTATCACCACCTCATCGGGAACCAAATTCCCTGTATCCATAAATTTTTTTGCCTCTAGGCCTAAAGCACTGCCATTCGCAATTTCTGCCCTTAACAAATCTCCTGTTGAGATATGTAATAAGTTAAAATGTACCTTTAATCGCTCTGCTTGTGTGCCTTTGCCGCTGCCCGGCGGGCCGAATAGTATTAAATTAATCATGAAAAAGCTTAATTGAAGGTGCAAAGATAGCAGTTTACCCGCTGAAATGTACCACCAAAACCATGGAATATGCATATTGCGTAAGTAACAACAAATAAGGTTTACCTTTGAACCATGAATTTACTCGAGGAGATTAAAGAAACACTAACAAAGAACAAACCTTACTTATCCTCTAAATATAGTTTGAGCAGTATCGGCTTGTTTGGCGCTATTGTAAAGGAAGATTTTATTACTGGAAGTGAAATTGATATTATAGTTGATTTTAAAAAGCCTATCGGGATTGAAATCATAGACCTTAACGATGAACTGGAAAAGCTGCTTAATCAAAAGGTTGATTTGGTTGCAAAGAGTGGCGTGGAAAAGGGATATTATAAAATATTCAGAAAAGAAATTCTCTACATCTGATACAATTATATGACTTTACAAGCAGCATTTAAATTTTAATTTATTTGCACTAATTTTATATTATTATGAAACTCTTTAATATTTTATCTGGTGCAGTGCTTGTGTTTTTTACGGTGATGTTTATACAGTGCGAAAAAGTAACTGAAGTTTCTGAATTAGTAAAAAATACCGTAAAAATTCAAGTTGTATTTTATAACGATGCAGACCCTGATACTTTTATTGATATTGAAGATGCAAAACAAATAAAAAAATTCAGCGATTATATTACAAACGAAGATATACCATTATTAAAATGTGGTTACGACGGACAAATCATTTTTTTTATGGATAATGATTTAACGGATGGACCGAAAAACTCTGTTGCAATGGAATTTAATTTGGACGATTCATGCAAGCATGTAGCTTATAGCTATGGCGGTTCATTGCATACAAAGCGATTAACAAAAAGCGGTGCCGACTATTTATCCGAATTAATTAAATAAAGCAATTTCGCTAATGCCAATTTTCGACCCGAGAGAAAGAAGCTTCCCCGTTTTGCCAAGTTTAATACTTGCAAACATCTTGCCTTTAATTGGTGTAATTTATTACGACGTTTCTTTTTTTGCTCTTATTTATTTGTATTGGTGGGAAACGGTAATAATATCAATATTTCAATTTATTAAAATGGGAAAGGCGCAAAAGCAATCTGAGCCTGATCCTAATTTTACCGTGAATGGAAAAACCTTATCGCTTGAACAAGTTAATAGTAAACGCTACATGCGCTTTACCTATGCGGTAATTAGAATTTTCATGCTCGCTTTTTACTTGTTGTTTATTGTAATTTTTGTAGGCGTATTGGCCTCAACTAGTGAAAATGATTTATTGGGTTTTGCCAAGGCATTAATGTTTATAGAGCCGTGGGTATTTGCTAGTTTTTTGGCATTTGTTTTCACGCATTTGGTTGAATATATTGTTTGGATGCGCGATGAAGATTACAAAAACACCAGTTTACGCGAACTTGGTTCTGTATTCGATGCGCGAATTATTGTTATACATGTGGTAATTGTGTTGGGCACGTTTGCCGCTATGTTTGCCGGCGAAAAATTATTTCCCGAAACACAAAATGCAGGAAGTATTGCATATACGTGTTTGTTTGTTTTACTTAAGGTGATTGTTGATGTTTATGCTTATACAAAAAACATCCGAAGAACGGAAGCTATTGGAAGTTTAAGTGCACTTATGAGAAAATGAAATTCTACAATAGGAAATTTTAATTCCAGTTGATATATTTATTATACTATCGCATTTATTGCCAGTAATTAATTGATATTACACTTGAAGCGCAAAAATACCATTCCAATTCCTGCCTTCTTCATCATAATCTAATCCATACCCAACTACAAAAACATCAGGAATTTCGAATCCTATGTAATTGCCTTTAACTAAATTAGGTCTCAAAATTTGTTTTTGAAGCAATGTGGCAACAGTTATGCTAGCAGGTTTCAATTTGTTTGCTTCTTGCATTAAGTGGAATACTGTTTTGCCAGTATCAACTATATCTTCAAGAAATATAACATGCTTGTTGGCGAGGTCAATATCAAATCCTGAAAAGGAAGCTATGTCGCCAGAAGTAGTTCCAGAATAAGATTTTACGCTGGTAAAACGAACAACACATTTACCTTGAAAATGACGGATTAATTCTGAACTAAACGCAAATGCGCCTGTAAGCACAATAATGAATATCGGATTTTTATCATGGAAGTCGGCAGTAATTTCGTGACCCATTTCGGCAATGCGTTTTTGAATAGTATGCGCATCTAAATAGGGAACGAAGGTTTTATCTTTAATCTGCACAATAATTATTTATAGCCAACAATTAACTGCTGACCGATTTTAATATTAGTGTCCGAAAGTTTATTCCATGCTTGTAATTGGGCAACGGTTGTCGCGTATTTTTTTGAAATACCATAAAGTGTTTCCTGTGTGGAAACAGTATGATATTTAGCAGCTATAGCGGCAGGTTGTTTTTCAATTGTTTTTGGTGTGTCGATATTTTTTTCAATTGCTGGTTTTACTGCCGGGGTTTCCGGAGCAATTATCTCTTCATCAAAATCTATAAATTCATCTTTATCCTCATCAACAAATCCCGGTGCGGATTCGTCAACTGGTGCAATTTTAACAGGTTTAATTTCTTTTTGTTTTATTGCTTCAACTGGTTTTGTTTTTTGTTGAGATGCTAATTTTAATTCGGTTTTCCGTTTCGAACGCAAATTAATTTGTTCGCCAATTGCTGGTTCTTGTCCAGAATTAATAGTATTAAATTTGTATAGTGATGCTAACCGCACACCCTCATCTTGCGAGATACTCCAAATGGTTTCCCCTGCTTTTACAATATGATATTTTGTTTCGCCTTTTTTGCGTTTGGGTTGAAGATAAAATTTACTACCTGGAGCTATATTGCCGCCATTTTCAATATCGTTATAATCTTTCAGTAAATTAATTTTAATATGATGTTTTTTTGAAAGCGACTCTGGTGAATCTCCGGGTTCAACTATTACCGTTGGAATGCGGTTATAATAAAATACCTCTTCATTATATCCACCCCAACTTACTTTTTTAGGTTTTGTTTCTGGCGCTTTATCGTCATGCTTTATTACAACTTCATCTTTTTTCTTATCATCTTTTTTATCTTGCTTTTTAATATCAGCAGCCGTCATTTTATCTAGTGAAGCTAAATTGTATTCTTCAATTAAATTAATAAGTAAGTCAGCGTATTTCGGATTTGTTGCATAACCAGCAGCTTTTAATCCTTTAGCCCATCCTTTGTAATCTGTCAACTCTAATTCAAATAAAGCTGCATACCTTGTTTTGTTTGCTAAGAATGTGCTGTGGTCGCGGTAAGATTCTGCTACCTCATTATACTTTCTAAAACATTCATCTTTAGCATCATCATCATAATAAACTTTATCGCCTTTCCAATCGGTATGACATTTAATTCCAAAATGATTATTCGATTTTAATGCTAATTCGCTTTGTCCAGCCCCGCTTTCTAAAATACCCTGCGCCATCGTTATACTAGCTGGTATTTTATACTCAATCATTTCTTTAATTGCAATGGCTTTGTATTGTTCAATGTAGTTTAATACTTTCTGGTTTGGCTGAGCAGCCATTACATTTGCAGATAATATAAAAAATAGAAAGGTAGCTGCAACACCTTTTTTTGTAAATTCGAATAAGCCCTTCATCTCAATTTCAAAATTACCTTACCTAACGTGCTGACTAGCAGGTATATTATCCACAGAATATGTTATCTATCCATTTTTTCGGGCAATAGTTATGCCATCTCTAATTGCAACTATTATTTGCTCAACACGCGGGTCGAGGGCAATTTTTTGGTTGAAGGCAATAATTGCGGCCGTGTCTTTATCGGGTTTTGCATCGGTTACGCTGCCGCTCCATAAAACGTTATCGGCCAAAATCCAACCTCCTGGAACTACTTTATCAATAACTAAATCGAAGTAATTTGAATAATTTCCCTTATCTGCATCTATAAAAACTAAATCAAATTGTTGTGTAAGGGTCGGAATAATTTCAATTGCATTTCCAGTAATGACATCAATTTTTTCTTGCATATTTTCGGCAGCAATGTATTTTTTTACCATTGGCGTTAGCTCTTCATTTATGTCGATAGTAAATAATTTGCCGCTTGGCTGCAGCCCTTTGGCTAAGCAAATGGCGCTGTATCCTGTAAATGTGCCAATTTCCAAAATGTAGGTTGGCTTAATCATAGCGGCAATAAATTCTAAAAATTTGCCTTGCACATGTCCGCTCAACATCATTGGCATCATGGCTTTAACATGAGTTTCACGGTTAAGTGCGGCAAGGTGTTGGTCTTCTGCCGTTGTATGTTTTTCGATGTATGCCGAAAGTGCATTGCTAATTAAATTATTCATTCGAAATTTATTTATAATTGCTTGAACCACAAATTTGAGCAATTATTCTGCAATCGTGTTGCACCCAAAATGTTTTCATTGGTGTAAACCCCAAATTTGCTATGGCAATCGTAACATCTTTTGGGTGTAATAAAATCAGATGTTTGATTGCAATATCATGCTCGTTTCAAGTTATTTACTACAAAGGTTAAACCCAACTAAATCAGCAGTTTGGTTCATTTGATAATGTCTATTGATTGAAATGGATTAAACTTAACTTTTAATCAATAACCATCTCAGCATTTTTCGTTTTCTTTGTGCAACAATGCGCGGCTTCTATTTGATATGTATTTTTTTGATGGCAACCTCGGTAAAAGCTCAAATTTTACCGGCTTACGGCGATTCGCGCACGGCTACTACTGGCTGGCAGTTCTTGAAAATTGCACCAGATGGACGTTCTGCAGCCATGAGCGAGAGTTTTTTAGCAGTGGTAGATGATGTTTCTTCGCTTTATTGGAATCCAGCTGGAATTACTAAATTAGATAGCAATAAGTTCAATTTTGCTGTCGACTACACCGATTTTGCAGCAGGAACTAGTCTTAATTTTGGCGGAATTACTTATAGAATGAACAGCAATACCGTTTTGGGCGTTAGTCTTCAGTATTTTGACGCTGGCGAAATGGAAGTTACTACCGAATTTTTACCATTTGGCACTGGTCAAACATTTCGTGCTACGAACTTGGGGATAGGCGTTTCTCTTGCACGCGAACTTACCGATCAATTCAGTCTCGGAGTAACGGCGAAATATATTAGAGAAGATTTAGCATCGGTGCACAACCAAAACATGGTATTCGACTTGGGTTTTCAATACGATATTGGTATTCAAAATACAAGATTTGCTGTCGCGATTTCCAACTTCGGATTTAATACACAACCAGGAGGCTCAATTGCAGTTTTGAACCTGAGCGACTCAATAACGATTAATGAATTTACTGAAATTGCAGTGCCTACCGTTTTTCGTTTAGGTTTTGCATGGGATGTAATTAAAAGTGATAAGCATATACTTACTACAGCACTGCAATTAAATCACCCCACCGATAATAATGAAACTTACAGCATAGGGTTAGAGTATGGATGGAAACAACTATTTTTTGCAAGAACAGGATATACATTTGCATTGGATAATACAGCATTTCCCGCATTTGGCTTTGGAACATATTTTAATCGTAGATTCGGACAAATAAAATTAGATTACGGTTTTAATTATTTGGAGAATTTTGGAATGATAAATAAAATTGGCATTGAATATGGTTTGCCAAATAAATCGAAACAAAGTACAGCACGATAATCCATGAAGATAAATAATGTAACTGCTATGCTAATGATTACATCACTGATTTTTTCAGGATGCGATTTTTTATTTGGCACACGCGACGACAGCACCGTTGATGAGATTTTTGAAGAAGGTGCCATCGACCCTGAAATTGTGCAAAATGAAGCAGGTTATGTTCCGATTTTACCATTTTGGAGCGATTTTGTAAATCCCACCGATATTTATTGCGGATATGATGAAATGATTTATGTTGTTGATGCAACAGGATTAAAAGTTTTAGACCAAACTGGCATAGTTTATAATACGATTGCCATTCTTGGAGCAACAGATGTTACGCAGGATCGTCGTTTACACACTTATGTTACCGGAAGGGTAAATATTGATGTTGATGGTGACGGCATATTAGAAAATCTTGCTGCTGTTTATCATTTAACTGGAACGGCGTCGGGAGCTGTGCAAATTATTGATACGTTAATTCATCCATTTTGTGATGAGAGTAGAAATGTAACTTCTTTTCGCGGTGCTGAAGATGAAGCTGTTGAGTTTACAGGAATAAGTACTTTATCTGACAATACAATTTATGTTAGTCGCAAGGGGCCAAATAACGACCTCACTGGAATTGCCAGAACAGATAATACTATTTTATTTTTTGATGAAAATGGTAGCAATATTGGATATGCAAATGGCCTTTCACCAACTACTAGTAATTTGCGTTCTGTATGGGATGTAAGTAGCATTGCAACTTTTGCAGCGCCGCCTCAAAGCTTGTCGGGTATTGCTGCATCACCAGAATTTTTAATCACATTAAATAATCCTGCAGCACAATACAAATGTTTATGGATTCAACAATTTAACGACCCCGAAAGTGGAATAACGTACGGTGAAAACGCTTTACTAACTGTTTTTGATTTTACTAAAGCAGATAGATTTTTGTATCAACCCGATAGATTTATTAATCCAACTGATGTTTACATAGCACCTGATTTTACAGGTTATATATTTGTTACAGATGCAGGAACCGACTCATTATATATATTCACCAGGAAGGGATATGAAGGTGTTAATCCACCTCCTGGATCATCTACAACAAAACAAATAATTGCTTCGTTTGGTGGCGAAGGGAGCGGTCCATTTAATTTTATAAACCCAACAGGTGTTGCCTATTTACGCGAAACAGTTTACGTTATCGACCAAGGAAATAATCGCGTTGCAAGGTATAAGTTGAATACAGATTTGGAATAAGGCGAAATCACCCATTAAATTTACTTTTCGAAAATTCGATAGTTTTCAATTTTGCTTCACTAAATAATAGGTGTGTTTCGTCACGTTTTTCGTGCATTTCATGAAGTTTATTGTTTAAGTTAAACTTAACGGGATATATTTATAAATTGTAAATCCTATAATTCTACACATATGAGATTTGTATTTCTTATTGCCGTTGCATTATTATTTAGTTCAAGTTACGGACAAGATGGAGAACTTGACTTACTATTTAGCGATGATGGCGTAATAACCTATAATATTTCGGAAGCAACAGAACAGGGCATGGCTGTTGTTGTTAGAGAGGATGGGAAAATTTTAATAGCTGGAATTCAAAACAGTGCTAGTATTTTTTTATTACAGTTAAATTCCGATGGAACAAACGATGCTTCATTTGGATACGATGGTTTACTTTTTTTAGAGGATTATAGTATGGTGTCAAATGGACCTGGACCTCAGTTTTTAAATATGAAATTGCAACCTGACAATAAAATTTTAATAGTTGGCAGTTTTATTCACCCAAATAATTGGGGCGTAATGGGTTTGTTTCGACTCATGCCTGATGGTGCTGTAGATAACACTTTTGGTGTTTTTGGAGAACCTGTTAGTATTGATTTAGGATTGGACCCTGGTATTGAAATGTTGGCGCGTGACTTGGTAATTGAACCCGATGGGAAAATAGTTGTAGTTGCCAACTATTCTGCTTATTCTGCCGCCGCAACTTGGGACCGCCCATTTATAAAGAGATATCATGTGGATGGAACGTTAGATATTACATTTAATGGAATAGGATATATAGTTGGTGAGGATTCTCAAAGGGCAACAGGTATAGCGCTGCAAGATGATGGTAAAATACTTGTAAGTAATGGCGACACTAAAGTTTATCGTTATTATAGTAATGGTGATATTGACGCTACATTTGATGGAGATGGTAAAGTGAATATTTATTACGGCACATATGACCAATCGATTATCGTTAAACCTGACGGAAAAATAAATGTTGGATTTGAGTATGGGTCATATTATTTGCATCAATACAATAATGATGGTTCACTAGATAATGATTTTAATGACGCAGGAGAAACTACCGCTCCTATTTCGACAGAACTGCGGTGTCATGCAACAGCTTTAAATCCTGATGGCAAAATAATTATTGCAGGTTATGTTTCTGGATGGGAGGATGGAAGCATACCTAGAGTTGTTCGTATAAACTCGAATGGTAATTTGGATAACACTTTTAATGGAATTGGTTATGCCGATACAGAATTTGGTAAGTTCGCATCTTACTTTGCATTGGCTGTTCAATTGGATGGAAAAATTATTTGCATTGGAACAAGTTATGGCTGGGATTATGATTATGCACTAATAATAGCTCGTTACAATGGTTCTGTTGAAGTTGGAATTAATACTAATAATATTTTGTTCGAAAATATTTCCATTTCTCCAAATCCTTTAGGTGGCGATTTAAGCATCATACTTAATTCAATAGCATCTCAAGAAATTGCAATTGAATTAGTTGACCTTGCTGGTAAAATTATATTTAGTTATGTTACACAAGTTGTTGATGGAAATAATTCAATACAATTAAATACTGAAAATTTGATAGCAGGCACCTATATTATTAAAATCCAGTCAAGCCAGCAGCAATATGCTCAATTGCTAATTAAAAAATAGCGTAAATTAATTTTAGTTATTATATTTTTTTAGCCTTCATTTTATCTTTGAATAACGAACATCTCATTTGTAAGCCAATCGCCATTGTTTAACCCGGATTAAGCGATGGAATTTCTACTACCCATAACTTTGTAATAAAATCAGATGTATCCTACCAATAGCATACAGTTTTCAAATTGTTTGCTATTCAGGTTAAACCCAACTAAATCGATAGTTTAATTGATTTACTAATGGCTCTTGCTTAATTTGGGTTGCACCCAAATTGTTCATGTGGCAGTTGCAGTTTGGTTAGCAAAGCAGCTACCAGAAACAATATATTCGCTGCACAGGCTTTAATTTGTGTAGCAATTTAGTTCAACAATTAAATAAAGTAATGCTGATTAATTTACGATGCAGCTACCGTTTGCCGCACACCTTCTTCTGGCGAAGTTGGCATTATTCCAAAACGCTTTTCAAATTTGCTGCTATCAAAAACATAGTCCATTTCATATTGATACATCATTTCAGGAAACTCTTTCATAATTGGAATAAACAATCCCATTAACCGAATCATCCATTTGGGAACAACCATATAGGTGGGTTTTGTATGCATAGCTGTTGCAAAAAGTTCAATCCATTGTTTACCGGTAATCTTTTCAGATGTTGTAGGAACATGCCAGGTTTGATTGTAAGCATCAGCAGTGTTGCCTAAAATTGCAGTTGCTTTTGCGGCATCAGGTGTAAAAGTGTAGGTATGCACATAATCTACACTACCAAAATAATTTGCTTTTTTGCCTTTTTTATAGTTTTCTACTACAGTTGTAACCAATACGCTTTTATCATTATCGGGGCCATAAAAATCAGCCGCTCTTGCAATTACTGCTTGAATTTTATTTTGTTTTACAGCATCCCAAATCATATCAACCACTTCACGGCGAACCACACCTTTTTTGCTTGGTGGATTGAGTGCAGATGTTTCTGTCATGTGTGGTATGGTTTCTTTAGCATAACTGTATACATTATCGAAAAACACCAATTTAGCGTTATTACGAGCGCATGAATCAATAACATTGCGCATTAACGTTGGCCAATTTGCTTGCCAAACCTTTAAAGTGTATTCAAAACCTACCACTACATAAACTATTTCACTTCCTGCAATAGCTCCGTCAATTTGCTTGGGGTCGCTAAGATCGGCAGGATAAAGTGTATCGGTTTCGTTAACCTGTTTAGGGTTGCGACTAACCAATCGGATATCTTTGGTGTATTGGGTAAGTTCTTTTGCAAGTAGTTTGCCTATTGTTCCTCCTGAGCCTAAAATGGTTTGCATAATGTTGGTTTTGTAGTTATGACGTATTTAATGACTAATTATTGCTTAAATTTAATTAAATTTTTTATTACCCCTTTTTTCTTAGCGGATTTAATACTAGCTGCTTTTATTTTTTTAAATATTTTACAATCTTCATCATGTGCGCCAGGTAAATATCCGGTACTCATTAAAAATTCATTTACAATTTCGCCACCAGTAAATTTAAATGTAGATTTATATAATTTAGTCCATTCTATTTTTGTTTTTGGATGATGATAGTCTAACCACTTTTTAAATGAACCAAACTCCTTTTGCAACAATATAATTACCTGTGCATTGTGAATAGTTGCATGAATCTTTAGCCTGTTTCTTATTATGCCAGCATCTTGTAAAAGCCTTTCTACATCAGCATCTCCGTATTTCGCAACTTTTTTAATATTGAAATTGTGAAATGCTTTTCTAAAATTATCTTGCTTATTTAAAATAGTTGTCCAACTTAATCCCGCTTGGTTTATTTCTAGTATTAATCTACAAAATAACTCGTTGTCATCTAATATTGGAAAACCATACTGATTATCATGATAAATTTTATGAGCAACTTGTTCTTGCTTGCCTAGCTTATTTATAAATGTGCAATAGGACATATAAAATATTTTCGCTATAATAATACTTATTTGTTAACTGATTAAGCCCTAATTGCTTCAATACTTTTTACACTTGCCAAATATTTTAGTAACAAGGTCGATGCTTGTATAGTTGTTAGCCTGAAACTATTCAATTTATTACAGTTTGATGAGGCGCTACGCACTAAAACATACTTCTTCACATATCTGCACATCCCAACATTTGCATCTTTCAGTCTTATTATTATTTTTACAATACATTAACATCACTACACTAATTATTACATGCCAGAAACAACTCAACAAGGCTCAAATCAGGAACCCATGCTTAAACTCAATGAGTCGATTCCACTGCATCACATCAAAGTTTGGGTGCTAGCGCCACATCTTGAAACTAACGATCCGAATCTGGATTATTATTATGATTTTTCACAAAGCATTGCCGAATACACCAAAACATTCGATGAGTTGGGTTTAAATTGGAAATGGCAACCTGTTACAATGGGTAATTATAAGGCTGTTATAGAACAAATTGAAGCAGAACGCGATGCGAAAATTAACTTTCCGATTGTATTTAATATTTGTGATGGTGATGAAATTAATGGAACACCAGGCGTTTCGGTAGTGAATTTACTGGAGACTAAAGGATTAATCTATACTGGTGCTGATGCTTATTTTTATGACATTACCACTTCTAAAATTACCATGAAAGAGGCTTTTGATTTAGCAGGAGTGCCAACAGCAAAGTGGGAGGCAATAACATCCCGTAATCAAAATATTAAAGGCATTTTTGAAAGGCTTGGTTCTCCACTCATCGTAAAGCCTGCCGTTTCAGGCGGAAGCATGGGGGTTTGCATCAAAAATGTTGTAACAAATGAAGCTGATTTAACTGAACAAATACATAAAATGTTCAATGGATACCGGGGATGGCATTTATCGAGCGGTGGATTAGTAGTTGAAGAATATATAAATGGTCCAGAATTTACAACTATGATAGTAGGTTCATCCGACCAATCAAAATATAGTAATATTTATGAACCAGTTGAACGTATTTTTCATGAAGCATTGCCCGATAACGAAAAATTTTTGTCATTCGATAGGCTTTGGGAAATTTATGAAGATGAAACACCAATGCCCGACAACGGTAATTTTTATCAATATGAAACACCAAATCCATCTTTAATAAAAAAAATAAAAAAAATTAGTTGGGATGCTTATGTGTCTAATGCAGGTAAGGGTTATACACGAGTAGATTTACGCATGGATAAAAATACTGGTAAAATATCAGTACTAGAAGTTAATGCACAATGTGGTTTAAGTGAAGATGAAAATTATACATCTATTGGCGCCATATTGCGATTTAGCAGCAAAACATTTACGCAGTTAGTTGTTGAAATTATTAATGATGCTACATTGCGCTGGATGAAAAAACACCGTATGCGCAAAGTGCGGGCTTTAGTAAAAACATATTAAATTTATTTTCTTTTGCAAAAAAGCACCAACAATATTACAATCCCCGACAACGGAAAAGGTCTCAAAATTTGTGTGCTGCAACCCGATTATTCTACTTCAAATGTCGACTACCAATTCTATGACCCTCCGCGCGATTTGTCGGCATTCATGCATGAAGCAGAATTTAAACATGTTTTTTTAAATAAACTTACAACCTATTCGCAATTACGCGAATTAAATAAACAAGGGTTTGATATTTTCGTAAATTTATGCGAAGGCTATCTCGATTGGACTATACCTTCGGTGGATGTTATTTATTTTATGGAATTGTTAGGGATGCCATTTACAGGACCTACATCCATTTTATACGACCCTACCAAAGATTTAATGAAGTATGTTGCATTTACAGCGGGCGTTAAAACACCTCCATTTGCATTAATTTCTGATGCAGAAAATTTGGATATTAAAACAGCGCATCTTAATTATCCGCTATTTGTTAAACCAGCCAAAGCCGGCGACAGCCTTGGGGTTGATGATAAATCGTTGGTTAAAACAAAAGGAGAGCTCCAACATAAAGTAAATGCAATTATCAGCGAATACGGCCCGTTGTTGGTAGAAGAATATATTGCTGGAAGAGAGTTTACTGTTATGATTGCCGCTAACCCTTACGATAGGTCCAACCCCTATTTATTTAAGCCGATTGAATATATTTTTCCCGAAAATTTTAGTTTTAAAACCTATTCGCTTAAAACATCAGCACTGCATCCAACTGCAAATATTCCTGTTATTGATGATGAAATTATTAGCAGATTGCAACTTGCAACGCGACAAATTTTTGAAGGATTTAATGGCGTTGGTTATGCACGATTAGATTTCAGAATGAATGATAAAGGAGAATTGTTTTTCCTTGAGATTAATTTCACCTGTTCGGTATTTTATAAAGATGGATTTGAGGGCAGTGCCGATTATATTTTAAAAGAAGATGGTTTAGGGCAAAAAGGTTTTTTACATCTTATTATTAAAGAAGGCATTGCACGTTACCGAAGAACACATAAGCCATATCGCCTGCAAGGAAATTCTAAGGCAGGTTATGGTATTTTTGCGAACCGGATTATTTATAAAGATGAAATTATTTTTCCGGGTGAAGAATCTGCCCAGCGAATTGTAACTAAGCAATATGTGGAAACACATTGGTCGGATGAAGCTAGAGAAGTATTTCGCCGTTATGCCTATCCTATAAGTAACGAAGTGTTTTTATTATGGGATAATGACCCCAACGGTTGGGCGCCTCAAAACCACAGCTGCGTTCCCAATACTGCATATGATGGTTTAAATGTTAATGCACTTCGTGATATTCATGCTGGTGAAGAATTAACACTTGATTATACCACATTCCTAGATGAAAATATGGAGCCATTTGAGTGTAAATGCGGACATGCAGAATGCAGAGGATTAATTAAAGGAACTCCAGATAATTCTATTACAAACATTGCAACAAAACGCAGAGGATAATCTACTTTGCTTATTTTTGCGCATAATTAATACTAGGTATGAAAAAAATTATCGTTTTAGGTGCCGGCATGGTAGGCAGGGCAATGGCTATAGATTTAGCAAAAGATTTTGAAGTTACTTCTGCAGATATTAGCAACGAAAATCTTGATCGCTTAAAACCATTTGGCATTAATACTGTGCAAGCAGATTTAATGGATAAAGAAAAAATTAAATCTTTAATAGCAGATAAAGATTTAGTTATAGGTGCAGTTCCTGGTTTTATGGGATTCGATACATTTAAAACAGTTATTGAAAGTGGAAAAAATACCAGTGATATTTCGTTTTTTGACGAAGATCCATTTGTTTTAGATGAACTCGCTAAAAAAAATAATGTAACAGCCGTAATGGACATTGGTGTTGCACCTGGAATGGATAATATTATTTTAGGCTTTCACAACAAGCGCATGGAAGTTACAGATTTCGTTTGTTTGGTTGGTGGATTGCCTGCGGCAAGAATATGGCCATACGAATATAAAGCGCCATTTTCGCCAATCGATGTATTAGAAGAATATACTAGGCCAGCGCGCTTTGTTAAGGAAAGTAAATTAGTAATAAAACCAGCACTCAGCGAACCAGAATTAATGGATTTTAATGAAATTGGAACACTTGAATCTTTCAATTCCGATGGGCTGCGTTCGCTAATAAAAACGATGCCTAACATTCCAAATATGATTGAACGTACATTGCGTTATCCAGGTCATATTGAATTAATGCGGGTAATGCGAGAAACCGGTTTTTTTAGTAAAGAAGAAATCATAGTTAAAGGTGTTGCAATTCGCCCGCTCGATGTTACTTCAAAATTATTATTCCCAAAATGGAAACTCGGAGATGAAGAAAATGAATTTACGGTAATGCGCGTAATTGTTGCAGGTAATGAAAATGGGACACAAAAAACATACACTTACAATTTGCTCGACCGTTACGATAATGCGACAAAAACATCGTCGATGGCGCGCACAACTGGTTACACTTGCACCGGTGCCGCGCGCTTAATTCTTGAAAATAAATATAATCGCAAAGGGGTATCCACTCCCGAATTTATTGGCGAAGACGAAAACAATTTCAATGCCATGATTAATTACCTAAAAGCTAGAAACATCCACTATAAACTAACCATATCCTAATCACAGCCAAATCTCTGATTCGGCAAAACTTTATTTTTTTTATTATTTATTATCTGGATCATCAGATATTTGATCTTCTAATTTTTCTAATGCTTCAATTTCAGGTAGCTCCGGGTTTTTTTCTACTTTAGGAAAGTTAAATAACTTAGATGTGATAACTGGTATTGCAAATATGGCAATGGTGATTATTGAAACCCACAAATCTGCATTATGACCATTTACAATTTCGCAAAAATTACTTCTTCCAAATTCTTCACACATAAACGATAAAAACAATTTGCCTCCTAATAAACCAATAACCAAAAACGCAGAGGTAATCATGAAGGGGAATTTTTCTAATAATTGAACAAAACCTTGTGCAACAAAACGCATGGCTAAGATGCCTATAAATACACCAAAGCAAACAATGTAAAGTTTTTGAGGATTTGGAATGTTTTCGGCAAGTGCGACTGCTGCAAAAACATTGTCAATAGAAAATGCTAAATCCATTAATTCAACAAGAATTACAGTCGACCAAAACACACCAAACAAGCCAACAGTATATTTATAAAAAAAACTTTCGTTTGTTTTTTTAATTTTTTCTTCCTTATGCGGAAAATTGCGCTTATAAAAATGATGGATCATTAAAAAAATCAAGTAAATACCACCAGCGGCTTTTAGCCAGGCAATCTCCATTAGGTATGCAGCAAAAATGAGACACAATCCTCTAAAAACATATGCTCCGATAATACCATAACGAAGTGCTTTCCCTCTTTGGTTTTTCGGTAAATCCATCACCATTGTTGCAATTACTGCAGCGTTATCTATTGACAATAAACTTTCAATAAGAATTAAATTAAAAATTATCAATGCTGCTGTTGCAAGGTCAGTGCCTAAAAAGGATTCGATGGATAGAATTAATTCTAACATTGGCCTAAATTCCTTCTGTTTTTAATTGTTGTTCCCATTTCCAAGCAGTATCCATCATTTCTGTTATGCCGCGTTTGGCTTCCCAATGTAAAATCTCAGCAGCTTTTTTATTATCAGCATATATAGCAACAACATCTCCATCGCGACGAGGGCCCATAGAGTAGTTTAATTTTGTGTTGCTTACATGCTCAAATGCGTGAATGAGCTCTAAAACAGAAATTCCTTTTCCGCTGCCTAAATTAAATACTTCGAAATTATTTGTTTGTGCGCCATTAAGTTGATATTGCAACGATAACGTATGCGCTTCAGCAATATCCATAACATGAACATAATCACGTACACAACTACCATCTTTTGTAGGGTAATCGAAACCATTAACGGTAAGCTGACCTTTTTTACCTATTGCAGTTTGTGTAATGCTTGGTACCAAATTTTCAGGTTCTGCAAATGGAATTTCACCAATTTGTCCACTTTCATGCGCACCCACAGGATTAAAATAACGCAGTGCAATAAATTTGATACCAGAAGTTTTGGCATGCGCAGCAATCATTTCTTCAGAAATTAATTTGGTCCAGCCATAAGGTGATTCTGGCGGCGACAATGGAGTTGTTTCTGCAACTGGCAATTCGCTTGTGTTGCCATAAACACTGCAAGAAGACGAAAATACAAAATTCGGAATATTATATTCTTCGGCAATGCGTAAAATATTTATGGTTGAATTGATGTTATTATCAAAATAAATTAATGGTTTTTGCATTGATTCGCCAACCGACTTAAATGCAGCAAAATGAATAATGCCAATTACATCTTGGTGACTATGCATGATATTGCGCAGTTTAGGCAAATCACGTAAATCAACCCTGTAATTAATAAAATTTTTACCGCTAATAGATTTAATTCTTTCAGGCACAAATTGCTTTGAGCGCGATAAATTATCGATAGATACAACATTAAATCCCTTCTCCATCAAATCAAGTGCTGTGTGCGAGCCAATAAAACCGCAGCCTCCAGTTATTAATATTGTTTTTCCTGAATCCAAAATAATTATTTAATTAATCTCATTAAATATTGTCCGTATCCACTTTTCATGAGCGGTATTGCAATAGTTTCCAATTGCGCAGCATTAATAAATTTCTTGCGAAAAGCAATTTCTTCAATACAGCCAATATTTAATCCCTGACGCTGTTCAATTAATTGAATAAATGTGCTTGCGGCCATTAATGAATCAAAAGTGCCTGTATCGAACCACGCAGTTCCTCTTGGTAAAACACTCACTTTTAATTTACCGCGCTTCAAATATTCTTTATTTACATCTGTTATTTCATATTCGCCACGCGCACTTGGTTTCAAGTTTTGTGCAATTTCTACTACGTCGTTATCATAAAAATATAATCCAGGCACAGCATAATTTGATTTAGGTGCAGTTGGTTTTTCTTCAATTGATAATACATTGCCAGCTTCATCAAAATCTACAACACCATAACGTTCGGGGTCACTAACGTGATAAGCATAAATATTTCCACCATCAGGGTTGCTGTTAGCAGTTAACAATTCACCCATGCCAACGCCATGAAAAATATTATCCCCCAAAACCAAAGCAACTTTGTGGTTACCAATAAATGCAGCACCTAAAGTAAACGCTTGGGCTAGTCCATCTGGAGATGGTTGTTCTATATAAGAAAAGTTGCAACCCATTCGTGACCCATCACCCAACAATCGCTGAAATCCAGGAAGGTCGTATGGAGTTGAAATAATTAATATGTCTTTAATTCCAGCCATCATTAGGGTCGACAATGGGTAGTAAATCATTGGCTTATCATATATCGGCATCAATTGTTTACTGATGGCCAAGGTAATGGGATGGAGTCGTGTTCCAGATCCGCCTGCTAAAATAATTCCTTTCACAGTTTGGTTGTTTTGTGGCAAAGATAGGGGTTCGGACTTTTATCGCCGCATTTACTGGGTCATACCTTACTTTGTTATTGTAGCTAATGGCTCAAAACCCTTTCTAGGGGCTGAATAGAACCATATCGCAACAGCAACACCGAGCAGCAAAAAAGCAACAACCTGATGGGTAACACCAAGCATTACAGGAATATTAATTTTTGACCCTAGCAAAGTAAATATGCCTAAAAAAAATTGAATAACTAAGCCTGCTAATAATGCATTGTTTAACTTATGCATTATTGGTGAGCTAAACTTGCGATGCTGAAACCAAAAAACAATAATTGCTAGTGCAACAATAATGGCAAAAGTGCGATGTAGAAAATTTATTTCCGGTGTTAATTCAACTAGCTTTTCTACCGAACTTAAATTGGTAAATGCTCCGCTTGGCACAAAAGCACCGTTCATTAACGGGTAAGTATTATAAACTCTTGCTGCATCAGTTCCTGCCATTAAACCACCCAATGCAATTTGGATTAATATAAGTGCAAGAATATATTTTATGCCTTTATTTGCTGTTGGATGATTGGTAATAATATCTTTTTTACGATAAGATAATGCCAACCAAATAAGATACATAAATACCGTAAGCGCTAATAATAAATGTATAGTGAGTTTACTCGGGTCTACCCATGGGTCACCATCCAAACCGCTTGCTACCATTACCCATCCAACGAATCCTTGCAAACCGCCAAGCACAAAAACTATTAATAATTTACGAATCCAAGAACCATTAAATTTTTTCTTTATTACAAAGTAAATAAAAGGAAATAAAAATACCATCCCAATTAATCGTGCCCATAAACGATGAATAAATTCCCACCAATAAATACTTTTAAATTGATTAACTGTGAAATCTGTATTTACTTTTTCAAATTGAGCCGATTGTTTATACGATTCAAATTCTGCTTGCCACGCCTCATTCGATGTTGGTGGCATACTACCCATTAACACATCCCATTCGGTAATCGACAATCCAGATTCTGTTAGTCGTGTAATGCCACCTACCATTACTTGTACCAATACCATCACAACACCTATCCACAACCAAATTCTGACACTTTTCATAAAAATGTTTGTTTTTGCAAAATTACTTGTCCATCTCGTTAAAACTTGTATTTTTAACTTCTAATTAAACTAAAATTTATAGCCAATGTTCACATCCAACCACTTAAAAAACCTCGCTATTATATTGTTTGTTGTATTAATAACAGCCTGCGAGCCGGTTATTACGCCCGATTTAACCGACAATCCAGACGATCCGCAATATGCTTTAGCGGGTGTAGCAACCAAGCCTGCCAATAAATTTACTAATTTATTTAATCGTTTTGGCAATGGATGGACTGGTGGAGATGCCGCGTATTCAGTGTTATTGCCTGATGGTCGCACAGTTTGGATGTTTGGCGATTCATTTTTAGATACTGTTTATGCCGATTATTCTCGTCCGTTTACTGGATTAATTCGTAACTGTTTTATGGTGCAAACGGGTGGTAATATGGTAACTAAATGCGGTGGAACAATAGACGATCCATTGGCTTTAGTAGATACTGACGACCCGTCCAATGAATGGTATTGGCCTGGCGATGCAACCGTTATTGGCTCAAACTTACATGTGTTCTTCATGTATTTTGTAAGAACTGGCCCCGATGCTTTTGATTTTGCCTATCAGCGAACCGATTTGGTAACATTTAGCTTGCCTGGAATTGTTGAAACGGCGCGAACAACTTTTTATACTAACCCTGATATATTATGGGGTGCTTCGCTGATGGAAGATGGTGGTTATATTTACGTTTACGGCGCAGAACAAGCATTTCTGACTAAATATGCACATATCAGTAGATTTCCTGCAGGTAATATTAACGGGCTGCAAGAGTTCTGGAATGGAACTAACTGGGTAACAACCGAACCAGCAACTAATTTAGGCAGATTAGAAAAGCAAAGCGGATTGCCCGTTGCAACATCAGCGCAATTCGCTGTTTTTTATTATGGCGGAACCTATCGATTAGTAACGCAAGAAGATTTATTCAGCCCTAATATTTATACGTGGGAATCAACCTCGCCTAAAGGCCCTTGGAAAAAACGCCAAACCGTTTATGTAACCCCCGAAACTGGTGGCGATTTATGGACATATAACGCGTATGTTCATCCACAATTTTTAACTCCCGATGGATATTTACTTTTATCTTACAATGAAAATAGTCTTAATTTTTTCGATTTGTTCGATGATGCAAGAATTTACCGACCAAAGTTTATTTATTATAAATATTTATAAATGATTGAAAGAAAAGTCGGATAGCAGAAAAATTTATATTTGCTATTCGACTTTTTAGTTATAATATATTAAGCGGTTCTTGCTTTATTACTTTACCTGTTCGTGTTTTATTTATTAAACCCATAAAGGCTAACCATAAATTGCTGATACTCAGGTGTTAAAGTTGAAAAACTTGGGGAATTATTTACCCAATCTGATACAATTTTAGTATCTTTTACAAATTCTATTTCCAAACCCAACTGTGTTCAATCGTCGTAAACAGCTATAAACATTGAATTTTTGCTTATTTATTTTTTTGCGCATGAAATTTGAACCATGTTTATCTAACCAAACTAAATTATTATGTTTACCAATTTAAGAATTATTATTCTTGCAATAGCTTTCGTATCATTTGCAGCTTGTACCAATAAACCCGATGAACCAGTTGAAACCGAAGTGCAAACAACACCACAGCCCACCGATGATAATGGCACGACCATCATAATTGAAGGTGGTGAAAAAGGTAAAGTAAATGTTGAATCAAAAGAAGGTTCTAATGTTGAAATTGAATTAGACAAAAAAGGTGGTAGTATTAAAGTGGAAGATGGTGAAAATAAAATAGATGTGAAAGTAAAGGATGATGGTAAAAAATAATTTTATTGTTATTTACTATCCAATTTATAGAATTATGCTATATATTTAATAAAAGCTCCTACGGGGGCTTTTATTTTTTTATTTTCTAAAGGAAACACTAGGCTAGCCTAACTATAATAAATTAAAACCAGAATAAGCAATATAAATCGTAACATATAATAATATGCAATACAATAAGATATTTACCTTCCA
>Ga0105049_10000307_pt1 | contig 51357 bp, 41 predicted proteins | sample MAT06_FD_78087 | JGI IMG/M metagenome (GOLD analysis project Ga0105049, IMG submission 78087) | Freshwater microbial communities from Lake Fryxell liftoff mats and glacier meltwater in Antarctica - MAT-06 | ecosystem: Environmental > Aquatic > Freshwater > Ice > Liftoff microbial mat | place...
TGCGGGGGGATATTTTCTACACCCATAGTTGAAACCTTGGGCTAAAAATAGTTTATCCCAACGGGAATTAAAGCAGTTTTGTAAATGATGAGCGAAAGATTTTTCGCCCTTCCAAAGATTTTATTTTATTGATAATGTTCGGTGCTTTTGGGTAATTTGAGTGTAAAAGTAGATCCAACTCCAATATCGCTTTCACATTCAATGGAGCCATTCATTGATTCTGCTAATTGTTTCGCAATATATAATCCTAAACCAGAGGTATGTTCGTTTCCTGTTGGTTTGGCACTAAGTTTCGTAAATTTTGTGAATAGTTTCGTTTGATCAAGTTCTGAAATACCAGGTCCATTGTCAGTGATTTTGAAACACACCATATTTTCATATACTTCAATGGAACATTGTATTCTTGAACCAATTGGTGAAAATATAATGGCATTAGAAAAAATACTATCAAAAATTTGTAGTGCTAGATTGAAATCTGCAATACAAAAACATTTTTCTTTGTTTGTATATAATGGTTGAATTTCTATGTTCTTAGTAGAAGCATCGCCTAAGTTTTCCTCAATTACCGTATCAAAAATTGAAGACGCTGGGAAATGTTGATAGTCAATATTGATGTAGCCTTGTTCAAGAGAATACAAGTTTGTAAAATGTTGAATTATTTGGAACATACGTTCAGAACTTTGAACTATATCCTTCCCAAATTCTTTAATTTCATCTTGGTTTAGTTTGTTTTCTGATAAAAGAATTTTTCCAATCATTGTAATGATTGATAAAGGATTTTTTAAATCATGCATTGTAAAAGAAAGAAGTTCCTTCTTTTCATTTTCTAATTGTGAAATTTTGTTTAACAAACTTTCTATAGTAGTTTGTAGATGAGAAAACTCTTCAAATTGAATATTGGAAACAGGTTCTTTCAATCCATCTTGAACAGTATCAAAATTTGTTGGTGAAACTATTATATTGGATAGATTAATAATTTTGTCTTTTCGAGCTGAATCATGCATACATTTACGGATGTTTTACGTTGTAAATTGTAAATTGTGTGTCAAAAAACTGACACTATGATGTAGAATGTTGTCCACTTTCGAACTTCGAAAATAACAAGAAACAAAAACACTAGAATAATTACTTTTTAAAGTATCAGTTATTCCAATCTCAAAATAATATTTTAAAGACAGACTATCAAACATTTTGATTCAAAAATCAAGTATTATATCTAAAAAAAGACTGACAATGCCATAAATGAAGACAAAATCAAACAATCGAATTAAAATAATGTTATTAATGCAAAGTAATTAAAAATACATATAATATCTACTCTTGTATAATATTATCATCAAAAAGGATAAAAAATGTATTAAGGCACAGTTATTGCGAGAGAATAGATATTATTTCAAACTTTGGATTTAATCCGATGGACATTGTGCATCATAAAAATGGTTTTCGATATGTTGATTCTGGTTCAGGACCAGCAGTTCTTTTTTTACACGGTTTAGCAGAAAATATTTCTATATGGACAGAGTTCGTAGAACATTTCTCTTTAGAATACCGAGTAATAGCGGTAGATCTCTTTGGTCATACTCCTAAACAAAAGTATACCTATTCATCTACAAAACAGCTTCAAGATTATGCGTATCAAGTTTATACATTGTTGCAAGAGTTAGCAGTAGATGAAGTTGCAGTTGTTGGACATTCGATGGGTGGGTATGTAGGTTTAGAACTATTAAAATCTTTTCCTTCTATCGTTTCGGGTATTTCACTTTTCCATTCTCAACCATTTGCTGATTCAGACGAAATTCGTTCTAAAAGAATGAGTTCAGTTCAAGATTTATTAAATGGCAAAAAAGCAGACGTAGTTGAAAAGTTGTTTCAAAAAGTACTTCCTTTACAACATCAAGTAAAACATCCTATTTGTGCATCAAAATTATATGCAATGATGAATCAAATTGATGCTATGGGTTTAGCAACTACAATTTCAGCAATTTCTCAACGCGAAGATTCAACAGCAATACTTGTAAATACAGAAATTCCTGTTCAATTTATTCTAGGTGGAATTGATTCAATCATTCCCGTTAAAAGAATGTTAGATTTAATTCCAGAAATTACTAATTGTAATGTTACCTTTCTAAAAGATGTTGGTCACGTTGGAATGCTTGAAGAAGCTAACCAATGTATCGCTGCACTAAATTCTTTCTTTACTTTAGCGTATCCAGAAGTAGTGGAAAAATGTACTGATGTTTTTGCCTTTCCTTCTTTTTAAATATTCAAAATAGAAAATATTTTCAAAGCGTTGCATTTATTTGCAACGCTTTTTTTATTTTAGTAGGATGAAACAACTTTACATGCTAAAATTCATAATTTTATTTCTAGTTTCAATATCTATATTGACAACAGAATTATATACGGCTCAATGCGATACATTGAGTGGCGTTATAAATACGTATCACAAAACAAGGCTACTATCACTTTGTAATGGAACGTTGTTCTTGCCTCAAGCAATTAGTCATCTTTCGGTTGGACAAAGTTTTGTACTAATACAAATGCAAGGTGCAGTGGCGGACACTTCAATTGCAAATTACGGTAATATTCTAGATGTGAATGGAGCTGGCTGGTATGAAGTAAATTCAGTTCGTTCTATTCGTGGCGATACGATAGAGTGTAAAAACGTATTCTCAAATGATTTTCTAAATTCTGACCTATCGTTACAACTAATACCTATTAAACAGTATACTTGTGTAACTATACAAGATTCTGTTACAGCAGCCCCATGGAATTTAAATAATCTTGGTGGAGTTGTAGTACTCTTTGCTGATACGATTTTTCTCAATGGTAAAATTACGGTTGATGAAAAAGGTTTTTTTGGAGGAGACTCTTCTACATTTCGAGATTCTTGTAATGTTGCATTTTTAGGGTTACCTGCTAAGAACAGAGGTATTAGTGGTCAAAAAGGATATGGAATTACTGACCCAGATCCAAATCATATGTCAGGAATTGGAGCAATGGCAAATGCTGGCGGAGCTGGTGCTGCTCATAATTCTGGTGGTGGTGGTGGATCGAACAAAACAAATGGTGGGAAAGGAGGAAGACAATATGGTGGACTTTGTAGCACAACACTTTTAAATGGTGGTTTTGGTGGTATTGGTATGCTCAATCCATTAGAACCTCAAAGAATATTCTTGGGTGGTGGTGGTGGTGGTGGACAACAAAATAATAGACTTTCTACCAAAGGAGGAGCTGGCGGGGGCATAGTGATTGTAAAAGCTACAACAATTTTTTGTTCAACTAGCTCAAGTATTTCTGCAAACGGACAAACAGCTCGAATAGGTGGAAACGATGGCGGCGGTGGTGGAGGAGCAGGAGGGTCTATCGTCCTTTATGCAGAAAATATTACAAACAAACTACAAGTAAATAGTATTGGTGGAAAGGGCTCAACTTTACGGAACACCCAGCATGGTGCTGGTGGTGGTTCCTCGGGAGGAGTAGTAATAACTAACGATACTTCTAATGTAATGTTAAGTATAAATACTCAAGGTGGTTCTGGAGGGATTGCTGGTGTAGATAACTTAGCAAATGAAGTACATAAAGGTAAAAATGGCGAAAAAGGACTTCAATTACAAAGCGGAATAAATTCTCAGTTGAAAGTTCGTCGAACAGTTCCTTTGTCGTTAAATCAAACAGTCCCAGATTCGATTTGTATTGAAAATTTAACAGATATACTTTTTTCAGATAATCTTATAAACGATTTAAAACTGTATGTATCAAATCAAATAGTATTGGAACCATCTTTTTTACGATATACTGTCCGAATAGACTCAACAACTACTTTTAAAGCGATTTATAATTATGATTACGATTGTGTCGATTCATTAGAATTTACTATTGTTGCGAATCAACTTCCGAACAATCAATTGCAGTTAACAAAAAGCCCTATTTTGTGTATAAATGATTCAGTTACAATTTCTATAGTTGATTCAACCTTGGAATATTTATGGAATACTGGTGATACTACCCAAAGTATAACTGTTTCTAAAGAAGGAGTTTATTTTGTTACCGTAAAAAATGAATTTGGTTGTTACAACTTTAGTGACACAATATTCGTTTCAATTCTTCCTTACGAATTGCCACAATTTTCAACTACAGATTCTGTTGTTATCTGTTCAGATAGTTCAGTAACAATTGGAATAGAAAATTCAAATAAATTTACTTCATACCTTTGGAATACAAACGATTCATCTTCTTCAATATCGGTAACAACGCCAGGTAAATACTTTGTTAAGGTTGTAAATATTGATGGCTGCATACTGTATTCCGATACAATTTTTGTAAAAATATATTCTCTTGTCATTGAAAACGAAACTAATATAGCATTTGATTCCGTTGACATAGTAAATGAAAAGTTTCAAACTATTACAATTCAAAACAATGGATTTGATCCTTTTGAATTTTCAGCCACACTTTTGCATAGTATGGATCAAGGATTTTCTACATCTAATCAAGGTCAATCTTTTCAATTGTTACCAAATGATTCTAAACAATATGAAATTCGTTTTTTTCCATTACGACAAATCGAATATACAGATTCTTTAGAAATAACTATTCTTTCCCCTTGTCCGCAAATTGTGTATGTGCCAATAAATGGATTTGGGAGAGGTCGTTTTATAACAAGAATATCACTTCCCGATACAACACTTTCTGTGTTTGAACGGAATGTAACGTTACCAATTACCATTGAACTTTCGCCAGTGTTTTCAGTCCCATTTTCAAAATTGTCATTTACAGTAGAAATAGGAGGGCAATGTTTTGCACCATTTGAAGATAGGAATGGAAATTTTACAGTACTTTCAAATCCAATACTATCTGGAGTTATGGTTGAATCACAACAAGTAATGAAATTCGGAACTACCTACACTATTCCAATTCGTGGAGATGTATTGTTAGGTTCAAATCAAACAAATGCCTTAACAATTTCTAATCAATTTTGGATTGACAATGAAGTAAACTATATTGATTCTATAGAAGTTAAAAATGGTTCACTTCAGTTAAGTGAACTTTGTTTTGAAGGTGGTACAAGATTACTTCGTTCACTTACGAAGACCTTTTCAATGACTGTAAATTCTACAATCGTTCAAGAAAAAGTAGATGTATTTGTTGAATGCAAGGAGGTTGGTGATTATACAATTCGATTGTTTTCTTTAGAAGGTATAGAACTGTATGCTTCTGAGTTTACATATTCGTTACAAGATAAAACTACCAAAGTAATTAGTATTCCAATGAATTTATTTGTCAATGGAATGTATATACTTCAGTGTAATTCTTCAACAGAAATTGACCGAACTACAATTCTAAAACAGTAAGAATTAGAACGAAGAACTATAAGTTTTCGCAATCAATTGAATAATTTCAATGAAACATTCTATATTTGTACTTTGAGATGCGTATTTTTCGTTTCTAAATTGAAAAGACAGAATAATGATTGACGGGAAAAATATACTTATTACTGGTGGAACTGGCTCCTTTGGTAAACGATTAACCAAAACCATACTACAAAAATATACCCCTAATAAGGTAATTATTTTTAGTAGAGACGAGCTGAAACAGTTTGAAATGCAGAATGATTTTCCAAAAAATCTTCATCCATCTTTACGATATTTTTTAGGCGATGTTCGTGACAAGGAACGGTTACTACGAGCTTTTTCTGAAGTAGATATAGTAATTCATTCAGCTGCTATGAAACAAGTTCCTGCAGCTGAATATAACCCCTTAGAAACTATTAAAACTAATGTTATAGGAGCAGCGAATATTGTTGATGCAGCAATAGATTGTGGAGTTGAAAGTGTTATTGCTCTTTCAACAGATAAAGCGGTAAACCCAATAAATTTGTACGGAGCAACCAAACTTTGTTCCGATAAATTATTCGTTGCGGGTAATGCGTATTCTGGGTCAAAAAAAACAAAATTTAGTGTTGTTCGATATGGTAATGTAGTTGGGAGCCGTGGAAGTGTTGTCCCATTTTTTCAAAAGATGAAAGAAACAGGGTCAATACCAATTACTGATGAACGAATGACCCGTTTTTGGATCACGCTCGACCAAGGAGTACAATTTGTTCTTCAATCTTTACAAACAATGGTTGGAGGTGAAATATTTATTCCCAAAATACCAAGCATGAAGATTGTAGATTTAGCAACAGCAATTGCGCCAAATTGCGATCGGATAATTGTTGGGATTAGACCTGGTGAAAAACTACACGAAATGTTACTTTCGGAAGATGAAGCAAGAAATGCTTTCGATATAGGAGATAGTTTTGTTGTTGCGGATCAAAACACCATTTCAAAATTGGAACCAACGTTACTGTTAAAACAAGTTGGTGAAGATTTCCGGTATGCAAGCGATACAAATTCTGAATGGTTAACCGTTGAACAATTACAAGCAATGATTGAAACAGTATAAGGAGATAGATTGAAGATAAAAGAAACATTTTTTGACGATGCAGTTAAAATATTAGAACCAACAGTTTTTAGAGATTCACGTGGTTTTTTTATGGAGGCTTACCGCGAAGATACGTTACGGAATTTAGGCATTCCTTCGAATTTTATTCAAGACAATTTGTCTGGTTCTGTAAAAGGCGTCATTCGAGGACTTCATTTTCAGTGGTCTCCACAAATGAGTAAGTTAATGCGGGTAAATGTTGGAACCGCATTTTTAGTAGCAGTAGATATTCGAATTGGATCGCCAACTTTTGGAAAATGGATTGGTATTGAAGCTTCCTCAGATAACAAATTACAACTTTTCGCACCTGCTTCTTTTGCAAGAGGATTTTGTGTGCTTTCCGAATATGCAGAAATTCATTATAAATGTACAGCTATCTATAATCAACCGTGTGAATCGGGAATTCTCTTTTCTGATACTTCAATTGGTATAAAGTGGCCAATAAAGAATCCTATAGTTTCTGACAAAGATGCTATAGCACAAACACTACAAGAATGGGTTGCAAAACCCGAATCTAAAAATTTTCTCTATTAAATTAATTGAAATTAGTACTTTTGTAATATACTATGATTGCTTCTCTATATAACAAGAACGAAAGAGCGTAATAATGCAAGAATTAAATACACCATCTTCAGAACAAAACTTGGATTCAGATACTTCAAATTCTAAGTTGGATCAACAAAATAAATTGGTTCTCTTGAACCTTGGTTGTGGAACCGATATTCGTGAAGAATTTATCAATATTGATTTGATACCTGCAAACGAAAATGTTACTTATGGTGACATTACCGAATTAGAATATGAGGAAGAATCTGTTGATGGGATACTTGCATTACATATTCTTCAATGTTTCCCATTGCAAGAAGTAGAACTAGTTATTTCTGAATTGTATTCAATTCTAAAAGATGGTTCTGAACTTGTTGTTAGTGTTCCTTCAATTAGTTTAGCAGCAGAAGAATTTTCTTTTGAAAATTGGAGTGCTACTAAATTTAACAACTTTATTTTTGGTGAACAAACTAATGAAGGTAATTTTTACCTTTCTTCCTACGATGTTCAAACCCTTAGAAATTGTTTTGAAGGTACTCCCTTTATCATTCTATCAATTGAAGAAGACCTTACAGAACTTTCTATTATTCTTCGTGCTATTAAGCCCGTCAAAGAACCTTCTTCAAAGATAAAACTGTATATTGAAGATTCTGAAGATGACGATATCCCCTACGACGACTCTACGTTTGAAAGTAATTGGGACGAAGAAGATTTTGATGAAGATGATATAGATCAACTTGAAGACATTAATGATAGTGAAATCATTGTCGATGAAAATTATGAGCGTGAAATTGAAGCTGAAATTGAATTGTTTAAACAGCAAATAAACGAAATTGAAGAAGAGTTTTCAGAGATTATTCGAATAGACAATGAAGATGAAATCCTATATGGAAATGAAATTAATTCTGATGATGAAGATGACTTTAATGACGATATTGAAATTATTCAAGCAATCAATGACGAAATAGATCTTGATATTGATTTCGATTTCGATTTCGATGAAGAGCTTGATGAAGAAGAAACTGTAGTAACTGAAGAATTGAATGAAGACCCAAATACGTTTCCTATAGATTTTGAGCCCAAAATCCCTTCAAAAGAACCTGAAGAATTTGACGAAGACGATATTGAATTAGATTTAGAAGATTTGATTGGAGAAGAAATAGAATTTGACGTAGACGAGGAGATAGACATAGATGACAACTTATCAGATGATTTTGAAATTGAGATTTTAGATATTGATACTGAATTCGAAGAAGAATTTGATGAAGAAAATGAAGAAAATGAAGAAGTAGAAGATTCTATGTCCGATGAAGAATATTCTAAAGTTTTAGCCGGAATTTCAATTCCATCGAGTAGTTCTGATTTGTCCTTAGAAATACCAATTTCTCAAGAAAATGCAGAAGATGAGATATCCTTCCCAATTGACGGTGTTTTCTCAGAAACTAAATCTGATGAAGAAAGCATTTTTGAAGATTTTCCTTCCTTGGAAGAAGATAGTTCTACTCCTTTGGAAGATTCAAATACTTTTCAAACTCCAACGGATGTAATTTCTTCAGATATTTCTGAAACTGAAGAAGAACTTGACGTTGAACTAGGTTTTCTTTTAGATCAATCAATTGTAGAAGACGATACCAATAAAATCGATTTTGCTTTCCCTTCATCAATTGAACCAGAAGAAACTAAAATTCCAGAAAAACAATTGAACATTTTTTGGGATGGTTCACAATTCACCTACCATTCTTTAGCATTAATAAACAGAGAACATTGTTATAATATACTTCGTTCTGGAGTTGCTGATGTAACTATATTACCATACGAAGAAGATACCTTTGAACCAGAAGGTGAAAAATTTGAATTACTAAAAAGTGCAGATATTCGGTACAAACAAGAATGGAATGCTACTTCAAACGGACTTCCGAATGTTTTGATTCGCCATACGTGGCCACCTAAAACAGATGCGCCTACGAATACTAAATGGATTATTATACAACCTTGGGAATTTTCAGAAATCAGAACTGATTTTGTTGATATATTCCAACGAGCAGATGAAGTTTGGGTACCTTCTCATTTTGTTCGAAATGTTTATGTAAAAGCAGGAATTTCACCAGATAAAGTGCAAGTAATTCCAAATGGTATAAACCCTAAATTGTTTTCTCCTTTAGGGGAATTATATCCCTTAGACACTCAAAAACAATGTAAATTCTTATTTGTTGGTGGAACTATTTACCGTAAAGGAATAGATGTTCTTTTGCAATCGTATGTTTCCACATTTACAAAAGAAGATTCCGTTAGTTTGGTTATTAAAGATATGGGTGGTGATTCGTTTTACAAAGGTCAAACTGCTCAAACTTTAATTAAAGAAATTCAACAAAATCCTGAAGCTCCTGAAATTATTTATATTGACGATCAATTGTCAGAAGAAGAAATGGCTTCCTTGTATCGTTGTTGTACTGTATTTGTTTCACCTTACAGAGGTGAAGGTTTCTCGCTTCCAACTTTAGAAGCAATGGCCTCTGGTTTGCCGGTTATTGTTACACAGGGCGGACCAACCGATGAATATGTTACAGAAGATTGTGGGTGGATTATTCCTTCTACTCAAACTTCTATAGGAAATAGATTTGGAAATTACGATCTGACTGGGAATGCCTTTGTTTTAGAACCAGATAGAGATGCTCTTTCTGATGCACTATTGCGGTCATTCGCTTTCCCTAACGAATGTATTCAAAAGGGCTTAAATGGCTCACTGATTGCACGTACTCAATTAACGTGGAATATTGCTACAATGAAAGCTCTAAAACGCTTAGATGTATTGTACAATACTACAATGGCTAATGACGCTGCAGATGTTTTACAAGATACTTTCGATTCTTCTACAATTTTTGCTCAGGCTGAAGTTGCATTTAGAGAAAAAGATTTTGATACTGCCATTGAATTGTATAACAATGTTTACACAATTCGTGGTATTTCGGCTAAATTAGCCTTGTTGGGTGTACACCGTTTAGCGATGATAGGCATTCACGACAATGAAATTGAATTTGTTGAAGATTGTTTAGTAAAAGCAGATGAATTTGTCCTTGACCATCCAGACACTCTCTATTTAAAAGCATCGTTGTTGGCATTAAAACAACAATGGGTAGAAGCATCTGAGATTTTAACAACGTTAATTGAAAATTGGGATTCCTATAGGTTTATTTCTATTATCGGAATTCGTTTAACGAACTTACTTTGTGCTGCAGGGAATGCTATATATTATGGTTCTTCGGATTTAGAAGACCGTACTGAAGAAGTTTCTGCTGCACATCAGTTATATAGTGCTTCGCTAAAAGATGACCCTGATAATGCTGAGGCTTGTTATGGTACAGCTCTTTGTTTCTATGAATTTGGTTTATTAAATGATGCAAAGAAAATGGCTGAATGGGCTTTACAACTATCTCCAGATTTTACTGCAGCAACCGACTTGTTACAAATCATAGAAAATGAATCACTATCTTAAATCTATTTTTGGATTATAGAACTACTGTTTTACTTGATGTATTTCAATAAACTACTTGTAGCTTTACCAATACGTTAATGCTGAAGTTATTCTTTTGTTAGCTCTTTTCAACGTAATTCTATCACAGAATAACTGTTGAAAAGAGCTTTTTCTATTCTGTCTTAAATTATAAAATAATTTTACAAACAAGCTTTTTTAAGCAGTAAAGGGTAAAGAATTACCCCTCTCCCCATAGAAGGAGTAGGGAGATATTCGGTTTTGTGGGTTTTTTTGATGGGAATTCCCTTTAGCACAAGGGGAGAGGGAATAGATTGTTATAGGAGAGATATGTTTTTTCATAATAGAATTTACTTCGCAACGTTTACAACGTTAAGAGTGATTTTTTTTTAGGTTTTTGTTAACTTTTTAATATTATGTTTTTACTTTTTCAATACCCAGAAATTTATTGTACTTACGAAGAAGACTATTCCGAAAACGAATCGACTGATGAACAAGAAGAAGTTTCTTCTGATGGTGATGATGCGTTTAGTTCTGAAGAAGGTTATGAACAAGCTTTTTATGGCGACAACGATGAAGATGCTTAATCAATGAATACTATTCCAATAGCCTTACTTGGTTCTGGTGCAATGGGGAAAGAACTTCTCTTGCATTCAGAACCTTATTTTTTGCCAGTTGTTTCAGTCTTTGATATTACAATTCCGTTTAAAACAGAAAATTTTAAAAACGATTTCGCTGTTGCAATTGATTTTACTCTACCACATTTGGTGTTAGACCATATTAAAATAGCTGCAAAAAATGGAGTTAATCTAGTTATTGGAACCACTGGTTGGTCAGAGCATTTGGATGAAATAAAAGAAATAGTTGAAAATTCTAATATTGGAGTTATCTATGGAAGTAATTTTTCTATAGGTATGCAAATGACTTTTAAAACAGTTAGAGAACTTGCTAGTTTGATTAATTTAGTAGATGATTATGATATTGCTGTTCACGAATATCACCACACAAACAAGGTCGATTCACCTTCGGGTACGGCAACTTCTTTAGCAAAAATACTTTTAGAATCCATTGAAAGAAAAACTACTATAGAATCGAATGCAATTCAAGGAAAAATTGACCCAACGGTACTTCATTGTAGTTCAACACGTCTGAGTTCTGTGGTAGGAAAGCATATAGTAACGGCTGATTCGTCCTTCGATACTATAGAAATATCGCATAACGCCAAAACAAGAACTGGATTTGCACTTGGTGCCTTACGTTCAGCACGTTGGATTAATGGCAAGAGGGGCTTTTATAACTTTGAAGATGTATTTGAAGAAGTGTTACAAAATGTTGAATAAAATTCCAGTAGTTATTTTTGCAATCATAATTGTAAGCATTTGTATTTTTCCAAAAGCGGTAATTGCAGAAAATTCAAAAGATACACTTATTCGTTTTGAACCACAAAGGCTTGAAGCTTTTATGGATTCAACAGGATTTGTACAAGAATATCTTTCTGTATATAACGAAAGTAGTACCGATACTTTATTCATTCCACAAATTACCCCTTCTTGTTATTGCGGAATGTCAACTATATTAAATTCTATAATTCCTCCTTTGCAAATGGGTAAAATCTATATGGCAGTAAACACCAAAGAATTTTTAAAGCCACTAAATACTATAGAATATAAAGTCTATACTTCTTTTACAAAGAATCCTGTAAAAATATATTTTGACTGCAAACAAAAATGAAACGAATCCTTACCCTCTTTCTAAGTATACTTCTCGCCGTTTTCACTTTTTTAGAAACACAAGCACAATACAAACCAGATACATCGGTAGAATCTCGGTTGAAAACCTATGTTCAATTACTTGCTTCTGATTCTTTAGAAGGGCGTTTGCCCGGTACAAACGGTGGAAATATAGCAGCAGAGTATATAGCATATCACTTTGAAAAGTTTGGATTAAAACCATTCAAACCAAAGGACTATTTGCAAAAGTTCTCATTGCCGGTAAGTGTAAAAATTGGATCAAATACTTCATTAAAAACAACCAAAAAAGAATTTTCTGTTAACAAAGATTTCATACCATTTGGGTTTTCAGCCAACGGAAGTGTTTCTGCTAACCCTATAGTTTTTGTGGGATATGGACTTATTGGAAAAGACATACAGTACAACGACTATGGGAATGTTGATGTAAAGGGAAAAACGGTACTTTTCTTACGAGGTGTACCCGATCCAGAAAATCCACATAGTCAAAATTCAAAATATAGTTCACTGAGATACAAAGTTATAAAAGCTCGTGAAAAAGGTGCAAGTGCCGTTTTGGTAGTAAATTCTGAACAACAATTGGATTCACTCGAAGATGTCCTTCAATCAATAACTATTGAACGAACTGGAAAAGAACAAATACCTGTAATTCATATTTCAAGAAAAACATCAAATGAGCTTTTAGAATCAAGTAACAAAAAAATTGAAGATTTAGAAAAACAACTTTCTTCAAATACTGAACCAAATTCATTCTTGCTTAAATCTGAAATTTCTCTCAATGTATCAATAAGCGATGTTTTGGTAGAAGTGCCTAATGTTGTTGGTGTAGTTGAAGGAACAGACCCTTTGAAAAAAAATGAGAAAATTGTCATTGGAGCACATTACGATCATTTAGGAAAAGGTCATAACGAATCTTCATTGTTTAGAGGGTCAGGAGCACATATTCATTACGGAGCAGACGACAATGCTTCAGGAACAGCAGGCTTGATAGAGCTTGCTGAGAGAATAGGGAAAAAACCTTTAGAACGAACAGTAGTGTTTATTGCCTTCACTGCTGAAGAAATGGGATTGATTGGTTCGAAAGAATATTGTTCTTTACCTAATGTTTCCTTAGACAATACTATTGCAATGATAAATATGGATATGATTGGTAGAATGTCAAATAACTCCTTGCAAGTACAAGGAGTAGGTACTGCTAACTTTTGGAATACCTTGGTAGATTCACTTTCTAAGGATTATTCTTTGGAAATGTCCAAGGGTGCATCTGGGCAGGGACCGAGCGACCACTCGTCCTTTAACAGTAAGAACATCCCAGTGTTGTTTGTCTTTACAGGGTTACATTCCGATTATCATAGACCTTCAGATACGTGGGATAAAATCAATTACGAAGGTCAATCAAAAACAGTTTCCTTTGTAGAATCGGTAGTAAATTATGTTTCGGCATTGCCGACACGCCCAGAATATGTTGTAGTCAAAGCAGACTCTGCAAAAAAAGGAACAACAAATTTTAGAGTATATGTAGGAACAATACCAGATTATTCTGATCACCCTCGAGGAATGAGAATTACAGGTGTTTCAGAAGGTAGTCCTGCTCATAAAGCTGGTTTACAAGAAGGTGATGTACTTATAAAATTTGGAACTAAATCTATTGCTAATGTTTATGATTATACGTATGCTTTAGCAGAGTATAGTCCTGGTCAAATTATAGAAGTAGAATTTTTACGAGATGGTGATGAATCAAAAAAACAAACTTGTTCTCTTACTCTTGGTAGCCGTTCTAACAAGTAGTTTTAGTGGTAACAGTGAAAAAATAGAAGAAACTAAAAATGAGTTAATCGGATTTTCTTCCGATACTCCATTGTTGTTTGAAGGTGAAAAACACTTTAAGTCAATTCGCCAAATTACTTTTGGTGGAAATAATGCTGAAGCATATTGGAGCTTTGACAATAAACAGTTAGTGTTTCAATCGGATTTTGCAAAAATAGGATCAAAAGGTTGCGACCAAATTTTCTTTACAAACCCTTTTGATGAAACCATTCGGTATACTATGGCTTCAAGTGGCGAAGGGAGAACAACGTGTTCGTTTTTTATGGAAGACGGATCAATATTATATGCTTCAACACACGAAAATTCCGCTGCTTGCCCAACATTTACTCCACCCGATAAATCAAAATATGTTTGGCCTCTCTTTAATTCTTTCAATATATATCAATTAGGGAAGTACGGAAATTCACCTCAACGGTTGATTTCAAGTAAATTTTACGATGCTGAAGCAACAGTTTCGCCAGATGGAAAATATATAATTTTCACATCAACTCGTTCAGGCGATTTAGAATTATGGCGATATGAAATTAAATCAAAAAAGTTAAAACAGTTAACCAATACAATTGGCTACGATGGTGGAGCATTCTTTTCGAGAGACTCAAAAAAAATAGTTTGGAGAGCATCCAGGCCAAAAGGAACTGAAGCCAAAGAATACAAAGACCTATTGAAAAAAGGATTTGTTCAACCAAGAGAGTTACAAGTTTTTGTTGCAGATATTGATGGAAAAAACGTTCAACAAGTTACAAATTTACCGGGAGCAAATTGGGCACCTTTCTTTCATCCAAGCGGTAAAAAAGTGCTGTTTTGTTCAAATCACGAAACATTAAAAGATGGTGGTAGAGGCTTTAGTATTTTTATGTGTGATTTAGATGGAAATTCACTCGAAAAAATTTCTCATTCAAACACCTTTGATGCCTTTCCGATGTTTTCCTATGATGGAAAATATTTAGCATTCTCATCGAATAGAAATTCTGATCGAAAACCAACTCGTGAAACGAATGTTTTCGTAGTAGAATGGATAGACTAATTTTTAGATTGTAACCATTCCTCGCACTGTTTTGCATATAAAACAACTTCATCGTTCGTAGCTTCAACAGGTATTGGGGCTATTTTTTTTGTTTCAAAGTGAATAGTAACAAATGGTAATGGAATACTGAATTTATCCCAACTTTTTTGAAAAGTAAATGATCTACTAACCGCCGGTTTTACGAGTAAAATTGGAACTTGACTACGTTGCGATGCTATTACTGCCCCAACTTTAAAGGATTCTTTGGGTCCTCTCGGTCCGTCAGGAGTTATCAATATTGATTTTTTATTTGATAGGGCTAAAACCATTTCTTTTAATACTTCAGAACCACCTGAAGAAGAAGATCCACGAATTAATTGAAAACCCCAATGGAATAATAAATTTGATAAAATCTCCCCATCTTTACTTTTACTCACTACCCCGACTGCACCTTTGTTTTTGAATAAATACCAACAAGGAACCATAGAACTATGCCAAAATGAAATAATGTTTTGCTCATTGTCCAGAATGGGTCTCTTCATTTTCCAAGTCAAGGCAAGTAAAGAAAAGAGCAATCGAGATATTGAAAGCAGTAAGGAATTCCCCATATTGTTTACTTTTTAGCGAGCAAAGAAACTATGAAAGAAGCCACGTTGTTAGCAGCTCCGTTTTGTTTGAACAGTAATTTCTTTACTTTTAATTGTTCAGAATGTAAAACTTCAAAATCTTGATGTAATAGTGTTAAGACGTCGTTCGCAAGAATAGTTGGCGTTGCTTTACTTTGAATCCGTTCAGTAACAATCGTTTTGTTCACTATAATATTTGGTAGAGCAATATAAGGTAATGTTATCAGATTTTTGCTTATTGAATAACTTACAAAGGAAGTTTTATAATACATTACATAGGGTAAACCTAAAAGAAAAGATTCTAAAGTAGTGGTCCCTGTTTTCACTAAACCAATAGAACTGGTAGTTTGAAGATTGCGACTGGTAGAAAAATTGAAATTAATTGAAGAATCTTGAATTTCTTTCTCAATTGAGAGCTTAGTAGACGGTGCTTGTGCAAAAGAAAAAGTATGGTCGGGTAATTCTTTTTGAAGTAAGGATGCAGTTGCAATTAACAAGGGTAAATGTTGTTGGATCTCTTGTTTTCTGCTTCCTGGAAACAACGCAATATCTTTTTTTCTTTCTTTGTGGGGTAAAGAATCTTCAGAAAATTCAGGATAGTCTAATAATGGGTGACCAACAAAAATAGTTTGTATTGAATATTGTTCAAAGAACGTAACTTCAAAGGGAAACAATACAAATAGAATATCGACTGCTGCAGCTAATTTTTTTGCTCTATTCTTCCCCCAAGCCCAAAGTTGGGGCGCGATATAATAACATACTGGCGTACCAATTGATTTTGCAAATGTAGCCAAACGAATGTTAAAACCCGGATAATCGATAGGAATGAATGCATCGAAGACTTGTGTCGAAAGAAGTCTTTTTGCCTGTTCTAAAACTGCTTTTAAGGTTGAATAGCGTTTTAAAACCTCCCAAAAACCAACAACAGACATAGTTTCAATAGGCACAATTGCTTTAAGACCTTCAAATTCCATTAATGGTCCACCAATGCCTTCAAATTGACAATCAGTATGAAGTAGTCTTAAAGCCTTCATCAGTGAAGCTCCATAACGATCTCCAGAAGGGTCACCTGCAACTATAAAAAATCGTAACACTTTGGTAATAGAAGAATAATTGTATATTTGTACTTAATTAATTGTAAAGAAATGGAAAAAAAAATGTCACTTCGTTTAACACTTCTCTTCATTGTAACGGCTCTATTGATTTCTTGTTCTAATTCGAAAGATAAAAATGAACCAGTTACCATAAATGATTCATTAAAAAAAGAACTGATACAAACTCCACAATCGGGCAAATATAGTATTAAATCTGCTACTATTGAACTTTCTTTTGAAACAGAAGGACCAGCACGTATCAAAGCAAAGAATTTCTTGATATTTGATGATTATGGAAATAAAGAATATTCTGAATTGAAAACTGCAGCTGGTGCTATAATGGATGTACATCAAGTTCAAATTATGAATAATGGTAAATATTATTCAATAAATATGACTACAAAAACTGGCTCTGTATCTGATTCTCCAACCCAACCAAAACTATACTTCTGCCAAATGAACGATGCTATGAAGAAGGAGAAGAACATTAAAGAAACAGGTGGAGAAACTATTTTAGGGAAACCAACTACTATCTATACCATGAATGATGTTGAAAATGATATGAAAGCAACATATTCTGTTTGGCAATGTGTTCCAATTAAAATTATAGTTTCTGCTCAAGGTATGACAGTAAAACAAACAGCAATAAAAATTGATGAAACCACTCCAATCGATCCAGCAATCTTTACTCCTCCATCGGATATCAAACTAACAAAAATAACTCCTGATACTGGTGGAAAAGAAAACGATTCGACAAAATAATGTAATATTAGGAAACTTTTTCGTTTCATTCAAAGTATTCTTTTGGTGTATTAAAGCAATTTAATACACCACTTTTATATTACAGTAAACTCGAAGTCGTCTATAGACTTTTAAAACGAGAAAACTTTTCTAAACAATAAATGAAGGGTTCTCATAATGAGAATTTATTATAAAATTTTACTATTAGTAGCATTTGCTTTCCTAAGTGTTACTACGAATGGTATATCACAAGTATTCACTATAGGTGGTGCTAGCGGTCCAAATCCATTATCTACTTCAACATCTGTTGAAAGAACTTCAAACCCCTACATAGGTGGGATTGGAATGGGGAACAATTCATCACGTCATTTGTTCTTATACAGAGCATCTGAATTAAAAATGAATGGTGTTCCAAACGGATTACTGAAAAGTATTCGTTTTAATGTTTCAGGAACTGTTCTAGGTGGTTCGTGGAATAGTGTTACTGGTGGCGAAACAAGAATTTTATCTGTTCGTGTTCGACAAGTGAGCAGAACTACGACTACTTTGGCAGATTTTGAGGCTACAGCTGAAGGCACAAGCTTTCCGATAGTTTTCCAAGATAATAACTTTGACGCTAATCCAACGTACAACGGTGGTTCTGGTGGATGGCAAAATTACATCGTTGGACAAGGTTTAGACGGTGGAGTTGCTACAGCTGGATTTACAAATGGAATTGTTTGGAACGGCGATAGTTCATTGGTAATTGAAGTTCATACAAGAAATACAATACAAAGAACATTTTCATTGTGGGCATCTCAAATGCCGCTATTGGTCTCAAATCCATTCCCGCAAAATGTCACCGTTGTAAGTGCTGGAAACAATTTCGGGTTTACTGATTCACGTCAAAACCCATTAACATCGAATATGGCTTCGAATATTCGCCCGGTTCTTCAAATCGATGTACTTCGTTTAGGAGTTTTGGACGTAAACCCAAGTGATTCTATAGGAGCAAGAGGAGTTCTTACGAATGTAGGAGTTTCTACAACTGCACCTCCAGTATATGATGAAAATTACGACGCTGCTATTTCTACAGGTCGTTCTCCTTTTATGAAAGTACAAGTAATTAATGGACAACCATACAGAATTAGATTCAGAATTGAATCAATGGGAAATTACACTCAAAACCCAGGACCTTCCCCCGGTGGTGGAGCTGGATTTTCTGTAACAAATGGTCAAGTAATCTATACAACAGGCGCCACAGTTGGAATCCCCGATCAATATGTATTATGGGAAAAAACTGCAGCTGCGTCAGTTGAAATTGTAGATATTAAAGACCTTATCGGTGCAGGAGCACCAAATTGGTCTAGAGTACCAGATTTACCTGCAGTTGTAAATCCAATTCCTGGTAATTTTGGTGGTGGTAGAGGATTTGTTAAATTAGGTATTCCAACTATTGGAGCCTTAGACCTACGTTCAGTTGTGAACGGTGCAGATGCTTCTGAAGGTAATATACCGGCAGGTCGATATAGAGTTATAGCTTATTTAGAAATTAATAATGTAGGCGGAGTAAATGGAATAACGCTTAGAGATTCACTTGTTCGTGAGTTTACAGTTGCTTTCCAAAATGATATTGCGGGACTTCGTATGGAAGTACCAAAAGCAATTACTTCAGCTGATAGCATTGCATACCCAAGAAATACTGCAATAGAATCACGTTCTATTTTTGGTAATATGGGATTAGATTCAATTGGGAGATATCGTGCATATACTGAAGTTTGGTTAATAAAAACTGGTGGCGATTCGGTTGCTTTCCGTGATTCATCAAATTGGTATTTTAGAACAGATAATAATAGTCTACGTTGGAGAAACACAACTGTTGATACTGTTGAGTTTACTATTCCCGGTAATGCTATTGGCCAAGCTGGGCGTTATATAGTAAAAACTTGGTTGCAAATGAGAGATTCTATTACCTCTGCACCAATAGATCAACAATCAGTAAACGATACATTGATTACCCAATTTAGAGTGAAAAATGCTAATGATGTAGAAGCAGTTTTAGCTACTTCACTTATCAAACCTTTTGGAACTGGTGCTGTGAATAGACCAATACTTCCAAGAGCATTATTCCAAAACAATGGTACGAATCCTGCGAATACTTCTAATGTTCGTATGATAATCACTAATTCAAGTAATGTAGAAGTATATAATCAAACTTCCACAGTTACTATTCCAACAAGTAATGGTCTTTACACTCAGGCAATGGCTGCATGGACACAAGCTTGGGTTCCGACTGTTGCTGGTTCGTATACAGTTAAAGTAATATCTCAAGCTACTATTGATGATGTTCCGGGCAACAACGAAGTAACTACATCAGTTTCTATCCTTGCGCCCCTTTCAGGAACATATACAATTGGAACTACCGTTCCGGGACCAAACAATTTTACTTCGCTTCAAGCTGCAGTAGATGAGTTGTTCTTTAGAGGTGTAGGTGCAAATGTACGTTTTGAATTTACAAACGACAATAGAAATGCAATACCTAGTTCTGACCCATATATTGTTGGAGATACTAATATTTTTGCTCCAGCCTTAGACCTACGTTCTAAAATATTAGGAGCAAACAATTTTACTATTACATTTGCTCCTCATACTTCAATTGCATCTGTTCCAAGAGCTGCGGTAATTCGTTTACGTTCCGGAATGGGTATGGGAATGGTCTTTGGACAAGCCCTTACGCCACAAAACAGAAATGCAATACAAAGAGAATTTCCTACAAGTACAAATAAATACTTTAATTCTTTTGGAAATTTCATTTTCGATGGTGGAGTAAACAGAACTATAGCATTCGATTTAGAAGCTTCCGATTCTTTACCAAATAATGCTGGGCACCGTTCAGCTGTTTATTTAGGACGTGGATCTCAAAACATTACGATTCAAAATTGTTTTGTTTCTACAAGTGCTTCTTCCCATAAAGATTCTTTACCTACTCAAGCTTCATATACTGAAGGTAAGTTACTTCAAGATCAACCTGATATCCGTTTGGTTCTTACCGGGCCTGGTGTTGCTGGTCATACTTCTTATTCAGCCGGTATAATTAGTAGATCTACTATGCCACGTTCTGATACGAATGGTGTAAACATTACAGGTATGGATACTTTGACAAATAGTAATAATAAGTTTATCAACAACGAAGTAACAAATTTCTCTTATGGAATTGTTTCCTTAGGATTAGATTACCTTCAGAAAACTGGTGGTGGTACATGGACTCGTTATTACAATATGAACAACCAATTTAAAAACAACTATATTCATGGTTGTTACACTGGTGGTATCGTAATTGGAAATGAAGAAAATGCAGTTATCGAAGGAAATAGAATTGACTCAATTGCACGTCCTACTTCTGCATCTGGCTGGTACTACATAGCGAATACAGATCCTTTCTTCGTTCAATTATCGAGTCCTGCTCTCTTCGACCGTTTTACAACAGGGATTAAAGCAGGTGGAGATACTTTAACTGGAGTTTTAAATCTTCGAGTAATGAACAATGAAGTAAGTAATGTAATTTCTGAATCACACGCAACAGGTATCCACATTGAACAACAACAAACAATGTATACTTCTCCGAATGTTACACTTCCAGATGTGGCAGAACAAACCTATATTGCAAACAACTTTGTTTGGAATATACTTGCTGGAAATTCTGCAATGATTGGTTCAAACGGAGCCACTGCAATTCGTGGTGGAATATTACTTTCTACTCGTCGTGAATATTGGAATCCTTCTCAAATCCAAGCCTTTATAAATCCTACTCCTCAAATGGGTGGAAATTCATACTTTACTGAACGTGATACTATTGTTAATAATACTATTATTTCTGGTAATGATGCTGAAAACAATCAAAGCCCTATTTTTGGTCTTGGCCTTATGCAAGCCTTACGCCCAGTGGTTCTAAATAATGCTGTTTCGGTAAACGATGCAACTATCAACCTTGGAGTTCAATCAATTTACGCTGCATTACATTATGTAGGTGTTTCACCTAGCGATTCTATCAATGGTTTACTTTCAAACTATAATGCTTTCTTTACACCAGTTGGTGGATCAGTAGCAAGTTTTGTAGAAACCGATTTTAGTTCAGCATTACTAGATGTTTATCCAAATAATTCTAGTTTGAGTGAATACAAAACTATTCGTCAATGGAGATATTGGACTGGTCAAGATTGGAATTCTATTTTAGGTGATTTCATTAGTGATCATTCTTTTACTGGAAACCCTGTTCGATTACGTGTGAAAAGTTCTCCTTTCCCAACGAATTCTGTGTTGAATAACACTGGTGTCCGTTTGTTAAGTTTAACAACCGATATTAAAGGTCAAACTCGTGGATTCGGCAACGATCCGTATGATATAGGTGCTGAAGAATTTAATGGTATTCGTTTAAACAATGAAATTGAAGTTTCCGAAATTCTATCCCCTGCCTCTTATAAAGCAGAAAATGGACAGTTTAACGATGCTGAACACGTTATGACTCCAATGCCAATGACTCTTTCTGCAAGAGTTCGTAATACAGGTGGTTCTAATTTTGCAAATGTTCCTATTCGATTCAGAATGCAAATTGAAACTTCATCTTCGAATAATACGAATCCTCCAGTTAGAACTTATAATACTACGTTCATTGTGGACACTACGGTAATTGTTGCTTTAAACGCAGGTCAATCTCGTGATGTTGTGGTTTCGTTACCTAACTTCAAACCATTGACTTACGCCGATCCGAGTACTGAAATGAGAGCATTTAATACTCCAGCTCGTTTCGATTCAAGTTATGCAGGTTTACCGCGCCGTAGAAAATCGAGAATGTTCCATAACGTTACACCTCGTTACCAAATGATTGTTTCTATTCCTGCCGATGATTACATAGCAAACAACCAACAATCGAAAGAAATTCGTTTCTTTGTTATGAAGGGTGGGCTTCAGGTTCTTGCTTCGGTTACCAATATTGGTATCAATACAGCAATTGGAGATCCAGGACGTTTGAATTCTGATTCTTTACTTCGTAATCTCGACACTCTTGGTTTAGGATTTAGAATTGATACACTTCGTACAGCAAATCAACGACAAGATTACGATGAATTAGATCGTTCTTCTTGGGAACCTCGTGGTGTGAATTACAAACATTACCGTACTATTTTCTGGGCTCATGCCGATAATGCTCTTTCTCGTTTTGAACGCCGCGATTTACGTACGTATTTCCAAAACGGTACTCAATTCGACAAAAAACAATTTATGGCTGCATCTCAAGAATGGATTGTTCGTCACGATCAACGTGGTGCCGCCCGTGATAAAGAGTTTATGGAACAATTCTTCCGTGCCGATACTATTGGTACTCTTTTAGCTACTCGTACTCCTCGTCCGGTTGGTGGTTATGAAAAACGCCAAGTTATTGGGCGTGGGTTGAATTTCAGTACTGTCGATTCTACAGATATTACTGGTGTTGCCGGCGATCCTATTTCAACAGGGTTGTTAATGCCTGCAATTATGAAAACGTATACCGATCAGAATTCTACAGGTATAGTTGTTTCTGCTTACCGTTATGGTACTCCTACAGTGTTAAGAGATACTGTTATGGGAACAGCGTATGCCTCACTTACATTTAATGCCATTTATTTAGGAACCGACTGGAGACACTACCGAAAATCTGGAGCTGGTGCTAATTTCAATATTGAATCTGGTGTTGTTCGCCTTCTTCGTGGTGGTATCGATTTCTTCGACCGTAATGGTGGATGGATTGTTCCAGTAGAATTAGTTGATTTTGGTGTTACTCCTTTCAAAACTTCTGTTGATGTTCGTTGGGCTACTGCTCAAGAAGTAAATAGTGGTTATTTCGAAATTGAACGCTCTACTTTGAAAAATGGAGTTCGTTCTACTTTTGAACGTATTGCTTCTGTTTCGGCTGCAGGGAATAGCCAATCTACTATCAATTATGGATTTATTGATGAGGCAGTTTCTAAAGGAAATACCTACATCTATAGACTTCGTATAGTTGACAAAGATGGTTCGTTTGATTATAGTAATGAAATTGCTGTTGCCTTCGGAACTGGTACAGAAGAACTTTGGTTAGGTGATGTACTTCCTTCTCCTATTCAAAACGATGCTTCAATTTCAATTCTTATTCCAACTACCAATCTTGCTAACCTACGTTTAGTGGATATGTCAGGAAAAACTGTTTCAACCTTGCTGAACTCTCAAGTTCCTGCTGGTATACAAACTATTCGTTTCAATGCTTCAATGCTTCCTTCTGGAATGTATTCGTTAGTATTAGAACAAAATGGTGTGTCAGTAACTAAAACTATTCAAGTTATACGTTAATACCTCGCTAGAATCTCGCTAGTTTTTGTTTGAAAAGTCCTTTGTACATTCATTTGTACATAGGACTTTTCGCTTTTTACAAGGACGTTCACTAAAAAAAACGTATATTTGAAGTCCTGATACAAAAGCTGAAGACCCATTTCCCTATATTTCAATATATAATTTCATTAGAATGAGACAGTCATCCTATTTCATACCAACGCTAAAAGAAGCTCCAACAGAAGCTGTTATACCTTCGCATATACTTATGATACGCGCTGGTTTAGTCCGTTCACTTGGTTCTGGCATCTATTCGTTTTTGCCATTAGGTTATATGGTGATGAAAAAAATTATGGCTATTATTCGTGAAGAAATGGATGCTATTGGAGGTATGGAATTCCATCTACCTGCATTGAATCCTTCTGAATTATGGGAACAAACAAGTCGCCGAAATTTACCGAACTTTATTCTTTCTATTAAAGAACGCGATTTAGTTCTTGCTCCTACTCACGAAGAAGTTATAGCCTTTCTTGCACGTTCAGATATAAAATCCTATAAAGAATTACCTCAAATTTGGTATCAAATTCAAACGAAGTTCCGTAATGAACCACGTCCTCGTTCAGGGGTTCTGCGTGGGCGTCAATTTACAATGAAAGATGCATATTCATTGGATTCTTCTATGGAAGGACTCGATGTTTCCTACGAAAAACACGACCGAGCATATAGAAATATATTTTCTCGTTGTGGATTAAACTTCTTTGCCGTTGGTGCTTCTTCTGGAGCTATGGGCGGTTCCGCATCCCAAGAATTTATGATAGAATCTTCTCACGGTGAAGATACTTGCGTTCTTTGTGAGGAAACAGGTTACGCTGCAAATTTAGAAGTCGCAACTTCGGCTCTTACACCTATTGGTAGAATTGAAAATGATTCTGCGTTAGAACAATTCGCTACTCCTAAAAGTAAAACTATTAACGAACTTATTTCTGATTTTGAGTTAGATGTAAACCGTTGTGCAAAGTCAGTAGTGTATATTGTTGATTCAAAACCGTATTTGTTCTTGATGCGTGGTAACGATGAATTGAATGAATCAAAAGTGCAGTCTCTTTTAACTGCTTCGGAATTACGACCTGCAACAGACGAAGAATTAGTTACATTTACTGGTGCAAATGGTGGTTCAATTGGTCCTATTGGGTTAAAAAGTGCAACGGTTACTATTATTGCGGATTCTCTGTTAAAAGATGCAAATGGGTTAATTAGTGGTGCTAATACCATTGGATTTCATTATAAAAATATTGATTTTTCTCGCGATGTCCCTACAATCACGTATGCCGATTTACGAATAGTTCAAGCGGGTGAACCCGAACCAAGTGGCACTGGTGCGTTGTTACGAATTACAAATGCTATTGAAATTGGTCATATTTTCAAATTAGGCACTAAATATTCTCTTGCAATTGGAGCTAAATTCTTAGATTCTAATGGTAAGGACAAACCAGTGATTATGGGGTCGTATGGAATTGGTGTTGAAAGAATTATGGCGTGTTTTATTGAACAACATCATGACGAAAAAGGTATTTCTTGGGTTTCAACCTTAGCGCCTTTTACTGTGCATTTGTTAGGGATTGGGTTTAAAAAATCGGAAATTGTTCGTGAATATTGCGAATTCCTTTATACCACACTACGTTCCGGTGGAATTGATGTCCTTTTTGACGATCGTGATATTTCGCCAGGATTTAAGTTGAATGACGCAGATTTATTGGGAATGCCACTACAAATTGTAGTTGGCGAAAAAAATGCAGCTCTACAATCTGTAGAAGTGAAAGTTCGTTCTACTGGGGAAAAGCAAATTGTTGCTTTTTCAGATGCTGTGGCTACTATTACAACTATTTTATCGACAATTGGACAATAAGTAAAAGTTCACTTTCTCATTTGCCTCTTACAGAAAGTACATATGGAAGGAAAAATTGATTTACATCTGCACACTACTCATTCAGATGGAATCCTCTCAGTGAAGGAGCTTATGCAAAAAGCAATCAAATCGGGGTTACGTGCTATTAGTATTACCGACCACGACACTATTGATGGTTATATAGAAGCAAAGACTTTAGAAGAAGCCAAATCCTTAGAAGTTATTTCAGGTATTGAAATTTCTTGTTTTGATCATAAACAAGACTACCATTTACTTGGCTATTGTATGGATGTTCATCATACATTTTTAGTCAGGCACTTAGAGGTAATGCGTCACGACCGTGAACGCCGATCCTTAGCAATTATAGAAAAACTTGCCAATTTGGATATAATTATTTCGTACGAAAAATTGAAAGAATATGCCAATGGTGCTTCAATTACTCGTCCACATATTGCTGAAATGCTTATCCGAGAAGGCTACACCCAAACGTTAAAAGAAGGTTTTAAACGCTATTTGGACAAACACAAACCTGCCTTTGAAGCAAAAATGAAATATACTATTCAAGAAGGTTGTGAACTTATTCATTCTTGCGGTGGTGTTGCCGTAATTGCTCATCCAAAAATTACGTACCGACATATTGCTTTGCCAAGTTATTTAGGTTCTTTGGGCGTTGATGGTATTGAAATAACTCATCCTACTCAAGGTAGAACGGTGCAAACACTTTACCGCCAATATGCTCGACGCAATGGCTTTGTTATGACCGGTGGGTCTGATTTTCACGGATCTCGAATTTACGACGAAAAGAATTTTGGTCGTAACTATATGACTTTTCCAGAACTTGACATTTTGAAAAAACGGGCAGGATATTGGCAATCCAAACAAATTCAACAAGAAAAAATTGCCATTTCATAACAAGTCTAAACCATTTTTACGAGTTTAAAAACGGTTCTTTATCAATAGAATATCGTACATCGTGTTTTGGGATTTCTATCGGTTCACCGTAATATTCAACATAATTATTATCAGATTCAAAAACAGTAATTTTATGTAAGGTTCCTTGAGGAATTTTGTGTTCAATTTCCTTCCAAAACGTAACTGCAATATTTTCTGCAGTAGGAATAATACCTTCAAAAAACTCAACATCAAAATTTAAATGTTTATGGTCAACTTTCGAAAGAATATGTTCTTCTAAAAGAGCTTTTAATTTTTTGAGGTCAATCACATATCCAGTTTCTGGGTCAGGCACACCCTTCACCGTTACATCAACAATGTAATTATGACCATGACCAAAAAAGTTATTACATTTGTCGAAAATAGCCTCATTTTTCTCTTCAGAAAACGTAGGGTTAAACAGCCTGTGAGCAGCTGAAAAATTGACTCTTCGTGTTACGTATACCATTCTATATTTTCCTAATAAACAATTCTTTTGAATAATACCAATATAAACGTTATCAAGTATTTTCTATTATGGTAGATTCCAAGCACTTAAAAAAAACACGCCCCTCATTTTAAGGTCGGGTGCCTTTTAAAGGGAGTGCTTAGAAACCAAACCGAACATCCCCCTCTCCCCTATGGGGAGAGGGGGAATTCCCTACTCCTTAATGAAAGAAGTTAAGTAGTAGGTTTTAATCAATATATCCATAGGATTAGTTTACATTCTCTATTGGATTAGAAAAGAAAAGAGCATTGAATACGTTAAAAAAAGCAGAAACAACTTATATAGTTACCGCTACTCAAATTATGGCACGAAATCGCTCTCAAAATGATGTACCAAAAACACCGTTAAGTATATCTGAATCTAAATCGCAGATTAGATTCTTGTATTCCCTTTTTGTAGAATACAAGGTACGGTTATTACTTTCGATGTTGGTTCTTATACTGATATCATCAATGAGTTTATTGTTACCTGCCTTTACTGGTAAAATGATTGATGCCGTATTGAAATCTACTTCCGATGGTACGTTAGAATTTCTTGTTGGAGCTTTGATTGGATTGTTAGTTGTGCAATCGGTAATGAGGTATTTTTTATCTGTAAATTTTTCCACAATTACAGAAACCTCATTAGCCAGATTACGTGAACGAGTTTATGGTCACATTGTTCATTTGCCAATGAAGTTTTTTTCCGAACAACGTGTAGGAGAATTAGCCTCTCGGTTATCTTCAGATTTGACCCAAATTCAAGAAACATTATCATTTACTTTAGTAGAATTACTCCGTCAATCTGTTTTACTTATTGGTGGATTAGTAATTATATTTTCTACAAGCTTCACATTAACGATACCGCTATTAGTGTCCTTACCAGTATTGTTAGGCGTAGGTGCAATCTTTGCAAAAAAAATCCGGAGTTACAGTAAAAGAACCCAAGACGCTTTAGCTGTATCAGCGGTGATTGTCGAAGAATCTTTGCAAGGAATAACAAGTGTCAAATCTTTTGTGAACGAACACCACGAGGTAAACCGATATAAACTTGCATTGAAAGATCAAGTCTTTTTAGCGATTAAAGGGGCAAAAATTCGCTATGCTTTTGTATCCTTTGTAATATTTGCAATCTTTGGAGCAATTACTGGAATAATATGGTACGGAGGTTCCTTAGTCAGGGACAATCAAATTTCCATAGGAGAGCTGACTTCGTTTTTAATGTATGCAATGTTTGTTGCAGGAGCTTTAGGAAGTTTTGCAGATTTAATTTCCCAAGTGCAAAAAGCATTAGGTTCATCGGTAAGAATTAGGGAAATACTTGACCAAGAAAAAGAAATATTGTATACTGAGAGCAATTCTGCCCTACCCCAACACATAAATGAAATACGTTTTGAAGATGTATCATTTTCTTACCCAAGCAGACCAGAAATTTCTGCTTTAGAAGGGATTTCTTTAGAGATTCAATCAGGGAAAAAAGTAGCTTTTGTAGGAGAAAGTGGTGCTGGAAAATCGACGATGTTTGCGTTGTTCCAACAATTTTACGAACCAACGGAAGGAAAAATCTTTTACAATTCGTATGAATCTAAAGAATTATCGTTGGCAGATATACGAAAGAATATAGGAATTGTCCCACAAGATATACTTTTGTTTGGCGGAACAATTGCAGAAAACATCGCATACGGGAATCTTTCTGCAAGTAAGGAAGAAATTAAAAGAGCGGCAGAACTAGCCAATGCGTGGGAATTTATTGAAAGGTTTCCAAAAAGATTAGACGAAATTGTAGGCGAACGAGGAATAAAGTTATCGGGAGGTCAACGCCAAAGAATTGCAATTGCACGAGCGATTATAAAAAATCCACCTATACTTTTGCTCGACGAAGCAACAAGTGCTTTGGATTCTGAATCAGAACAATTAATACAAGAAGCAATTGAACGTTTAATGAAAAACCGCACAACGGTAATTATAGCTCATAGGCTTTCGACCATAAGAAATTGCGATACAATTGTTGTTTTTCAAAATGGAAAAATAGTCGAAAAAGGAAATCATGAAGAATTAGTGCAAAAAGAAGATGGAGTCTATAGAAGGTTGTCGAATCTGCAAATGATTCAATACACAAAAGGAAATTTATCGGAGTAGGGGCCAACCTCTTCCTTCGTTTTGGCGTCGAATTTCAGAATCGATATGGCGTTGAATTCCTTGACGAACATTACCTCGAAACCCAATATAGAGAGCGTGTAAGAAGATACGCCCATCGTTGATAAGAAGCACTTGACCATTGGGTCTAATCCATCTGAAAGGAATAGTCGAAAACCTTCGGATCATTAGGTTTGCTTCACGGCACCCCAGTTGTTCACCACGACGCCAAGCCTGAACCGCAGTAGAAAGTTGTTCTTCAGCCTCACGAGGCATTGGTTGTAAGTGAGGATTTGCTTCCCGAAGTTGAGGCCATTGATTTCTGGGCAATCGTAGAAAATCAGGATTAGAAAATTGTGCTGCCATATCACCAATTGCAGTCCAATAACCTTGACAACGTGCATTAAATTCGCCTAAACGGTCAGCACTAGCCCAGGCTGCAATTAAACCAACTATCGATCCAACAATAGCGGTCGCCAATCCAAATAAACCTAAGAACGTGCCTAATGCAGCAGCCGAACCTGTTGCAGCGGCAATTACAGTACCTAATTCAACGACACCTGCACCAAAGTTTACAAGTTCCAAAGCTTGTCCTGCGGTTTCAATTGCAGAATTTTCTGATGTTGTTGCTGCAGTATTTTGACTTCTCACTAATGAGGAAGCATCTTGTTCTGAAATAGGAACAGTTGATATAGGGTTTGGAAGAACAACCACAGTATTCCTTTGAATTGTAGGATGTGGAACGTGTTGAGAATGTCGTTGGCGAGGTCTGTTTGGTTGGGGAGCTACTTGGTTCAACGAAGAAACCCAAATATCCAGAAAATTAAAAACAGGGATTTGTTCTAATGTACCAGCCAAAGGGGAATTGTTGTTATTCTGTAGACCATTTGTGTCAATTCGTTCATTGGAAAGACTATCTGAAAGGCGACGTTGCAAACAATTATAAATATAAATGAGCATTCTCGCCAGCGAATGACGTAAAACTGTTGGAGCATTTTCAATAGAAAAAGCTTGTTGCAAATCTTGAGCATTCGAAATCAACAGTTGTGTTGATGTAGTTCGAATATGTCCTGAAATAATATCAGCACGAAGTTTACGAACTAAATTCTGTATGGAAGGTGACATACAAAAAACGCTTTTAAAGTGGTTTAAATTGTTCGAAGGCTTGAGAGCAATTATGGCAATAATGAATAGACCGACAAAGAGTAGGCCCAAAAGGAGTTTGCATTTCAGTTTTATAACTATCGCAAAAAGGACATTGAACTTCGTTTAGAATATCTAATTCGAAACTAACTTCATAGGCGGGAGGTGGAGCTAGACCAAAATCTTTTAAAATGGCTTTCCCTTTTTCACTAATTCTATTCGAATTCCAAGGAGTATCGAAGGTAACAGATACTTTAGAATTAACAATACCGTTTTGTCGAAGTACATCAATTACCCCTTTTTTCATCACATCAATAGCAGGGCAACCAACAAAAGTAGGTGTCATCACAACAGAAACTTCTCCATCATCAGAAATAGAAATATCGGTAATTACTCCTAAATCTACAACAGATATTGTTGGGATTTCAGGATCTTTGACCTCGTGAAGGAATTCACGAATTTCATCTTCAGTATATATAATAGGATTAATTACCATTCTGCACTCGGATCTAGTAAGAAAACAACAGTCATTTCATCTAACAATGGTTGTAGATGTTCGGTATGGAATTTGTTTCTACCACCGTAATGAGAAGTAACATCTATAGTAGGAAGTTTGAGACCAGCACCTTCAACGATAGAAGTAATGCGTTCTACCCAACGTTTTTGAAGTTCAACCTCACCAACAAAAGTAGCATCTGCAATTAAAGAATCTTCAAAAGAAGAGGGTTCAAAGATGGAAAAAGCAATTGGGTAAACTTCATTTATAGCCGATTGCATTCGAGCCTTACTTTCTTCGTTACCTTTTGATCCTAATTGAAAAATCCAAGTATCAGCATGAAAAGTATGGTATTTAATTTCCCCAGAAACTTTTTTTGCCAATTTTGCAATTGGTTCAAAAGTAGACTGCTGTAAAAGTTCGTAACGCAATTTTTCTGCGGTATCGAACATAAAATGACGAACTAATGAAAAATCGTATTCACCGATAGGGTATTCAACTAATTGAGAGCAACAAAAATCTTTTTCGTTTCGAGTAAAGGCAATGATATCGGGTTCAGCTTCGCCCAATTCGTTTAAAATAGTATATAAAGCAAGAGCATGACCTAATTTATCTTGAGCAATTGAAGAAAACGCAATATCTTCTTCGAGAATAGGACCTAAACCAGTCCATTCAGAATTACGATGAGCAATAATGAGAGCATCGTCAGCCATTCTATAGAGCAGATTTTTAACAGCTTCTGTATTCATTATTTTTGTTCTTTCTTATATTGTTCTACACGTTTTCGCACCATATAGGCGCCAACTTCACGATATTTTTTTTCAGGAGTCGTTTCGAACATATCTAAATCATCGTCAGAAAATGTTACAACTGCATTTGTAGGAACTACCCACATACCAGTGGATTTACCACGTCTGCCATATTGTTCTTTTGCAAAAAGGAGTGCCATTTCAATATTTGGAGCGTGAACAGAACCGACATGAATATGATGTCCACCACTTTTTTGCTGTTGAAACACTTCAAAAGTTATAAACTGTTCCAAAACTTCATATTGAGGAACTTCATCAACATCCGAAAGAATTTGGGCCCTCGTAATTCGAGGGTCCAAAGAGTGAATAGTTTTTTGATTCATATTGAAGGAAGATGAAAATAAATTTACGAAAGAGGAACAGTATATTTTGCAGTTGGGTTTTTAAGAGCGTTTCTAACCCAACGTCCGTTTTCTTCAGCCATTCTTCTTACTGCTAAACGTTCTTTATTGCAAGGACCGTCTCCATTAATTACTCGTTTAAATTCATCCCAGTCTGGGTCTCCATACGTCCATTTTCCAGTAACGTCATCTTTGTGTAATTCTGAATCAGGAACAGTAAGCCCAAGTTCCCAAATTTTAGGTACATATTGATTAAAGAATTGTTGTCTCATATCGTCGTTAGAGGCCATTTTTACTTTCCAACGAGTTAGAATTTCTGAGTGAACAGATGCCACGTCGGGAGGACCAAAGAAATGCATGATAGGTTTCCACCAACGGTTTAGAGCATCTTGAACCATTTCTCGTTGTTTCGGAGTTCCAGTTGCTAAAGTTACTACATTGTCGTAGCCATATTTTAAATGGAAGGATTCTTCTTGGCAAATGCGTTCTAAAGCTCTGCAATAGGGAGCATACGAACCTTTAGAATTCGTGACTTGGTTAATAATTGCCGCAGCATCGATAAGCCAAGCAATGACAGCAGTATCTGCCCAAGTTTCGGCAGGATAGTTGAATACATTTGAATATTTCGATTTACCATTAAGTAAATCGTTTATCATATCTTCACGAGGTTTCCCTAAAGTTTCTGCAGCATTGTAAAGGAGTTGAGCGTGTCCAACTTCGTCTTGTACTTTTGCCATCAAAGCCATTTTGCGTTTAAAACCAGGTGCTCTAGTGATCCAAGTACCTTCTGGTAATGCGCCTATTATTTCAGAATGAGCGTGTTGTTCTATCATTCTGATAAGTTGGCGACGGTAATCGTAGGGCATCCAATCATGAGGTTCGATTTTTTCTCCACGATCGATTTTATCTTGAAAATCAGCTAATTTTACTGGATCTTCTTGAGCATTTTTTTTACCAATCACTTGGTCAACAATACTAATATTTCCGTACATAATGTATCCTTTATTTTTATATATATTTTATTAAACAAAAGTAACGCTCAAAAGGTTTCTACAATTAGAAACTAGAATTTTGAACCTTTAGTTTTTGTATATCTAAATGTGTAAAAGCTCAATGAATCAGTAAAAACAGGCGCAATTGGGTTGTTTTTATAAAGGCTTAAAATTTGTAATTTTACCCAAGTTGGAGTTGTTGAATTAGAAAGCTTTAGAACTACTGTTTTATTCGGGTTTGGAATTACAATCGTTTGTGAATACTGGAAATACAAATTTTCAGTAGACCCTAAAACATAAGGATTGATAATTCTTTTAGAAGTGTCAAGTAAATTATCTGGGTTAAATATACCATCAAAATCCTTAACAAATGAATAAGGTTGATTTCGCATACCTCCTACTATCTCACCAATTGAATTCACATTCGAAGAATTAAAAACAATATCAATAGTACGAGATTTACCCAATTGTTGAATTGCCGGAAGTCTCATATCCCATTTAGTAGAAGTAGCTTCCGAAGCTAAAATAAATTGGTCAGTTTCAAATGAATAATAACGATATTGTTCATTTTCAGAAACATTTTCATTTGTAACAGTTTTTTCCGTAACTTCTGGTACGATGGTTTCAGTACAAGATATACAGAAAACTGCGAACAATACTGATAGTATAAGTAAAAGTGATTTCATTATAGATTAGAATTAAAAAAGCTAAAATAAGTATGTAAATATACGAAAAAAGCCTCTAAATCCCTAATGTAAAGATAAAGAAGCTGGGAAATAACGAATGATAACTGGGGCAATTACTCTTGAATTTCTCCAAGTAATTTATTTGCAACAGAATCAATAACTGTGGAATTTTCGTAATAACCATTAGAAATTTTTTCTAAAATATCTTGTAACTTTGGAGATAAAGTTTCTATTCCGGCTTCATCTAATTTTTGACGGGCAACATTTGAAATTTCTAAAGAATCCAAACGCTTTTGATTTAATTCTCTAGAGACTTCTTTAGAAGTTGCAGCAGTTTGTTGTTGATATTGTTGAACGGAACGAAGGGATTTATCGTTCCCATTAATTTTTAAACTACTCATTGTTGTTTTTTATAAGCAAGTACATTTTTATTTTGATGTATGGATTTTAAGGAAGTACGTAATGCAGAAACTTTTGTTTTAAGAATATCTTGCAATTGTTTTTCAGTTTCTAATATTTCGTTTACTCGATTTTTATATTTATCGGATGCTTTGATAACTACTGAAGCATCGGAAAAATCTTTTTCCCATTGGGCTAAAGATTCAATTTGTTTACCACGTAAGATATACAAATCTTCAATTAGTATGGATCCATCAAGATCGATATCGGTATTTCCATCTAGAAGTAGAAAAATATCTTTAGTAGTATTCTCAATTTCTACTAAGATGTTTTCAAATACGGAAATAGCCTCAGATTGTTGCATCAGTAACTTGCCCTTGTTCCAAAATTTCATCGACCATACGAGCAATCTGAATAGCTAATTCTGAAGGAAACTGACGAATGACTTTTTTCGAATCTGAATCTAATACTTGTAAAATAAGTTCTTTAGAGTCTTTATCAAATGAAAATTTCATTGTAACAGAATTATCAAAAGAAGCAGCAAGCTTTTGTTCCACTTTTGAAAAATCAACTTTTTGAGATGCATCTTTTTGACCTGCTTGACTTTCAGCTTCAAGAATTATCTCTTGTGTCGATTTTTTTTGAGGTCGGTCAGAAACTGAAACTATCTGATTTTGAGTAGCTTCAGAATTGTTTTTTAATTCAGTACTAATTTGTTCATTTTTGGGAACAATTTGTGGTACTTGATTTTGAATAGGATTAATCATTTCGCTACCTTGGAAGAGAATTCAATTGGTAATATACAAAAAGAGTTGTATTAATGGTGTATTTATCTAAATAAAGCACTTAATGAGCTATACTGATTCGAAGAAAGTAAAAACGAACGTTGTATAGATTCGTATTGTTTTCGAAGTGATTCGGCTTGCCTATTTATACGAGCTTCCAAACTTTTACGATTACTATCTAAAGAAGTAATTTGTTCAGAAATTGATTTATTTCGAGATGTAATTATTCCATCAGTACCAAGAAAATTAGTTACTGTATTACGTAACTTAGTAGCGAAACCATCTGTAGAAGTAAACAAATTTGCCACATTAATGGGTGATTCTTTTAGAGCATTTGTAAACACTTCATCGTTTGAAATTGATATTTGCCCTGAACTATTTACAGAAATACCAACATCGGAGAGTCGTTTTGGATTTCCAAACCCTAAGCCAGTAATCTCTTGAGAAACTGTAGAACGAACTCTCGTATTTAAAGTTCGAACGGAAGTTTCGTTTTTTGAAGCATCGGTTTGATTCTTTAGGAAAGAAACGATTTCGTTGTACGAATCGAATAGTGGTTTTAATGCACTTTTAACACCACTAACATCTAAATCTGTTTGTATTGTTATACTTTGGTCAGTAGAAAGTTGTTGTTTATTTAAAGTAAATGTGAAACCATCAAGAGCATCTGAGATCGAATTTGAAGATCGAGAAACTTGAATACCATTTAATTCTATTTCTGAATCTAAAGTTGTAGAATTTGCACTACGAAAACCAGCAGTAGAATTTGAAGCAACTGTTCTATTAGTAGGATCGGTAAATAAAGTGTTATCTATCCCAAATTGAGCTAAAACACCATCTGGATCATTAAATGTAAGTGCATTTTCTGTCCCGGTCGATTTTGATGTTAGGGTTAATCTTCCTACAGTAGAAGTAGTTTTTACAAACGAAGCAGAAACTCCGATTTCAGAAGTTGAATTAATTGCGGAAACAATTTTTACAAAAGCTTGTTCATTTGTATCTGTATCTTCTAAAGTAACAGATACGTTCTTAGATTGACCATTAACTGTAATTGAAAAAGTTTTTTCAACTCCACCACCATTATCAACAAGGTTTGCTAAAGTTTTTGAAGAAGAAATTAGAATATCATTTGTAGCTAATCTATTAACGCGTAGTGAATTTACGCCTTCAGAAGCTTTTGAATTCGTTGAAACCGAAACTACTGATGAATCTGAAGAAGTGACTTTTTTAGATGAAAATTTATCTGAGTAAGTAGTAGCTAAAACTTCATCAATACGAGAAGTTAACGTATCTAATCGAGTTCGTAATGTATTGAAAAAGACTTGACGGGTTTCTAAGTTTTTTTTACGCGTACCAATTGTATCAAGCTCACGTTGGCGAGTTCGTTTATACGCTTCAACAAGTAGGCTAGAATTGGTATCTCCAGTGTTCGAGAGACCATTCCCAACGCTAAAAGTAGTACCTAAAACATTCGACATTTTCTTTTTCCTTTATAATTAAATCATATTACTCTAATTGAAAGGCTTCTGCCCACGCATCTCGTAATTCCTTTATTATCGACAAGGATTGCTCAAACTTTTGTTCAAAGATACATTTTTGACAATATTCATAGATTCTATATAAACGAGATGCCTCAACTTCGTCTTGTTCAAAGTTGATTGCACCCATTAATTCAACTAATATTTTATTCATTCTAGCGATTTCATGACGCTGACAACTGACAATGAATAAATCATAAGTTTTTAGTGTCAATTTTTCTTTAGACCAAAGTAAGACTTCTTGTTCTAAATAAGCAGGTGGTTGATTTTCTACTCCTCCGTATGCTTTGTTCGCTGCTAATTGTTGCGCTGGGTCAATTGAGGATAAGTCTAATTCTTTTCCTGAAACATCATTCATAGTACTTGCCAGTGATATTGAGAAAAAAGGCATCAAGAACTTCTTTGATGCCTTAGTAGTAACGGTCTAATAAATACAGTATTGCGGATTAAGAATTATCTGAACAACTGTAAGAAACTTTGTGGCGATTGATTCGCTTGTGTCAAAGAGGATAAGGCAGTTTGTTGTAAGAACTGAGATTTTGCTAATGATAGTTGTTCTAAAGCAACATCAGCATCTTCAATACGTGAAGCAGCCGCTCCATAATTGGTGATTTGAGATTTTATTACATCTTCTTGAGATGAAAGTCTGTTTTGAACACCACCAACATACGCAGCAATTTTATTTACATTTGTTAATGCATCTGAAATAGAAGTAAGCGTCAATGAAACAACTGAAGAATCAAATATTCCTAAACTTGAAGAACTTACATCGTTAAGGCTTAGTAAATTCAGTCCATCTATACCAGCAAAACGACCAGTATTAAAGAGCAAACTTGTGTCGTTACCAGCAATGTTGAATTCAGAAGTACCAGTAGTTAAATCTAATCCTATTGTTAGAAGTTGGTTTGTAGCATTGAACCCAACAACAAAGTCACCAGAAAAAGTACCACCAAGTAATTGTTTTCCACCAAACACTGTAGAATCTACTACTGTTTGAATTTGTTCAGCTAATCTAAAAGCAGATTTTGCTAAGGCGATTTTTTCATCAGTTCCCATTACACCAGAAGTTGCATAGGCAACAGCATCTTTAATTTGTGTTAACAGATTGTTGATGTTGTCTAATGAGTCTTGAATAATGGCTGCAACGTTCTTTGCATCTCCTACGGAATTTAATGCAGAACGCAAAGTGCCAGTACGTGAGTTGATTGAACGGACAGTAATATATCCGGCCACATCATCATCTGCTGCGTTAATCCTTTTTCCAGTAGATAGTCGTAGTTGGCGTAAAGCTATATTCCTATTCGAAGATTCTAATGCGTTATACGCATTTTCTGCAGGGGTATTCGTACGAATACGTGCACCATTGGTAGTTGCTGAAGGCATATTCTACTCTTTCTTTCTATAGATATAATTTTAAATGTCTAATTTTAAGGGCTTTTACTTTATACTATTAATACAATTAGTTTGCCAAAAAAAACAAACCCACAAGAATGGGATAAAATGAGTTTTTAATATGAGTGAAATTCACCAAAACTATACAACAATGGCTGAAAGATGAAGTGAAATTTAAACAATTGTAGAATATTCGCCATTATTTACTCCTTTGAGTAATCACAACTCCTCCAATTGCAATGAGGCCTCCAACTATAAATTGTATGCTTGGGTTCTGATTCAATATGAAAATTGCAAGCACAGTAGTAAGAAAGGGTTGTAGATTGTTGAAAACTGCAACTTTTGAAGTTTCTATCTTCGTTAATGCATAGGAATAAATTGCATAGGAAACCACAGAGGTAATTATACCTAAATAAAAGAGTTCTGCCCAATTCTGAATGGAAATAACGTTTTCATTTAAAGGAGTCCCTATAAAAAAATAAACAGGTAAATAGGTGAAAAACCCAATAACCATTGAAAGGGCTGTTACATAAAAAGCACCATACAGTATTACAAAACGTGCAACTAAAATTGATACTATTGCCCATGAAAAGCTTGCGGAAAGAACCATTAAATCACCAATGAATTTTGTAGAGTCAATAGATAGTCCCTTTTCGAATAGAATTACAAACACTCCTATAAAAGCAATAACAATTCCTAACAGTGCATTCTTCGAATACCGTACTTTTAAAAAGAGAAAAGAAAGGATAACAATGAAAGCGGGTGTTAGAGAGTACGCTAAAGAGGCATTTGGAGCAACTGTATATTCTAATCCCCAAATAAATAGTAGTTGATTTACAGGAATATTGATGATGCCTAAAACTAATAATAACCAATAGTCTTTTTTGTCAATTTTAGGCAAACTTTTCCTTTTGAAAAGAATCCATAAACTAAAAAACACTGCAGAAAACAAAGATCTATAAAACATTATTACGGTAGGTTCTAATGAATTATTTATAGATTTTGCAACAATACTAGCACCGGCAGAAATAAACTGTTGTAGTATGATTAGAAAATACAATTGAAATCTTTCAAAGTAAAATGGTAAGCGAGTCTATAACGGCTGGAAGTTCTTTTTATGTTATACTTTTATTGAAATTAGTTCAGTTTAAATTCTGAAATAATTGACCATAAACTTTAGAAACTGTTATTTCAATAGTAAAGAGCAATAAATAGACTTTAAGGTAAAAGCATAATTATATATTCAATTCAAAACAATTTTAATGTTCTTCAATAGTAAACAGTGTTTTGAAACTCTCTAACAATAATACTTAAAAAGTAACGTAACACAAATTGAAACTTAAAAAAGATGAATTCACCACTATCAGTTTCAAACATATTTTTAAGTAATGTAGAATAAAATACTATTGTAATAAATTTTACTGTGTGTAATAAACTTGACACTTTTAAAACTGTTTTCTGAATTAAAAATGAAAGTGAAGAAATAAAGTGAATTTAAAAGACGCTATATGGGGACCCTAAAAATTGGCTTAATTTTTTCTTGTAAGCAACTGTTATACTATAAATCAACTCAAAATCCACTCTACGTATAAATACGTATAATTTATATTTATAAATAAATAGTGGAACTAAACTTCTTAAAGCGTAAGTACAGTAGAGAAGATGTACAAAATTAGAAATTTTAATTATTCTATAAAACGAGGATTACAAATGAAGGAAATTCATTCATTACTTGTTGCGGTGATTGTTTCACTATTGTTACCTATTGTAACAGTAGCTCAAACAGATCCTGCACCTCAAGCATTACCGTATTCGCAGAATTTTTCTGCCTTAGTGCATGCTTCACCAACGTATCCAACCGGTTGGCAAGGTTGGGAAATTCCAGTACCTTTAGCAGGTAGTTTTATTATTGCCGCTCCCGCTTTAGATCTTTTGATGATACCATCGGCAACTGCTGTAAATGCTGCAGATGGTTGTTACAATTTTGATGGTAAAATTGGCATGTTAAGTACTACTGGTGTAAATGTTTCTACATTAGTATCGGCATACAATACAACTGCAAATTTTAATATTAGAGTTAAATTCTCAATTTCAACTATTCGCAATCCATATGATGGTGGTGGTAACACTATCCGTCAAGCAGTTGAATTGCAATACAGAGTTGGTATTGCTGGCCCTTTCACTTCAATTCCAGGTGGTTTGTATGAAACTCCAAATGATTCTGTTTATAGAAATAACAACACAACTCAAATAATAGGAACAATTGCATTATTTGAAAAAAATTACTCAGTTCTATTGCCTCCTGCTTGTGAAAACCAACCAATTGTTCAATTACGTTGGGTTGTTCGTTCTGAAAGTGGTATTGGATCAGATCCATCGTTTGCCTTAGACAACATTTCAGTGGCATCTCCTAACCCTGCAGTTCCATTTTTCCAAGCAATTGGTTTAAATAACAATTTTACAGCTTTAGGTTTTGGTTCTACAACAGTTCCAACTGGGTATAAAATTATTCAATTACCCGGTGTTCCTGGTGCAACATTTAAAACTTCCACAATTGTTCGCGATACTACTATGATTGCTTCTTCAGATGCAACTAATACTAACGCTGGCGGACATAATTATAATGGAAAATTTGGATTCTTAAATGGCGCTACTGCTGATTTAGGAATCGCAACTGCAATTAGCACTATCAACAAAAATAATGTTACTATTTCTTATGATATAAGTACAATTCGTAATCCGTATGATGGTTTAAATCAACGTATTTTAGAAGTTGAACTTCAATATCGTGTAAGCCAAGATACTGGAGTATTTATTTCTGTACCTGCTGCATCGTATTTGTTACCGAATGATACATTATATAAAACGAATGTAGCTAATCAAACAACCGCTGTTACAACTCCTCAACAAGAGAAAACATTTGTAGTGGTTCTTCCTGATGCTTGTAACAATCAACCATACGTACAATTACGTTGGGTTACAAGAACAGTAAGTGGTGCTGGAAATATGCCATCTATTGCCTTAGATAATATTGTTATCGAAGGAAAAGCGACTGCACAAACTTCATCTGCTTCATTTGCTAATTATACAGGAACAACTGTTGATGTAAATTGGACAAATGGAAATGGTGAAAGAAGATTAGTTTTCATAAGTGAAAATACACCAGTTACTTTCGGACCAACTGATAATGTAACGTATGCTGGAGCAAATGCAGATATTACTCTTGCAACTCCTTATGGTGGAGCAAATTTCCTTGTATTTTCTAATACAGGAAATACAGTTACTGTAACTAACTTAAACCCCGCATCAGTTTATTATGTATCTATTTATGAACATAATTCAGAAAATATTGGAGTACCTGTAAGAATTTTGGAAAAATATACAGTACCTCCATCAGTTCAGTCTGTAACGGGTGTACGTATCTCCAGAATTCAGGGCAAAAAACACATTTCTCCATTTGGTGGACAAATCGTTACTGTTATTGGTGGTGTTGTTACTGCTTTAGATGGTCCAAATGCTTTTTATATGCAAGATCCAACTGGTGATGGAAACGATACTACTTCTGAAGGTTTATTTGTATCTGCAGTCGGACATGGTTTAACAGTAAACCAATCAGTAATTGTTTATGGATCAATTCAAGAAACAAGACAAACTGGTGATGGCGTTGGACTTATCAATCTTACAGTTACTACTTTAAATGCTGTTGGAATCGATCTTTTAGGACCTGTTGCCCCTGTAGCCTTTTCAACAATTGGTACTGGTGGAAGAGTGATTCCTACAACAAATATTTCTACTCCTGCTCCTAATGGTGATGTTGAAGACCCAACCTATTCTCTAAATCCAATTGGAAATAGTTTAGATTTCTTTGAATCATTAGAAGGTATGAGAGTTACTGTACCGACTCCAGTTGTTGTTGGTCCAACTAGAAACAACATTGTTACTGTAGTGACTAATTATGGAAATAATGCTTCAATTCGTTCAATTCGTGGTGGACTTGTTCCAATAATCACGGATGCGAACCCTGAAAGAATTTTTGTTTCCGATAGTATCTTAAATGGTGGTGCTTTAGCTCCTGTTCCTAATTATGAAGTACGAGATACACTTCCTTCAATATCAGGTATTGTGGATTATAATTCTGGTAAGTTTTTTGTATATACTACAATGCTTGCTCCAAGAATGCCTGTTACTCCAATTACTTCTCAATTAAAAGCCGATACATTATCCATTGCTATTGATACTAATCATATACATATTGGACAAATTACGCTAGAAAATTTCGATGGAATAAATATTCCAACGAATAACGCTGTAGCTCAAAAAGTAATATTCAATATGAAAGCGCCAGATATTATTGCAGTTCATAACATTGCAGATAACAGTGGTTCTTTAAATGATGGTATTGTTGGTGCAAATACTTCAACTGGTGCTTTAATCACTGCTTTAAGCAATTACGGAATTGATTATGGATTTGCTCAAGTAAATCCGGTAAACAATGCCGATGGTGGAGCACTAGGTTCTAATTTGCGTACTGTGTTGTTATACCGTTTAGATAGAATTGGATTTACTGGAACTCCTGGTGGATCGAACATTTCTAATGCAGTTCAAAATCTAGCAGGTAAACCAAATTTACAATTCAACCCTGGCAGAATTGCTCCTACAAGCCCAATTTTAACTGGATCAAGAAAACCATTTGCAGGTCAGTTTACATTTAAAGGAAGAACTTTATTTGTACTTACTCATTGGTTCGATAAAGATTTAGCCAATGAAACAAAATTTGGTAGACTTCAACCCGCTAGAGATTCAATTGCACAACGTAGAAGCCAACAAGCATTATTAGTACAATCATTTGTACAATCAATCTTAAGTGTATTTAGTTCTTCAAATGTAATTGTTCTTTCTAACTTTAACGAAGCTCCATTTGCACAATCTGTAACAAATGCTAAAGGTACTAACCTTTTCAATTTAACAGATACACTTGCTATAGCTGCAAGATACACAACCGTAGTTAACGGAAACTCTTATGCAGCTGACCAAATTTTAGCATCGTCTAATTTAGTGACTCAAGCCTTTAAATTGGTTAATGTTCAACACTTTAGTGCAGAATACGATCAACCAACAGCGTCAATGAACGACGGTATTGTTTCTCGTTTCGAAATGTTAAGTTCTTACAACATTACTGGTTCGGTCTTGTATAATGGTAACCCTAAGTCTGGTGTTAAAATTAAGTTAACAGGTGGTTCAGTTGATTCAATGGTAACAGGAGTAAATGGAACATTTAGTTTCACTAATCTTGATGCTGTAAAATCTTATACTGTTACTCCTACCTTGGCTGGTTTTGGTTTTAATAATGCACCACGTGTTGTTCCTTCATTGGAATCAAATACAATCGTAAACTTTATTGCTACAGAATCTCCTGCAGATTTACGTGGTAAAGTAACATTGAATTCTCTTCCATTTACTGAAGTTATGGTTTATGTAATTGGTACTTCTGGAAACCAAACAATCAATGATTCGACATTGTCCGATTCAAATGGTGACTACGCATTTACGGGTCTCCCTGGTTTAGGTTCTTACACAGTACAAGCAAAACGTACTGGTTATGACTTTGTACCTGGATCTCACACAATTGATACATTATCAAAATATCCTTCATCTACAAGATATAATTTCAATTCTATCTTAACTCAATACACAATAAGTGGAAAAGTAGTAAATAGTGAAGGAGCTGGAATTCCAAATATTCGAGTTACTATTTCTGGTGGATTTTCAAACTTTATAAATACAGATGCAACTGGTAACTACTCATTTGGAGTAGAAGCATTTGGAAATTATATGGTAACTGCTTTTGGTGTTGGGTATTCATTTACTCCTCAAGATTATTCTTATACGAATGTTTTACAAAGCATTTCTAATCAAAATTTTGTTGGAAGTATTCAAACATATTCCATATCAGGTAATGTTACTTTAAACGGTACTCCTGATGCAAACGTAACTTTACGTTTAACTGGATCTGTTACTACAAATACCACAACTGATGTAAATGGAACGTATACATTTGTGAATCTTCCTGCTTTTGGAAACTATACAGTTAAACCTGAAAAAGCTTCAAGATTGTTTAATCCTTCAGAGTGGAACACAAATGCATTTTATGAAAATGCAATTGCTAATTTCCAAGCATTCGATATTACAAGTGTAAACGAATCGACAACTCCAAAAGGTGGCTCACCTCTACAAGTTACAGTTGAACCAAATCCTGCATCTGAACGTACAGTTCTTTCTTTTGAAATGGTTTCTGATGGTGCTGTTCGTATTGATATTTTCGATGCAAACGGAACGTTAGTTTCTAGAGTAGCTGATGGATTCTACAGCGTTGGTTCACACAGTGTTCAACCAATTGTAAAATCTCTTTCTAATGGTACTTATTACGTTAGAATTATTCATCCTCAAGGTTCGATAACGACACCTTTAGTGATTGTTCGTTAAGACTCGTTCAAATCTCTCTATCATCCCTGCTTATTCTATATAAGCAGGGATTTTTTTTTACAACACAACGAAACTACAAACGTAACTACTAAAACTTTACATTTAAATGAAGTCCTTATTAGTGAAATCTTTACGAATTACAAAAAAAGAATTTTTAGTTGAATTACGGACTCGATATGCTCTTACTTCAGGAGGGTTGTTTGTTTTAACAACGTTGTCAGTAATAGTATTTAGTACCACAAACGATGTCATAACATCTGGAATCTTTTCAGGGTTTCTTTGGATTGTAATGTTCTTCACTACAATGACCTTAACAGGGAAAATTTTTATTGAAGAAGAAGAAAAAGGTACTTCACTCTATTTGAGAAGTATTGCTGAACCAAATGCAATTTTTGTGGGCAAATTGTACTATGCAATTATAACTAGTGTCGTTGTCAATTCAATTGCTGCTTTGTTGTTACCTGTTTTTGTAACAGAAGTTACTATTCAAAATATAACTCAATATTTGATGGTAGTTTTGTTAGGGTCAATTGCTTTAGCTGCAGTAACAACAATTCTATCATCAATAATATCAAAAGCAAATTCTAAAAATGGAATGCTTCCAATTTTAGGATTTCCAATTTTACTCCCTATTGTAGTTGTGGGAGTAGAAGCAACATACTTTTCAATTCACTCAGTTGATTGGAATACTATGGTAAATTCATTACTGTTTATGGGTGCTTATTCAGGAGTTATTATCGTAGTTTCTTTATGGGTGTTTCCTATCATTTGGTTAGAATAAATATGAGATTATTCAAAATATATTGCCTGTTCTCAATCATTTTGCTCAGTCTATATGAAGTGAAATCTCAAGAAATCATAAATCATAAATTAGACGAACTACCAATTCATAGTCCAATGAACTATTACGTTCGGTTACAAAATGGTGATATTCTTACAGGGAAAATATTTGACTACATTGTTGATAAAGAAAATGGACCAGGCATTCGACTGCAAACTGAAATTGGAAAAGCTACAATTTATGAAAATCAAATTTCAGAAATTGTTCCTATGAACAAAATCAACAAACATTCCCATCGTTCATTGCTTTTACCAACTGCAAAACCAATAGGACCGAATCATTATGCGGGTTTATATGAGCTGATATTCCCGGCTGTAGGTATTGGGATAACAGATTACGTATCAGTAATTGGAGCTAGATCTATTATTCCTGGAATTTTTCCAAATGAACAAATTTCTTTGATAAACGCAAAAGTAACATTTTTAAATGAGAATTTAGAAACGTTAAAAGATAACACTATTTCAATGGCTTTTGGGGTAAATAGTTTATGGGTGAATACTAATAACAATATCAGTCACTTGTATTTTGTTACTACCTATGAAACATATAAAGTCAGAATGAGTGGATTAGTATTTCTGAAACTTGGTAGTCCTGATGTATACCCATTTACTTTTAGTCCATATCTGGCTGGAAACATTTTTCTTTCAAGAAATAGCCCTGGTGCAGGTCTAACAATGGATATTCTTTTCAATGATACACACAATCTTTTTGCCTTTGGTGAAGTATGGATGACAACCTTTAGACCAAATTCTTCCAATACAGTCAATATCATTGCGGGTGTTCGTATGGCAGATACAAGGGTAAGTGCAGATTTAGGGTTTCTTTTTACAACTGCTCCAGCGTTAATTCCTATTGCTGTGTTTACTTGGACTCCATTTTGATTTTCTATGAATTATAAATATCTTTTTGTCGGTTTAGGAAACCCAGGTTCAGAATATGAAAATACCCGTCATAATATTGGGTGGATGGTTGCAGATGCGTTTGTAGCAAAACATTCTGGAACCTTCAAAGGTGGTAGAGGTGAATGGTATGAAGCCGAAGTTATGTTTCGAAGGCATTCAGTTTTGGTTGTAAAACCAACTACCTATATGAATTTAACGGGTGAAGCTGTAAAAGTTTTAATGAGAAAGCATCAAATTCCAACAGAGAAAATAGTTGGAATTGTTGACGAGTATAATTTTCCTGTAGGTAAAATTCACCTGAAAGCCGTCCGTTCAGACGGAGGACATAATGGAATTAAATCAATGTTAGAACATATCCCAAAATCTGATTTTTCCCTACTTCGTTGTGGTATTTCTAAAAATTTTGGATTAGGAGAATTAGTGAAATATGTGTTGTCACCATTTCCAGAATCTGAAAAAATAGAACTCCAATCTATGATAGAATTAAGTACTAAAGCATTAGAAGCTGTCTTAGTTCACGGAATTTTAAAAAGTATGAACATTATAAATTCTTGGAAATCGTCAACGCAAGAAAATAGCACTATTCTTAAAGATTAACAAAATGGCACAAAAAGATACCAATCTTCCTAAACTTCCAAAAGAACTCTTTGATAAATTTTTCGATTACCCTGATGTTGAAGAGTATTGGAAAAAGCTTCCTTTTGATGAAAAATACGATATGATTATGGATATCGAAAATGCAGAAGACGACAAACAGCGTAAAATCAAAGTCGGTGAAACAATTCTCAAATTGATTAATGCAGTTGATGAAATTGCAGAAAATTATGAAGACGATGATGAATTTAATGACGAAAAGTTTGGCTCATACAATGATCCAAACTTTTAACAGAATAAATAAGATTATAACTGTACGAGTTATTCGTTGGTTCTTTATTTGAAATATCGAAGATCTTCTTTAGAGAATATTTTGTCAAATATTCCTACGGTTATCCCCATATAAAACCTATTAAAACTTGCGGGGATACCTAGATTTTCTCTTATAAATTGACTTGCTTGACCAGTCCCATTTAAGAATCCAGATGCACTAATAAACCCTGCAATTAGTCCAAGGGAAGTGTTTTCATTGAGTCTAAAATTAAACTTGGTACCCAAGTTGTAAGAAGTATTTGGGGCATACCCAAATTCAAAAAATGGTTCAGCAACTATTTCATCACTTATTAGTGGTTGCCAAAAACCTATTCTTATAGGCAGTACTGCAAAAGACCACTCCCCAAACCCAGTTCCTATAAAAGTAAACAAAGAAGTTCCAGCATATAATTGGTAATTTAAAATTGGCAAAGCGATTGTTGTAGGTGCTAAACGTAGATGAATCCCTCGAAACAACGTATTTTCAAGCGGCTTTGAAGGGTCTGGTTTTTGAAACATTGTCGATTCAGAAGAGGAGTTAAGTACAGATAACTGTACTAACCCAATATTCCATGCAGAATGTTTCATAAATTTCGTTTCTTGTTCTGTTTCTTCTTGTAAATTTAAAAAGTCAAGTACTGAAACACCAAATCCAAAATAGGGGAAATTTGATCCTGAAGTACTACTTGGAGTAAAATTTAAAACATAACCAGCATACGCCCTCATATTGAATCCACCTATTGACCCAATATCTGCAGTTGCTCCTAAATTTGCGTACTGCGAAATCAAATACCCTAATCCGATTGTTGGCGTTATAGACACATAAGGAATCTCTCTTCGTAAATAAAATCTTTTTCGTAAATAAAGTGGTAAAACACTCATTACGGATTTATTGAAAGGAAGAACTCCAGTGTTTGTATCTCTTTTTGAAATTATTGATTCAGGAACAATCCATTCAAATGCGTACGTCCCAATGCTCCAGTCAGGATCGTCATTGAACCAACGCAATCTAAATTCTGTAGGCAAAAATCTATACATTCCACCAGTAAAAAAAGCATCTTTTTTAGTGTCTGTTAGAACGCCCTCTAACAATTCTTCTATGTCGAAAAATATACCAAAAGGTCCAGCACCAACTTTATTTACAGAACTTGTAAACAATAGTCCTGCAGATTCAAATAAACCAAAACGAATAAAATTCGGGTATTCTCGAGTTACTATTGAATCTTGTTGATCTTTATCGCGTTGGATTTGCGTAACTCTTGTAGAAGGGAATATAGAACCATTATTATTTAAATTTTTGCCATCAAGTTTTGGTTCTAATTCTTGACGGTAGCCCGGTGGGTAAGCAACATTAGTAACAATTGTAGTATCACGTTGTGTAATAGTATACGTGTCTTGTTCTGTCCGTGTTAGTTTAACGGTAGAACAACTACTTAATAAGAGAGTAGCAACAGTAACCACAGATAGTAAAGTACTAAATAATTTCATAGTGTATCAATTGTATTTTAAGAAACAATCTATACAAAGGTACGAATTTATTTTGGTTGTACTATTCCTAATAGTACTGCAGATGAATTTGCCATTTTAATTTCAGGTTTACGATCTGGTTTTGGAAGCAAGCGTAAAGTAACTTCTTTTCCTTCGATTTGAATTTTTTGTAATTCACTTTCTTCTCCAAGTAGCTCAATAAACTGTTTTTCTTTTTGAATTTTAGTTTCAAAAATCCAATAATCATATTCTTTGTAATTAATTCTATTCATTGTTCCTGTGGTTGTTATTTCACCAACTGTATAAGGAACTACCGATGTGCAAGAGAGGAATAAACAAAGAACTACGATGCCAATCAATTTATATAGTAAACGCATTTTTTATAATGGAAGTACAAAGTCTAAACCTATATTTCGTGGTATAGTGTTGTTTTGACTCGTTGATTTAAAAATATCTCGAAGTTGAAATTCGAGCGTTACCCCTTTTATTATTGAAAACCGAAATGCTGTGTTTAATAACCCTTTGGAAGAATATCTTGTTTCGTCCAGCATAGCATTGTATTCCAACAAGACGGATAATCTCGAACTTAGTGCTTGTTCTAATCCAAAATAATAATTGGGATTTCTATTTACTTGTTCTGGGTCAAAGGAAAAATTTATTCCACCATGGGTAGAAAGTGAACCAACACTCCATTTCCATTCTTTTGACAATGCAATGTACACACCCGGAGAATTTGTTTGAAATTCCTTTTTTGTTTGTTCAAACTTACCCCTTCCAAAGGTTGAAAAACCTAATGTAATTGCAGGTGTATATTTACGTTCATTCAAAAGTCTCCACTTCGTATGAATCAATGGAATTATCGAAGCTGTAACATCTTCTGTACCAATTAGATTGTTCAATACATATCCACCACCAAGTTGAATATCATCAAAAGGAGAATAAGAACCTTCAAACAAAACTGAACCATTTTCTCGAACTAAAGAATATATAGTCAAGCTTTTTTTTGGGGCTATTCCGGCTGTGGGTAAATCGACTATCGATCGAGATTCAAAAAGCGCATTTTCTCCAGATGTTCCTTGCGAGAACGCAAAAAATGGATTAGATAACAAGAGAAAAAGTAAAAGAAAATATAAAGGTTTTGTATGTCTCATAAATTTACGTAATTTAGTATAGTTTCAATTATTAGAGATACATATTTTGAAGTTTTCATCCTCAGTACTCGCTGCCTCTGAATCTCAAACCTTAGCTATTGCCGCTAAAGCAAAAGTTATGCAGAATCAAGGAATCGATGTTATAAGTTTATCTACAGGCGAACCAGATTTTCCTACGCCTACTGTTGCAAAAAATGCTGGAATAGAAGCTATTGAATCGAATTTTACACATTACACTCACGTAAATGGAATCCTCGATTTACGGAAAGCCGTTGCAGAACGTTTTAAAACTATAAATGGAATAATTGAAGCTTCAGCTGAAAATGTACTTATTTCAACCGGTGCTAAACAATCTATTTTTAATACCTTGTTAGCTCTATGTAATAGTGGAGATACAATTTTGATACCAAGTCCATATTGGGTGTCATATCCGGCTATGGTAACTATGTGTGGTGCAACACCTGTTTTTATGAAAACAACTTTTGAAAATCGTTTTTTACTTACTCCTGAAACCTTACGAAAATCCTTAACACCAACTACCAAGGCTGTATTTATAAACTCGCCTTCTAACCCAACTGGGACTATGTATTCTAAAGAACAGCTACAGTCTTTAGTTGATGTATTGAAGGATTATTCTTGTTATATAATTACTGATGAAATATACGAACGAATAAATTTTGGAACTATTGAACATTGTTCGCTTGGTTCATTTCCTGAAATTGCAAACAGAGTAATTACCATTAATGGAGTTTCTAAAGCGTACGCAATGACTGGATGGCGAATCGGATTCCTCCATACTCAACAACCATTGTTTAAAGAAATTGCTAAGGTTCAAGGTCAAGTAACTTCAAATCCTACTTCCATTTCTCAAAAAGCTGCACTTGCTGCTTTGTTATTTGCCGATGAAGATGTCCGCTTGATGAACAGTTCTTTTAAAAACAGATCAGAATTAATTTGTTCGCTTTTAAAAAGTATTATCGGAATTACATTTGTAAAACCAGACGGTGCGTTTTATGTTTTTGTAAATATATCTGAACGACTAAAGAATACCTCGTTTAATTCTGCTCAGTTTTGTGAATCTTTGTTAGAAATTGAGAATTTAGCAATAACTCCAGGAGAAGCATTTGGTTTGGATGGGTATGTTCGATTTTCTTTTGCGGCTTCTGATGAAATTATTCGAAGTGGAATTGACCGATTTAAAAGCGGTTTAGAAAGAATATCAAGTTGATCCAAAAAGAATATTTCGCCGATATCGAGGCAAAAAGGCTAACTATTGAAGAAAACACTTTGCACCCTCGTTTCCCCTATGCTTGCCTACTAGCTAATATACGGTCATTATATAATGTTGGTTCAATTTTCCGATCTGCTGATTCTTTTCGTGTTGGAAAACTATTTTTAGCGGGTTACACTGAAAAACCACCTCGAAAGGAAATTGAAAAAACTGCTCTTGGAGCTACCGAATTAGTACCATGGACTTATAATATTACTATTGAGGAATCGATTCAACAAGCGAAATCGGAAGGTTATTCCATTGTAGCAGTAGAACATACAACAAAAAGTGTTGATTATATGTCGTTTCAACCTGTTAGGCCTGTTTGTTTTGTACTTGGTAATGAATTGTCAGGTTTACGAAATGAAGATTTATTACTCTGCGATAGTGCAATTGAA
>Ga0105049_10000311_pt1 | contig 51043 bp, 40 predicted proteins | sample MAT06_FD_78087 | JGI IMG/M metagenome (GOLD analysis project Ga0105049, IMG submission 78087) | Freshwater microbial communities from Lake Fryxell liftoff mats and glacier meltwater in Antarctica - MAT-06 | ecosystem: Environmental > Aquatic > Freshwater > Ice > Liftoff microbial mat | place...
GCTTCCTTGCCGGCATCTATCGATACGGTGACCATTAAAGAGTTTGGGGCAGGCGTTCGATTTGATCATGCCCACAACATTTACATTGATGAGATGGGGTTTTTGTATGTTTTTGGCGCCAATTACGGTGTTGGAGGAGCCATTATGCTGGATTTGAATGCCGATCCATGGAATCCGACGCTTGCTGGTGTGTATAACGCGCAGTACTGTCACGACGGTTTTGCCCGTGACAACAAGCTTTGGACTGCCGAAATCTACACGGGTAGTTTTGCGCTGGTAGACGTTTCTGCTAAGGCTTCTCCGGTCATCGTAGCAACCCAGCAAACTCCGACCAACTTTACCCACAACGTTTGGTTGAGCGATGATGACGCGGTGTTGTACACCACTGATGAGGTGAATTCAGGCTACTTAGGGGCCTTTGACGTCTCTGATCCATCTGACATCACAGAATTGGACCGCTGGAATTCCAGCCCTGGAAGCGGGGTAGTTCCTCACAACTCCTTCGTTTACGGCAATTATTTGCTCACCTCCTATTACCGCGACGGGGTTACGGTTCACGACATCAGCCGCCCGTCCAACATGGTTTTGGTAGGCCAATATGATACGTCGCCGCTTTCCGGGTTTGGGTACGACGGCTGCTGGGGAGTTTATCCGTACACTCCTTCTGGATTGGTGTATGCCACAGATGTCCTCACGGGATTTTTCGTTGTGGATGTAACGTATACCCAGGCCGCGTGGTTAGAAGGCTCCGTTACCGTTTCAGGTACCGGAGGCCCGTTAAACGGCGCAACCGTGGTTTTGGAAGGCACACCAGGAGTGGGCACCTCCGACATTTTCGGCAGTTACGGCACCGGTGCCGCCGGAGCGGGCACCTATTCGGTAACTGCCGAAGCACCGGGATACACGCCTCGCACCTATCTGGGCATTGTCCTTACTCAAGGCGTTGTGACTAACCTTGACATTGAATTAGACCCGTTGCCCACCACCATCTTTTCTGGTCAAATTACCGATGCAGTTTCTGGAACACCAATAGCTGGCGCGGAGATTCAGCTTGTCAGCGGCGACTACGTGTTTGAAGCAACGGCAGATGCTTCCGGAAACTTCAGCATCAGCAATGTTTACGTTGGAACATATGAGGCTGTGGCAGGAAAATGGGGCTTCATCAGTGCCACTGAACCTTCACTGGATGTTGCCACCACCAGCACTTGGAATGTGGAATTGGAAACTGGCATTTACGACGATTTTACCTTCGATTTTGGCTGGTCAGCTATTGGCAGTTCCTGGATTGGTGGGCAATGGGAGCGCGCCACGTCGCTGGTTTACGACCCGGGCTACGGTTACCCCATCACCCCGGATGGCGATTACCCCGATGATCCAGGACAGCGCTGTTACGTGACGGGAAACACCTCCGATATAGACTTCATCCACGCCGGTGAAAGCCTGCTTCGCTCTCCTGAATTCGATCCTCGCTCGCTTGATCGCCCCACTATTCGCTTCCGCGCCTTTGTCTTTAACACCGACTTCAACGGCCTCTTGTCAAACGATGAACTTATCGTTCGCCTGAGTGACGCAAGCAGTACCGTTACCCTGGAAGAAATCATTGCCCCTTCTGCTAATGATCCCCAGTGGATCGAATACGAATATGAAATTTCTGAATTTAAGGAACCCGCACCTGGCATGCGCTTGTTGCTGACCGCCAAAGCAGACGGTGTACTTTTTGTGGTTGAGGATCTCTTAGAAGTAGCGATAGACGCTTTCCGGGTTGAGCCTTACGTGCGGACCACGGGTTTGGGCGAATCACCATTCGGGTTCATCGAAGCCACCGTTTTTCCCAACCCAGTGGTCGCTGACCAGGCTGTGATCCAACTCAGCGGTACAGACCTGGCTGCTGGAACACAGGGCCAAATGACCTTGTCTGTTTTCAGCGTGACCGGCAAAAAGTTGCTCGATAAGTCCGTTTGGGCTACCCAGGGACAAATCGCCTTCTCCACAGCTGATTTTGCTCAAGGCCTCTACCTATTCGAACTAAAGCAACATGGCCAAAGATTGACCAGCGGCAAGTTCAGCGTGGTTCGATAGCCAGTCAAGGGCAGACGTCAATCAGACGTTGTATTTTAGGCGCTTCAATAAAATTGGACAAGAATCGGAGCGTCTATGGATTATGATTTTTCCGCCATTGAGAAAAAATGGCAGGATTGGTGGCAGGAGCAGGGTGTTTATCGGGTTACCGAAGATCCGGCAAAGCCCAAATGCTACGTGCTGGACATGTTTCCCTACCCATCCGGAGCGGGCTTGCATGTGGGGCATCCGCTGGGCTATATAGCTACCGACATTTACAGCCGTTACAAACGCCACACGGGGCATTGCGTTTTACACCCTATGGGGTTTGATGCCTTTGGGCTGCCTGCTGAGCAATACGCTATCGAAACGGGTCAGCACCCGGCCAGAACAACGGCCGACAACATTGCCACATTTACCGATCAGCTTCGGCGCATCGGTTTCGATTACGACTGGTCCAGGAAAGTGGTTACCGCTGAACCGGAATACTACCGCTGGACGCAATGGATATTCTGCCAATTGTTTGGTCATTGGTACGATCCGGTAGCCCGAAAAGCACGCCCAATCGAAACGCTGGACGCGCAGTTCCGGGCAAATGGCAGTGCGGGTTTTACGGCACAGGAGTGGGCGGCGATGGATCATACCCGCCAGCAGGAAGTGCTGATGGGTTTCCGACTGGCCTACCTGGACTATGCCGATGTGAACTGGTGTGAGGCATTGGGCACCGTCTTGGCCAACGACGAGGTTAAAGACGGATTAAGTGAGCGGGGGGGACATCCGGTGGTTCGCAAGCGGATGCGGCAGTGGTTTCTGCGCATCACTGCTTATGCCGATCGTTTGCTGAATGCACTCGATGCCCTCGATTGGTCGCCAGCGCTCAAGGAAATGCAGCGAAACTGGATCGGCCGGTCCGAAGGTGCCAGTTGCGTGTTCCGAACAACAGAGGGCAATCACGCCATCGAAATTTTTACCACCAGGCCGGATACGTTGTTTGGAGCAACGTTTTTGGTGCTCGCCCCGGAACATCCCCTGGTGGCAGCGCTTACCACTGCTGAACAATCAGCCGCAGTTGGCCAGTACCTAAGTTATGCTTCCAGCCGCTCGGAGCGCGAGCGTATGGCCGACACCAAAACAGTGACCGGGGTGTTCAGCGGCAGCTATGCTGAACATCCGTTCAGTGGTGAGCCCATTCCGATTTGGATTGCCGAATATGTTTTGGCTGGATATGGCACAGGGGCCATCATGGCCGTCCCGTCTGACGATAACCGGGACTATGCTTTCGCGCAACATTTTGGTCTCTCTATCATAGAGGTCATTGACCGTTCGGAGCACCCCACAGCGGAGCGTGAAGACAAGTCAGTTGGGGTGTTGATGAACTCCGGCTTCCTGAACGGAATGCCCATTCCCCCGGCTATTCAGGCGGCCATTGCCGAGTTGGAAAAGCGCGGAATTGGCCAGCGAAGGGTCAATTACCGCCTCCGTGACGCCGGATTCAGCCGGCAGCGCTACTGGGGCGAGCCTTTCCCGGTGGTGTATCGCCAGGGAGTTCCGGAATTGCTGCCGGAGTCAGCGCTTCCGGTGCTGTTGCCGCAGGTCAGCAGCTACCGGCCTACCGGAGATGGCAATTCGCCTATCGCATCCGCCAAAGAATGGGTCCGGTTGGAGCCAGGGCTGGAGCGCGAAACAGACACCATGCCGGGCTACGCGGGATCCAGTTGGTACTGGCTGCGCTATATGGACCCGGGCAATAAACAGGCGTTTGTAGACCCCAAAAAAGAGCAGTACTGGGGCCAAGTGGATTTGTACATAGGCGGTGCCGAGCACGCAGTCGGGCACTTGTTGTATTCGCGTTTTTGGAATCAGTTTCTGTTTGACCTGGGTCTGGTCAGTCAGGCTGAGCCTTTCCGCAAAATGGTGAACCAGGGCATGATTCAGGGCCGCTCCAGTTTGGTCTACCGGGTGGAGGGCACCAATTTATTTGTATCGGCAGGCTTGAAAGAACAGCACAACACTACGGCGCTTCACGTGGATGTTCATTTAGTCCATGACGACAAGCTGGATCTGGAGGCTTTCCGCGCGTGGCGGGAGGAGTACAAGTACGCAGAATTTATTCTGGAGGGCGATGTTTACCGCTGTGGCGCAGAGGTGGAGAAAATGTCGAAGCGCTGGTACAACGTAGTCAATCCGGATGAGGTTTGCGACCGCTACGGGGCGGATACGCTGCGTATTTACGAGATGTTTCTCGGGCCACTGGACCAGGCCAAACCCTGGGATACCCGCGGCATTGACGGCAGCTATCGCTTTCTAAAGAAAGTGTGGCGCCTTTTTTATCCGCGCGATACACAAGCCCCAATTTCCGAAGAAGCCCCATCAACAGAAGCGCTTAAAGTGCTGCATCGTGCCATTGCCAAAGTGCAATCGGACATCGAGCGTTTGGCCTTCAATACCGCCGTCAGCGCTCTGATGGTAGCCGTCAACGACCTCACCGCGCTTAAATGCCGCAACCGCGCCATTCTGGAGCCACTCGTCATCCTGCTGTCCCCCTTTGCTCCGCATATTTCGGAGGAATTGTGGCATGAAATCGGCCACCAGAGCAGTGTCGTCCACCAGCCCTTTCCCGAATCAGATCCCAGCTACCTGTCTGAGTCCAATTTTGAATACCCCATTTCCGTCAACGGCAAACTGCGCGACAAAGTCACACTCTCCCTGGAACTGAACGAAACCCAGATCCAGGCAGCTGTTTTGAACCGTGAATTGGTCCAAAAGTGGCTGGAGGGCAAAGCGCCCAAAAAGGTCATCGTCGTGAAAGGTAAGATAGTAAATATTGTGGTTTAGCGGGCCAAGGGCTACAGTCACTCCGGGCGAGCATAGGGAGTAATTCCAATCTGCCCGTTCATTCAGGGCCAACGTTCCCCTCCACCCATGAGCCCTTAAAATCATGGCCCTTTTGTCCGGGATTGCAAAAATTTTGTCCTTTGAAATCCACCTAACCCCAGCTGCCTTTTTTCGAGAAGGCGGCTGGGGTCTTTTTAGTCAGGCTTTAGCCTAATTTTAAGCCATTAACGCGGCCAACAAACACTCAGGCTATGATTAAGCTGGTGGAATGTCCACGAGATGCCATGCAGGGCCTGCATGACTTCATCCCAACCCAAGACAAGGTTGACTACCTCAACCTGCTCCTCAAAGTAGGCTTCGACACCCTGGACTTTGGCAGTTTTGTTTCGCCCAAAGCCATTCCCCAAATGGCAGATACAGGAAGAGTGCTTGAAAGCCTTGATTTAGACGGGACCAAAACCAAGCTCCTGGCCATTGTCGGCAACGGGAGGGGGGCAGAATTAGCCTGCGAGTACCCAGAAATCGCTTACCTCGGATTCCCCTTCTCTATCTCAGAGACTTTTCAACAGCGCAACCTGCACGCTACGGTAGCCGACTCGCTGGAGCGCGTCCAGGATATTCAGGACCTCTGCCTGCGCCACAACAAAACCATGGTGGTTTACCTGTCTATGGGATTCGGCAATCCTTACGGTGAGCCCTGGAGTGCTGAAATAGTGGGGGAATGGGCCGGTAAGATGGCGCAAATGGGTATCCAAATCATTGCCCTGGCTGACACTATCGGGGTGGCCAATCCAGAAAGTATCCGCTACCTATTCGGGCACTTGATTCCGGCCTTCCCTTCGGTGGAATTTGGAGCGCACTTTCACACGACCCCTGATACCTGGTTGGAAAAAATTGACGCGGCTTACAAGGCTGGCTGCATGCGTTACGATGGCGCCATCATGGGTTTCGGCGGGTGTCCTATGGCCAAAGACGATTTGGTCGGTAACATGGCCACCGAAAACATCCTTCAGTACTTTGAAAATCAGGGAGAAGCACTCGGATTAGAAAAGCAGGCCTTGCGCGAAGCGTTCCGCAAGGCCAGACAAATTCTTCCGGGGGCAGAATTTCAAAATCTCAGTTGGCTGGTCAGTTGAGCTTATCTCTGCCAAGCGCTTTCGATCCCTTTTTAGGATCGCTGCCCAAACAGCAAACTTCCAATTCTAACCAGGGTAGCGCCTTCTTCTACCGCTATTTCCCAGTCGCCGGACATGCCCATAGAGCATTCGCAGAACTCGGGAATCCCGGCGAAAACGCCCTCCTTTAAGCGATCAAACAGTTGCCTGAGGCTTCGGAATTCCATTCGCACCTGATCCCGGTTGTCCGTAAAGGTGGCCATGCCCATCACCCCGTGGATGCGCGCATGGGGGTACTGTTTCCGATGCCCGGCTGCTAACCAGAGTTCCAGTTCTTCGGCAGACCAGCCGAACTTGGTTTCTTCTTGCGCAATGTGCACTTGAAGCAGCACGGGAATGTCGCGGCCAAGCTTTTCTGCCTGGCGATGCACCTCCTCCAGCAAGCGCTCGCTGTCCACCGAGTGAATCATGGCCACAAAGGGGGCGATAAACCGAACTTTGTTGCGCTGCAGGTGCCCGATCAGGTGCCATTCCACGTCCTGCGGCAAGACAGGCTGCTTTTCTAGTAACTCCTGTACGCGGTTTTCGCCGAACAAACGCTGGCCAGCCTCATACATTGGAAAGATTGCTTCGGGAGCGTGGGTTTTGGACACGGCAACCAAGCGGGCGCCGCGGCTTTCCAGCTTCCCGTTCAAATCGGCTAAATTGGACCTTGAAATCATGCGCAACCTACCAGCCACGAACTTCTGCAGCAGCCGGCGCGGCAAACTTAGCCCAAAGACCCGGCTGACTGGGTGGTTTTTTCCGGCAATTCAGCCAATGGGCATAAGTTTTGGGGGTCTGGCTGGTTTTCTTCTCCTGCTGAGTCTTTCCGGTTCCTCGTGTCGGCCCACGCAACCGCAATGGGAACCCGGCGGCAAGCTTCCGGAAGGAGTTTTGGACCGCGAGGCCATGATCGCCCTGCTGGTGGACATCCATCTTGCCGAAGGTGACCTGCTGGAGCGCAACCTGCCCGTCGAAGAACAGGAGCCGCTGCTGAAAGCGCACTACGGGCCCATCCTTTCCCGCCACGGCATCACGGCCAAGCAACTTTCTGACAGCTATACCTATTATGTCGAAAGGCCGCTTACGCTCAACGAGTTGTACGTGGAGGTCATCGAAGAGCTCAATCGTATTCAGGCCCAGGTGCAGGCAGACATCCAATCAGATTCCGAAACAAAGAGCCTCAACGACAATCCCGATCAAGGGCAACCCGCTCCACGTTCCGGTCCGGCCAAAGCACGTCCGACAGAAGAGTAAACAGCAAGACCAATAGAAAAGTAAACAGAAGAGTCAACAGCAAGACCAACAGAAACGCGACCAGCAGAGCCATCCCTCACAAAACGGTAGGGCGCGAATCGCTAACTTCGCCCGGACCCTTTAAAACAGACCGATTCATGAAAAAGGTGGTGCAAAATGCTGACGAAGCCGTAGCCGACATCCGCGATGGGATGACGCTCATGCTCGGCGGCTTTGGCTTGTGCGGTATTCCTGAAAACTGCATCGAGGCGTTGGTGCGCAAAGGTGTCCGCGACCTGACCTGCATATCCAACAATGCCGGCGTGGATGACTTTGGCATTGGGTTGATGCTCAAACAGCGGCAGGTACGGAAAATGATTTCCTCCTACGTGGGCGAAAACGCTGAGTTTGAACGGCAACTGCTCAGCGGAGAATTGGAGGTAGAGTTGATCCCCCAGGGATCGCTTGCTGAGCGCTGCCGGGCTGGTGGCGCGGGCATCCCCGCCTTTTTCACCCCAGCAGGTTATGGCACCGAAATTGGCGAAGGCAAAGAAGTGCGCGAATACAACGGCAAGATGTACCTGTTGGAGGCTGCGCTGACCGCCGACTTTGCCATCGTAAAAGCCTGGAAAGGCGATACGCACGGCAACCTGATTTACCGCGGCACAGCCCGCAACTTTAACCCGATGATGGCCACCGCCGGAAGAATCACCATCGCAGAAGTAGAGCATCTGGTGGAGCCAGGAGAGCTGGATCCAAATTTCATTCACACGCCGGGCATTTATGTCCAGCGGATCTTTCAAGGACCGGCCTACGAAAAACGGATCGAACAACGCACCGTTCGCCAACGCAACGCATAACTTGGAAAACGGCCTTTATCATGTTGGATAAACACGGCATCGCCAAACGCATCGCCCGCGAACTCCGCGATGGCTATTACGTCAACCTTGGCATAGGAATTCCTACGTTGGTAGCGAACTATGTGCCTGCGGGCATTGAAGTGACGCTGCAAAGCGAAAATGGCCTGCTGGGAATGGGCCCTTTCCCTTACGAAGAAGAAGTTGATCCCGATTTGATCAATGCCGGAAAGCAAACCGTAACCTTTCTTCCGGGATCATCGCTGTTCAGTTCCGCCGAAAGTTTTGCTATGATTCGCGGAGGCCACGTGGATTTAACCGTACTGGGCGCTATGGAAGTCAGCGACCGCGGCGACATCGCCAATTGGAAAATCCCCGGCAAGATGGTCAAGGGAATGGGCGGCGCCATGGATCTGGTTGCAGGCGCAGAGAACATCATCGTTGCGATGATGCACGTCAATAAAGAAGGCGAATCCAAGCTGCTGCCTCAATGCTCGCTGCCGCTGACTGGTGTCGGTTGCATTCGCAAGGTAGTTACGGAATTGGCCGTGTTAGACATCGACCCCGAGCGCGGATTTGTGCTGCTGGAGCGCGCGCCAGGGGTATCGGTTGATTACATTCGCCAGAGCACGGCAGGCCGGTTGCTGGTTCCCGATCACGTGCCGGAAATGCAACTCGATTAACCCTACATGAGCGCTCGCAAACTCGTCTTTCACCGCGACCTGGTCGTTCCGGAAAGCGAAGTGCACATCAGCCCGGGCAATCGCGCATTCCGCTACGGCGATGCCGCTTTTGAAACCCTGCGTATTTGCAAAGGGCTCCCCCTGTTTTTCCCTCATCATTACAGCCGTTTTATTTTAGGGTTAGAAACCCTGCGCATGGACATTCCGGAGCATTGGCAACTGGATTTTCTGCGCCGAGGCATGGTTGATCTGGCTCGGGAAAGCGGCATGTCCAATGCCCGTTTGCGCATGATGGCCTGGCGGCAAGGGGAGGGGCGGTACCTGCCTAAAAGTCATATTCCTGAACTTTTTATGGAGATCGAAGCCCTTCCCGATCCGTTTTATGGCTTTCCCTTGCAGGGTTTGGTCGTGGACATTGCAGAAAGCCTGGAGCTCGGAACCAGCCCGCTTGATCGCATTAAGAGTGCTAATTCATTGCCCTACGTGCTCGCTGCCATACAGGCCCGTGAGCGTGGGCTGGATGAAGTTATCTTGACCAACCGTCACGGGCGTCTTGTGGAAGCCAGCTCCAGCAACCTGTTCGTTTTCCGCGGCGGTGAGTTGTGCACACCACCTGAAAATGACGGGGGAATTGGAGGCGTTCTCCAGCGAGTTTTGGTTAAACTTTCCAGACGCGAGGGCATACCGTTGAGGCAGGTATCGCTCACCGAGCAGGACTTGCTGGACGCTGATGAGGCATTCCTTACCAATGTCATTAGCGGCATCCGCTGGATCGGCAGCTTTCGAAACAAGAGCTACCCGAACCAATTCAGCCTTGGCTTGTTCGGAAAATTGGAGGAGAAGGTGTTGGCCGATCTGGCTCGCTAAATCCCCGTGAACCTGCCCCATGGCCAAGAGCCCTTCGCCCGTAGTAGCCTTTTGGTTTCGCCGCGACTTGCGGCTTGACGACAATACCGGGCTTATTCGGGCGCTGCAAAGCGGGCAGGTCGTCCTGCCGGTTTTTGTGTTTGACCGCAATATCCTGGACCAATTGGAAGACCGGGATGATGCCCGGGTTTCGTTCATCCACCGGCAATTACAAAGCCTGGATGCGGAGTTGCGAAGTTTGGGAAGTGGCCTGCTGGTGGGCTATGGCACGCCGCTGCAACTGTTCAAGAACTGGGTGGAACAATACGGCATTTCGGCATTCTACACCAACCGCGACTACGAGCCTTACGCCATCAAGCGAGACCGGGAAGTGGCGTCGAGCCTTGCTGAATGGGGGGTTGCCTTTCACGCCTTCAAGGACCAGGTCATTTTTGAACGCGATGAGGTGCTCAAGCCCGACGGCAGTCCTTACTCCGTGTTTACGCCATATAGCCGTCGCTGGAAGCAAGCGCTGGTCGACGATCCGGCTCTCCCGGCAACCATCCCGGCTACGGGCAAGTGGCATCCGGCTGTGAAAGAGCCCATGCCCGAGCTTGGCGCGATGGCCTTTCAGCCATCGTCCGTCCCGATCCCCGAGCCCGAGTTGAGCACGGCCTTGTTAAAAGCGTATGCGGAGCGCCGGAATTTTCCTGGCCAGCCAGGCACCTCCCGATTGGGCATTCACCTCCGCTTTGGAACGCTGAGCATTCGCAGACTCGCGCTTCAGGCCCAAAAACACAGCGAAACCTTTCTCAATGAACTCATCTGGCGTGAGTTCTACCAGATGATCCTCTTTCACCATCCCCTGGTAACCCATCACGCTTTTAAACCCGCTTATGACCGTATTGTTTGGCGCCAGTCTCCAGGGGATTTTGAGCGTTGGAAATCCGGCATGACCGGTTATCCGCTGGTGGATGCCGGTATGCGAGAGCTGGCGGCAACCGGTTTTATGCACAACCGGGTCCGAATGGTCGTTGCCTCTTTCCTGACCAAGCACCTGCTGTTGGACTGGCGATTAGGCGAAGCTTGGTTTGCCCGGAAATTGCTTGACTTTGAACTGGCCTCCAACAGCGGTGGTTGGCAATGGGCGGCTGGTTGCGGTTGCGATGCCGCGCCGTACTTCCGTGTTTTTAACCCCAGCAGTCAAGCTGCCAAGTTTGATCCAAAGGGCGATTACATCCTGCGCTGGGTACCGGAATACGGCACTCCGGCCTATCCACCACCCATGGTAGAGCACACTTTTGCCCGGGAAAGGGTCTTGAAAACCTTCAAAGAGGCGCTTGCCTCAGCGGAGGGCTGACCCAGGTTTGATAGTTCAGTATCCGGGTACAACAGGCAACCAGACTCTGCTCAGCGCCGTATTCAACCTGACCACTAACGAACCCGGCCCCTCCTGAACTCCCAAAAGCCTTAAAACTCCAGTTAGCGAACGTTCACCCATGCGCACCCTTTCCCTCTTTCTAATTTCGGTTTCCTTGCTGTTGAGCGCCTGTAAATCCGATGGCCCCTGCGAAGTGTGCCCCATGAATTTTGATCCGGTATGCGGGCTTGATGGCATTCCCTACTCCAATCCTTGCGAAGCCCGTTGTGCAGGGGTTTCTTACGTATATGGCTTTTGCGAAGAAGAGGATGATGCCCTTATCCTTGACCTCGGCGCAGTTGCCGCAGATGGCTGCGATTTTATGCTGCTGATCAACAACGAGTACTATCATCCGAAAGGCATGGATTCAATCTGGCGCGTCCACAACACTCCCGTGCGCGTTGAATTCCGCCGCACCTTGCAGCTCTTCCATTGTGGTTTGTCGCCGGAGCCTTACGCCGTCCTGGAAGTGCTCTCGGTGGAATTGCGATAGCGCATTGCCTCGCGTCTGCCATGCCCCACAACGCAGGGTCTGGTCCAGCGTTCTGTTCTGCTCTTGACCAAAAGCATTTCCCGTTGGCTCATGCATCACAGGTCCGGCTTTTTCGTATTTTACAAGGGCATGGAAACCCTTTATAACACGACCCAACTGCGCTGCTTAGCTGGCGCGCTGCTCCTTCTTTTCGTTGATGCTCTGCCAATTGTCGCGCAAGGTCTTGCCCTGGACCGCCGTTCTGACTGGCAAAAAGCCGGTCTGGCTGAACCGGCACCCGCACTACTTAAAGGGCTCAACGCGCTGGACTTCGGTGCCTGGCCAGACGACGCCATTGGCGATGCATCCGCCATTCAAAGTGCCTTGGATGCGCTGGATGGCAAGCCCGGAATGGTCTTTCTGCCCGCTGGAACCTACCAGTTAAATCAACCTCTGGATGTGCCTTCCGGGGCAGTTCTTCGCGGTGCCGGCGCAGATTCTACGCATTTAGTGGTTGATTTTGGTGGCGCGGACCTGGATGCCATCAGAATGGGGAGTGCCATCCAGGGGCCGGATTTGCTGTTGAGCCAAGTGCCGGTGAAAGGCACACAGACCGTTCGTCTGGCCGGAACTACGGCTGTTGCCGCAGGCCTGAAGGTCGGCGATTGGGTAGAGATAGTTCAAGACAACGGTGCCTGGGACGAAGCCCCTGCTGGATGGGCAGCCGAATCCATTGGCCATCTTAGTCGGATTCGGGCGCTCGGTGCAGACAGCCTCCTGTTGGACGATGCCTTTCGAATCAGTTTTACCCCAGCCGACAACCCCCGTTTGCGCTGGGTGAGCCCGGTCAGTGCATGTGGGCTGGAATGCCTGAGCCTGACTCGAAGCGATTCCAACGGCAACGGTGCCATGATTTGGTTCTACCTGGCCGTCAATTCCTGGGTTCGCGGCGTAGAAAGTTTCCGCAGTGCTGGTGCCCATGTCCTGGCTGCCCGCTCCGCTCATTTAGAAATCAGCGGAAATTACTTCCACGAAGCCTGGGCTTACGACGGGGTTAAAACGCACGGTTATGGCGTCACGCTGGTTCGGCACACGGTAGCTACACTGGTGCAGGACAACGTCTTTAGGCGCTTGCGCCATGCCATGATGGTTAAGCAGGGGGCAAACGGCAATGTCTTCGCCTACAACTACTCTACCGACCCGCGCCGCAGTGAACCCGTGGCTGACTACAGCGGAGACATCTCGCTCCACGGCCATTACCCCTTCGCCAATCTCTTTGAAGGCAATACCGTTCAGAACATTTTCACGGACAACTACTGGGGTCCCTCCGGACCTGGAAACGCCTTCTACCGCAACCGAGTAGAGCGCTACGGCATTGTCATGACCTCACCAAATACCAACCAACAAAACTATGCGGGCAATGACCTGACCGGTTCGGGCCCTTTTTTCGGATTCATGCTGCTCAGCGGAACCGGAAACTTTTCATCCGGAAATTATGTCGGGGGAATGGCGGAGCCGCCCGGAACGCCATTGTCGGGATCGTTGTCCTGGTACCTTCAAGCTGCTCCAACCTGGTGGGATGGACCGGATGCCTGGCCAGTTTCAGGATTTGGGGCGGCAGGCAATCTCCCTGCCCAGGTCCGGTTTCAGGAAGCGCGGGCTGCTGTGTGCAGAAGCGCCCGCTGCGCAGCCCCGCAGGGTATGCAAACCGATTCCGTGGGGAGCAGTTTTGTAGCCCTTTCCTGGACCGCCGTGCCAGGTGCCGTCAGCTATAGATGGCGTGGTCGGGAAGCAGCAGGAGGACCCTGGCGCTACCGTAACATTTTATTACCTATGGTAGAGCTGGCTTCCGGGCTAGATCCGGGCACCCTCTATTCCTGGCAATTGCGGGCGCGTTGCCTGAACGGCTATGCGGCTTCCAACACTCCGGCCGGAAAACACCGCGAAGGTCCGCCGAGTGCTTGGTCCACCTTTGCCATTCCCGCAGAAGCTCCGGAACTCGGCGCAAAGACAGCCTCGCAAAGCGCAACGTTAGTGGTCTACCCCAATCCGGTTTCCCGCTCCGGGAGCGTTTGGGTGGAGACCCCGGCTTTCTGGACATTTACCGATGCGCAGGGCCGTTTGGTCCAAACAGGCATTGGTTCAGCGCAACTATCTTTTGGCCAGCTCGCCCCAGGGATATACCGGATAAGCGACGGGCAAAGCAGCCAGTCCTTATTGGTGGAGTAGCGCTTCGGCCAGGCTCACCGCCAGGCCAGCACCTAAACGCGCATTGTTCAGCGCCAGCGCAACATTGGCTTTGAGCGACTCCCCCTGGCTAAGTTCTGCAATGCGGGCCAGCAAAAACGGAGTTAATGCCTGGCCATAAATGCCTTTTGCCACCGCTTCTTGCAATGCCTCATCCGTGGCGCGCTGAACAGTTGCGAACCGGGCTTCGGCAAATGCAGGGACGGGGTTGGCAATCAACATACCCTGAGGCTGTTCAAGCTGTTGGCGCGCGCGAAAAAGAGCCACAACAGATGCGGCATCATCCATTCGCAGGCTAAGCTTCAGGCCGCTGTTGCGGTGGTAAAAGGCCGGGAACTCGTCCGTTCCATACCCGATTACCGGCACCCCCAGCGTTTCCAGGTACTCAAGCGTGGCCGGTAGATCCAGGATGGATTTTGCCCCGGCACTCACCACCATCACCGGACTCCGGGCCAGTTCGGGCAGGTCCGCCGAGACATCAAAGGTGGCAGACGCGCCGCGGTGCACGCCTCCAATTCCCCCGGTGGCAAAAACGGAAATGCCCGCCAAACGCGCTCCAAGCAGGGTTCCGGCCACAGTAGTTGCCGCACATTGGCGTCGGGTAATAACAGCGCCCAGGTCTCGCGGACTGCACTTGATGGCACTGTTCCCCAACCGGGCCAGCCGCTCCAATTGATCGGCATGCAGGCCCACCAGGAACACGCCGTCCAAGACAGCGATGGTAGCCGGAACGGCGCCGTGACTCCGGATCTCCGCTTCCAATAGTTGCCCGGTTTCCAGGTTGACCGGCCAGGGCATTCCGTGGGCAATCAGCGTGCTTTCCAGGGCCACCACGGGCCGACCTTCCAACATCGCCTGGCTGACTTCGTCGTTTCGCTGAACCATGCCACAAAGGTATAAGTCGGCAGTTTGAGCCCAGTAACATAGATCAAGGGCAAGCACGCAATGCCTGATTCAATAATGGCGAATGGCGCAATCCGGATGCGCGCTCTGAAACTGGCTGACTTTGCCCGGCGAAAGGTCCGTATTGAAAATGACCAGTTCCCGCAAGGTTTCCATCGCGTCAATAGGGGCCAGACTGCGCACGCGCGTGTTGGAGCAATCCAAAGAAATAAGCCGCCGGTGCAAAACCAATGGTTGCAGGTTTTTAATTTCCGTGCCGGCTACCGACAATCGCTCCAGCATCAGCGAACGCGCGAGCGGATCGAGGTTGCGGATCGGCGTGTTGTCGGCGCGCAATTCCCGCAACCGCCCGTGGCTTTCCAGTCCATCCAGCGAATAAATGGGATTTCCCGTCACGTCTACCCGTTCCAGATGGCTCAATTTTGCCAGCGGAAGCAGGCTGCTGATCCGGTTGCCGGCAACGCGCAAGGTCTTGAGTCGGCTGAGGTAAACAAGGGGGTTTACCTCCTGAAAATCTGCCGGGGGAAGGGTCAGGTCGCGAATGTGGCGAATGCGGGCCAGGTCTTCCGGATTCGGCTCTCCGGTAAAGCCGGCTGCAGCGGCGAGTATATTTTTCCAATCCTCCCCAAGTGCTGACCACCAGCTCAAGCGCATGCTGTTGTGGATCATGACCAATACGTCCGGCATGTTGACTTCGTAGGCCAGCCAAGCCGAGTCGCTCAATGCTGTGCTGTCTGCAAAAACCCGCAAGAGACGGGGACAACTCGTCAAGGGTTGCAGGCTTTGCACCGGCGTGAGGTCTATCCGCAAGGATTCCAGGTAGGGCAGTCCCTCAAGCATGTCCAGCGAGTCAACCCCGGTCTGGCGCACGTCCAACTCCCGAAGAAATCGCAGTTTTTTCAGGCTCTCATAAGAGCCAAAGTCTGATCCTGCCAACGACAAAACTTCTAATTCAGGCAATTCCAACAGCGGTTCCAGCGAAAGCAATTCGCCCGAACCAACAAACTCGGACGACAGATCCAAGGTTCGCATGGCAGAAATGGCGTGCAGGGTTTCTTTATCTGGAACCCCTGAAAATCCGATGCTGCGGAAAAATACCGCCTGCCAGGCCGCCGGCAATGCTCGCCACCAGTTTTGCAGGTAGGCTGTTTCGTGCATGATCAGCACTTGTGGCTGCTGGCGGTGAAACTGACGCACCAGGCTGTCAGTTATGCCCGTGCCGTCGCAGTACACGCGTTGCAAACTCGGTTTTCCAGTCAGGTTCTCCAAACTTCGTATCCCCGTGCCATCCAGGTGCAGCCGCTCCAACTGCGCCATGTTGCGAAGGGCGTTTAAGTCGCTGATCGCAGTTTGTTCAGCCAGCAAAACCCGAAGCTTGGCCGCATTCTTTAAGGGTGAAAGGTCCCGTATGGCTGTGTGCGACACATCCAGGTATTCCAGGCTGTTCAGCCCTACCAACCCGCGCAAGTCCCCAATACCGGTCTTGGACAAATCGAGGTAAGCCAACACCGGTTTTGGGCCCGGAGTCCATGTGCTGTCCAGCGGGCATTCGGACAGGATCAGCTCGCGCAACGCAGGCCATTCAGGCAATTCCCCTCGGATAGCGGCTCCTTGTGCCACCAGTTTTTGCATGCCTCTGGAAAAACGCAGGGGACCAAGGTCTTCTACCAGCGTGCGAGATAAATTAAGCTCCTGAAGTTGGGTCATGGACCGCAGTGCATCCACATCATCTATGCCTGTGCCAGCCAGATTCAAATTCCGAAGACTTTTTAAGGGTGCCAGACTTTCCAAATCCGGAAGCTTGCGGTTTTCTAAATTCAGCTCCTTGGTAGCCAATAAGCCTTCTAAGAAGGCATCCAATGCTTGAATAGAAAGTCCCAACTCTGACCACCGATAAGCCAGAAGGGTGTCTCCATAAAAAATGTAATGGTTGCCGTCTAAGCGCGATGCAGCCTGCTGATGGCCGGGCAGAAAAAAGGTGTCGCTTTCATTGATCAGGATGGCTTCGTCAAATGCCACAACACCTTGCAACGGAAAACCCGCCATCAATTCAGCATCACCAGCCAACAGGGTTTTCCAGGCAATTGGCAATCGTCGCCACCAGTTGCGGTTAGCTTCGGAGCGGTTCAGTTTGGTCGTGTAAACACTGACAATCTTTAACCCGTCCGGCGTGCGGTTGATTTCCAGAAAGCGTTCCAGATCATTTTTAATGGTATCTCCGGAAAGCGAAACGCCCTCCAGGGTTCTGATAGCATGCACCAACCAGGATTCCTCTCCCGTTTCTGCTGTTTGCGACTCCACGCCCTGGATAGCGTATGAAAACCGAACCTCTTCAAAGAAAAAGTCTACATCCAGCAAGTAGGAGGGAGCATCCTTGTAGGTGACCGTGCTCCGGTATACTTCCAGATCGTCTTCAATCTGAACCAAGGCATCGCGAAAGAGCTTTTTGTAACTCTCCGTGATCAGGATATCCTTGTCTTCAGACAGCACATCGGGATCTCCGAGCGTGTTGAGGTTGGCTTCCAGGTATCCGACCATTCTGCGGATCATCGCCTGTTGCGGGTCAATTGGGACCGGTTCACGCTGCGCTATGGCATTGCTGGAAAACACCAACAATACCAGGCTTGCAAGGGCTGCTGAAATCCCTGTTAGTTTAACGCGTTGCATGGTAAATGTCCCGGAGCAGCAGCGTGCGCTCTTCTGCTGAAACCCGCTCTAAGCGAGTAATTAACCAGCCGGTATTGTACCCGGCGCGCTGTAAATCGCGCAACTCAAAATACCAGCCTTCCACCTGGAAAAAGTGGAAGCGCATATTGGTCACTGTGCGAAATGTCAGCTTTCCCGCGGCCACATCCAATAAAAACAAAGTCAGTTGATCGGGCTCGTAGCCGACGGGAACATAACCTTGCAAATCTTTAGACGAACGAAAAACCTTGCTCAGGTTCATGAAATCCAACTCGTGGCTCAGCGGATGAAGAAACTCCGATTCCCCGGCAGGACGCTGGGAAAACCGTTTCAGGTAAGGGGCAAATTGCACACGGTCAATTACCCATTTATGCCCGAGGCGATCTGCCTCGAGACGCATAAACAACGTCAGTTCGCGCTCGGTGCCCTCGTACAAAAAGCGGGTGTTGACTTCGGCCAGCCAGTCCCCCCCGTGAAAATCCAGGTAGGTGGGCAGACTGGGTTTGCAGACCTCGCGAATAAAATCCTGCTTGTCTGCTGATGCGATCGAGCTTGATTCCCCGTCAAATAAGATGTCCAGGTATCCGAGACGGAACTCAGGGTCCCGGTACAAGGGATTGCCGGGATAAAAGCGCTCTCCATTGCGGCCTTCTTCGCAGTTAAAGCGACGGAAAAACTGGTTGACCTGTTTGGTTTCTGCGTAGAGCGCCGTTTCGTCGCCAAAATCTTCCCCCGTTTGGGCACTTGAGCCCTGGAAAAAGAACATGACGATGGCTAGGTAAAGGCAACCCTGTAGGGTCATCGGCGTGTTTCTGTTACGCGAACATCGCCGAGCATCACATCCCAAAAGCCGATAGTGCGGCCCCCGATTTGGGTTTCCTTGCGCTCCACGTACACCGTAATGTCTTTTTTGGTGGTGTCTTTGTAGAGCAAAACATTACCCTCATAACCTTCTTTGTAGCCGCTAAATCGCTGGTAAATGGTAATGACGCCCACGTATTTACCATCTGGTTGGCGCTCCAGGTCAGAGATGTACTGGATGTTGTACCACTCAATCTCTACCCGGTCGTAGTTGAGTTGCATCAGGCGCTCCAGATAAGTCCGCACGCCGTAGTACAGAATTTCTGTGCTGTTGACAGACGAGACGCCCATTTCGCTATCCGGGGCAAAGAGCTCGAGCGTGCGCTGGATGACGCGGTCTGCCTCCGAAAATGGGGTGCTCTTGTCCCCGACAATAGCGATGTACTTGCTCAGGTCCCGGACTTTTTCCAAGGCCAGCGAGTCAATCGCTTTCTTTCGTTCGGGACTGATGTAGTCGTCGTTCTGCGGAGTTGTCTGTTGTGCATGCACCGAAGCACTCAAAGCAAACAGGAAAAACAAAGCGAAAATGGAAAGGGTTCGAAACCCGTTATTGGTACGTTGCATGTTTTTTCTTGTTTAGCGCTTGATAAGTTCCACCTCTGAAATAAGACCATTGCTGTCCATGGTCAGGTGGGAGAGGGCATCCGGAGCATTTCCGGTGTCTTTGAGGTATTCCAGGTAAAGCCGGATGCTGGTCGGACGATCAAAATCTTTCTGTCCGTTTTCTTCTGCGATCACAATCAGAACAGGCGCATCAGGCGAGCTGAACAGTTTCAGGGTCTCACTGATTTTTCGGTTGGCTTCTTCAACGCTCCGAGCTCCGGAAATAGCAGTCATCGCCGAGCCTAGTGCCCGTTGCTTGGCCTGGAGCTCAGTAGTGCCGGTATTGTTGGAAGCATTTCGTTGCGCCTCGCGTTCGGCAGCCAGTTTGGCTTCTACCTTTTCGATCAGTTTGAGCACCTCCGGATCGGTCAGACCGAGATCCTTGACGGCCTGCAAATCGCGCTCTTTTTCTTCCAGCGACTTCGTGTTGTTGTCAGACAACAGTGAAATCAAATCTTTTTTGGCCTGTTCGGTCTGTTTGGCTAGCAGCGCTGCAGCTTCTTTTTGCGCTGCTTTCTCTTTGGCCTTGCAGGCTGGCATGCCTGTAGAGACCAACAAACCGAGCATCAAATAGAGACCATAGCGGGTAACCGTCCTGAAGGTTATGCTTTCCAGTCTTTTAACAATCATCATGGGTTGAAATTTGGGTCAGGCAAGTGCATCCCGGACAAGGAGATGCCCAATGCTGCTGCAAAAATAAGTCCACTTCACCTAGGAGGGGCCAAAGATTGTGCACTAAGTAGGGCAAGAAGCGCAGAATACTAAAAAAACGAGCCACCACAACCTTGTTGTTTCCAAACGCGCAATGGGTTGGCTTGTTGTCAGAAGCAGCTTAACGCAGATTCAACATTTCCACAATCTGCTTGTGATGATGGTGGAAGTGGGAGCGGTAGAAGGTCAACGCAGAAGCCAAATCCATGCGACCCGCCAAAGGGTGGCGAAAGAGCTCCCGGTCCACGAGCGCGTCCGGAACTTGATCCAGCAGATTGGCAAGTTCCTGGCGAATACGGCCATAGTCGGCCAAAACAGTGTCGCGATCCTGGTTGGAATCAATGGTGGCAAAGGCCGGCGGTGCTTTGGCCTTCATGCCCAGCTTGAACCAGCCGATGAGCAAAGCCGCCCGGAATCGCGTGGACAGGGTTGATTTTTTAGACCGATTGGGATCCTGCAACTTCTTGCGCATATAGCCAAGCGAACTCTCTTCGGCCATAATCAAGTGGCGAAGCGATTGCAAGGCAGACCATTTATTCGGACCTGGAGTCCGGTTAAGCGCGGCATTGTCCAGCTTTCGCAATTGCTGGTCCAGCGCAATGCGGTCTTGGTCAAGGTTGTTGAAAAGTTGTTCCAATTTAGCGTTCATACCCTGGTTTGGTTCGAAAGTTAAGCCGCTGGCTCCCTGTTTGCCCAGTTCTAAAGAAACAAGCGGAACAGCTAATCTTCCTGGCCTGAGAGAAGCTGCCGGATTTCCTCCAGGTTGTTCATTTGTTCGTAGAAACGGAGGACCTCTTCGCGGGCCATGGCATCCTGCCTTCTAAGACGGCGTTTCAGGTAAATGCCTTCCAGCGTCCGGCACCGGCTGAGCGCTACGTACAATTGCCCGGCAGCAAAGGCCCCATTGCCCAGATCAATACAAGCCCGGTCAAAGGTCAGGCCCTGGCTTTTGTGAATGGTCACTGCCCAGGCCAGTGCCAGGGGGAGCTGATCAAAAGATCCCATCACTTCTTCGCTGATTTTCCCCACTTTGTCCACGGCATAGCGAATATGCTCCCAGCGTACCTGCTCCACTTTGTGCTCGGTGCCATCCCGGAGACGGACGATTACCTGGTTATCGCCCGTCTCGGTTATGACCCCCAAGGTGCCGTTAACCCATCGTCGAAAAGCCCCGATGTCGTTTCGGATAAAAATGACTTGCGCCCCTTTTTTAAGCTCCAGCAAACGCTCGGTAGGCAGGTGGTTTTGCGGGAAGTCACCGGTCACTCCTCCTTCGTAGGCCACCAGTTCCGCAGCCAGATCTTGTAGACGACTCCGGTTCGTGCTTTCGGCAGAAGCCCGCGTACCCGTTAGCACAATGCAGTACTCCTCTTCAGACGGACTCGGTACTTTGGGCAAATGGTTGAGCTGCACCATATCCTCGTAGGTAGGCATCCCTTTCCTTACCCGGTCCAGCAGCGCGATGAAGGCTTGATCCTGTTGCCGATAGACTTTTTCCAACTCGATGTTGACCAACTCCATTTCGCGCAACACCCGCGCTTCAAAAAAGAAGGGGCTTGCGTACCAGTTGCATAAAAGCTCCCAATCCACAGCCTTAGTAACTGGCTCCAGTTGCAATAAGTCGCCCACCAACAGCAATTGCACGCCGCCGAAAGGCAAAAATTCTTTGCGCACCCGGCGCAGGCACTCATCGACAGCATCCAACAGGTCAGCGCGCACCATCGACACCTCGTCGATGACCAACACCTCCATGTCCACCATCAGCTTTTTTTTGTCTGAGGGGTAGCGAATTTGTTTGAGGCGCTGGTCGCCTGGTGGAATGGGTCCAAATGGCAGCTTGAAGAACGCGTGGAGGGTTTCTCCCCGGACCTGGATAGCGGCAATGCCCGTCGGGGCTACCACCACCGTCTTTTTAGGTAAACGCTGCACAGCCTCACGCAGAAACGTACTTTTCCCCGTCCCTGCCTTTCCCGTCAGGAAAACAGAAGATCGCGTTTCGGCGAGTAACTTGAAAGCGTATTCTTGCAATTCCACAGGCAGCAGGGCAGGCAAAGATCGTTTCCGATTTTGGCTGCCCTGGAACAAGATCGCCCAAATTTTTTTCTCGGTGGAAAACTATCCGGCTCCCGGGCAACGGTGTGGTCTCTTTCAGAGACTCAGGCTCCAAAAAGGAAGCCGTCTAAAGTCAGGCCTTAATTGGCATCAATGACCTCACCGCTGCCGCTGATGACCAATTCGGTCAGTGTTGGATAGCCTTTGTAGTAGACTGTTCCGGAGCCGCTGATTTGCACGCTGAGCTCATCTTGCGCATACACCCGGCAATCGCCGGAACCCGAAATGCGCACAGCGGTCTTTGAAGTCCAAAGTTCATAGGCGTGTACCTTCCCGGAGCCTGCGATGTCCAAATCCTGGAGCACAGCAGAACCCGATAATTCAACATCACCAGAACCGCTGATGAACACGGCAACCTGATCGGTTTCCAGCGCTAAAACCGCGTCGCCAGAACCTTCAATTTGCAGCGAGAAAGCCGGAGTGATCAGGGGTGCGGTCGCGTCTAAATCGCTGGAACCTTTGATTTTAACCGCTTCAAAAGTGGGAGCATATACCGTGACATGGATGGGGGCGTAGTTGCGAAAACACTCGTCCAGGTCCAGGACAAGTTCTCCTCCGGAAACCCGGCTTTCTATGGCATTCATCACGTTTGCCTGGGCTTGGATGACCACTTGGTAGGTGTCATGCGGAATCAGGGTAACGTTGAAGGCGCCCTTGGTTTCCAGTTTGGAGAAGGTGGTAAGAATGCGCGTTTCTTCTACCAGAGGTCCTTCTCCGCGGCGGCATAGGCCATTTTCATCGCATCTGGAAAACACGAAGCTGCCAAGCAGCAAAATGGCAAACAATTGAATCGTTCTCATGACAATCTTTAGAGTTTAAGAGGAACTGGCAGAGCCTGAGCTCTCCCTTGCCCGGTTATGGGTGACTGAATGGAGGTAGTAATTACCCTTTAGACGCCACAAAGACCGATTCGGGTTACCGAAGTTGCGCGGAGGGCTATTTTTTTCGCCCGATTTATGGAATTCTTACCCCTCTTGCATCCAAGGGGCAAATTTCGTCCTTATGAAGCTCATCCTTTTTGCCCCTTTCCTGGTATTTAGTTCCGCCGCGCTCTCCGCAGCCGAGGAGCGCATCGTACCCTCTACCATTGACAAAGTCACAGTGTTTTTGAACCGCGCGCAGATTTTTCGCAGTGCAGAGGTTCACCTACCCGAGGGCCAGACCGAAATCGTCCTGGAAGATTTAAGCCCCTACATCGACCCCAACAGCATTCAGGTCAGAGGAAAGGGCGCTTACATTATTCTCGACGTTCGCCACCACGTTCATTACCGGCAGCCCTTGCCTGCGCAGGAGCCGACCGAAGTCAAGGCGTTAAACCGCAAAATTAAATGGAGCGAAGACTCGCTTCGGACCTTAGGATATTCCATCGAGCTAATCCAGGCCCGGCGCCAGGCTTTGCAGCAGGAAAAACAGGTTTTGCTCACTAATCCCATTATGACCAATGCGAGCGGCAGCGATACGATGCCTGTTTTGCGCGAAGCGCTGATTTTTCTGCGTGCCAAATTAGAAGACATCCACGAGCATATGGTTGAGGCACATGCAGAAGAAGATGCAGAAACGCTGCTGTACAGCCAGGTGCAATCGAGGTTGCAGATCTGGGCCCAATACAAAAGCACCATCCTGTATGTGCCTCAACAACAGCCTGAACCGGTACAACAAGTGCGAGTGGTGCTGTACAGCAAAGTGGCAACCGCTGGTACACTGGAGTTTAACTATACGGTCGGTGGCGCCAGTTGGAGCCCTGGGTACGACATCCGTTCATCCGGTCCTGACAAACCAGTTACACTGACCTACAAAGCCAATGTGCGCCAGAGTACGGGAGAGGATTGGAAAAGTGTGCCGTTAACGCTCAGCACCCATGACCCAAGCCTGGGACAAAGCAAACCATCGCTTCCCATATGGTATGCGCAATATTACCAACAGGTTCAGGAAATTTCCATGTCTACCATGTCCGGTGCCAGAGCGAAAAACCTTTCCTATGATTTCGCGGAGATGACACCAGTCATGAATGATGCTAAAATAGCCGCGGACTATGCCAGCGTGGTGCAAACTTTTGCCAACGTAGAATTTGCCATTGACCTGGGTTACCATATTCCCTCTGATGGCGTTGACCACCTCTTGTTGATCCAGGAAAAAACCCTCCCGGCTACCTACCGGCACTACATCGTTCCCAAAATGGATCGCGAGTCCTTTATCCAGGCACAGATCACTGGCTGGGAAGACCTCAACCTACTGCCCGGGTTAGCCAACCTCTTTTATGATGGCACTTTCGTGGGAAGGGCGCACATTGACCCGCGGGTTTTTGGCGACACCATGGACCTTCCGATGGGCCGCGACCGATTAGTTTACGCAGAGCGCAAGCGGGTGAACTCAGAAGAGAAGAGCAAGGCTTTCAGCTCAGACCGATTCCGAACGGAAGAATGGAGCCTTGAAATCAGGAACTCGCACAGCAAGCCCATTGCGGTGGTGGTTCAGGACCAGGTGCCTGTTGCTGCTGATCCTACCATCAAAGTGACCTTGAAAAAAGGTGACCCAGACCGGCATTCCGAAGGCGATGGCATGTTGGAGTGGGATGTTGAACTGGCCGCAAATGCCCGAAAAGTTTGGGCTTTTGCTTATGAAATTCAGTGGGACAAAAACAGGCAGTTGATGCTCCAATGATGTTCCAACATAGATAGTCACGAATCAGGATAGGAAATGCCCTGGTAGAGCCGGTTAACATGCTGGCTTTACCAGGGCTTTTTATAGGATTAGGCGCTCTTTTTCAGGCTTTGTGTCGTTGTGACACTTAAAACTAATTTTTTTTTGCGGATGACCAACTTATTTTTTGTCACTAAATTTTTTATCAATCAATTCATTGTCAATTAGTTAAAGGGAGTTTATGAACTAAATCCATGTCACAAAATTTCCAAAATAAACCTTTGGAATTCTGCGTTAAAGCCTATATTGATGCAAGTAATCAGGTGATTATCTGTGACCTTGTCACATTTCTGGTTTTTTTACCATAAAGTTCAGGTGCATGAAATCGATTCAGTCAATTGCCGAAATAGTGATGGCCATTCCCATCGCCGTTTTGGCTATTCCTTTATTACTGGTTGCGATGACCATTAAAATGTTTGTTCCCGGACGCAAACCAAAGGCGATGGTTATTGCCATGGACAACCGTCCTGGGTTGTCGCGAAGCGCTGGTTAGGTCCGGCCGATAGGTCCTGCTTCATCGCCTCAGCGCAGGTGCGTTTTACCGCATGTGCTTTCCCCCCCCGCGTCGGGTTGACGCGGGTACTTTGTTTCCCACCAACCATGTTCGGACCCCTTCGGGGTCCGTTTTTGCGTATTCCCGCAACGCCCAGCCCATGGCCTTTTGGAGAAAGAATTCTTTGGAATCTGCCAAAGTGAGCACGTGCCCGTAAAGGAAGTCTGTATTGGTTTTTTCTCGGTACGTCAATTGATGCAAGACGGCACAACGCTGGAGCCAAAGGTTGCCGGACTCCATCCAGCGCTTCAGGCGCTGCCCACTTTCCTCCGGAAACGAAAGCAGGTAAGTGCCCAACACGTGGCTGGCTAATCCGTCTACGGTGTCCCACCAGGATTTTCGGCAAACCCAGTCTTCTACTTTATCCGCATAGCCTTTAGGTAACGTTTTTGATTCGCCGTGGAGCCAGTCACAGGCCACATATTGGCATTCGCGATTCGGCGCTATCCAGAGGTCCTCCAGCACCTGATCTTTCTCATGCCGATCCAGTGACTTATAGTCTTTGACAAAAAGCAGTTGAATCTTTCGGCGCTCCGGCGCAGGGATACCGAAGAACACAAAATGATTCTTCATGTACCGTGCCATACCGATTGCCCTTTCAGGGTCCGAATGAAGGGCAAAAGCATCTTGCAGCCCTCCGCTCAGGGCATGGCGCTGGGGTGAGGTGCGCTTTACTTCCAGGCCCTTTTACTCCCAAAAGAGGGGAAGCGTTTCACTGTAGCGGCCGTTGCTGAGCCTGACCAGGTAAGTTCCGGGCGAAAGGCCATCGCGTTCCAGGGCGACCTGGGTACCCGTAAAACGTTCCACGCGCAGGCTACGCCCCAGCATGTCCAGCAGTTCCAGGGTCCAGGGCCCTTCGCCCGACCATAAACTTGCTTGTGGTGCGGCAATCAACACCTGATTCACTGCCGGGTTGGGCGAAAGGGACCAGGTTCCCTGAACGAGCTCACCGAGACGGGCACCAGGCGTGGTGAATTGCGCCAGTGCCGAGAAGCCTGTGGCTTGGAGCGGGGCGACACTGCAGGCGCAGCGAATTTTCCATTCATAGGTGGTAGCTGACGCGAACAAATTCAGCGGCAGCGTTATCGAGTGCGGCGGCACATTGAACCGGCGTTTGGCGAACGAGGAAGTTCCCACTTTTCGGCCTTGCAGTTCGCATTTTACCGCTTGATCAATCTCGCCCCAGGAGAATTGGACAGACGAGGTGTTGATGGTGGTGGTCAATCCTGCTGGCGCCAAATCAGTAGAGCATCCGATCCGGCTTTCGGCTTGAATCAGGATGACTAAAGTATCCAGCGCAGCACCATAAACAACGCGGAGTTCTGAAGCATACCATCCGGTATCTTCTGGAGAGAACGCAAAAGAGAGCGCAAAGTCGTTGGCCGGAGCCAGCGCAAAGGGAAAGATCAAAGAATCCAGGAAAGCGAAGGCCGGCTGATCTCCGGAAAGGATGTCGTGTATCAAGATAGCCTGGTTGCCCGCAGCGTGCGCCACTTGGATGGCAAAGGGGGTTACCTGGTCAGGCTCCGTTAAAGCAATGGTCGGGCTCGAAGCACTCGGGACACCGGCTACCAGCGCGGTACCAACCGGAGTGGTAATACCGTCAAAATGGAAAACTTCCATGCTGTTTAACTCGGGACTTCCGCCGCGACTTCCTGAACCGGCAGCAATGTAAATGCACCCGTTATTGACTATAGCCTGGCTGCCGTGACGGCCAGTGATGAGGTTGGTCAGTGTTCGCCAGGTTCCCGCAACCGGATCAAGAGCCTGGGTTTGTTTGTGCGCACTGCTTTGGCTGGAGCTTTCGCCCCCTATTACGATGACTTCACCATCCAATACGCCTGCAGCGCAGCCTGCCCGCCCCGTCGGCAAATCACCGGCAGGCGAGGCGAGGGTGGTCCAGAAACCAGTATTGAAGTCGTAGATGTCTGTTTTTTTAACGACTGAGTCGAAGGTGCCAAAAAATCCCGTGCCAGCACCGGAGCGCCTTCCCCCGGCACAAACCAGCAGATCATCCACCTGGGCAGCCGCGAAATGGTCTCTGGCGCGTGGGGCATCTGGCAGCACGGTCCAGCCGTTGGTAGCCGGGTTGTACTCGTCAAACCATTTGACCCATCCGGAGCGGTGCCCGTCTGTTAGCCCACCTGCGATGTAAAATTTGTCATCGCGCAACACCACACCGGCAGAGCCCCGAACGCGTGCTGAGGGAATGTCCGGTCCGACAAACCAGGAATCGCTCAATGGATCGTAGATGTACAGAAAGGGAATTCCTGTTTCTGCGGGGAAGTTTCCCTGGAAGGCACAAATGAGGTACATCAGCCCGTGAAATTCAACGGCCTGAAAGTGGTGGATTTCCTGTGGCGTAAATCCGAGTGTAATCCAGGAATTGGTAGCTGGATCGTAAGCCTGAACGGGCTTTAGGCCTCTTCCGCCAAGCAGGTAGAATTTGTCGCCCAATTGGCCAAAAGAACACTCATGGCGCGCAGTTGGAAGGTTAGTGGGCGTGACCGGGCTCCAAACACCGCTTTGACTCTGCAATCCCGAGGGGAGCAGTGCCAGAAAAAACAGCATGATGAGGGTACAAACGGACAGCGGGAGAGCAAAGCGGGGGAGCTTAACGAACATGGTAAAACATTAATGCAAAAGAACTTGGGCAACATGCCTTTACGTCCTGAAACTCATTGAAATACCTCCCTGTCGTTGCTTAATAAAACTACCTTAAAACTACCACAGTTCCAAATGTTTTGGTCAAAATTCCCGCGCTGCGAAGTTTGTAAATTCCGGCAGGCAAGTGGCTGACCGCTACTTGTTGAAGGGGTTGGTCCGCCCTGCCGGTGGCGACGGTTTTGCCCTGGACATCCAGGAGCACCCACGTTAACCCAGGTTGAACCTCAGACCAATGAAGATACACCACATCCGATGCTGGGTTCGGGTAAATTTCCGATACGGTGATCCCAGCAAGGGCATTCCTCTGCGGCGCTGTTTGCGGCTCTGCTTGCTGTTCGGAGTTTTCTACCAACCGAGCTACCGGCCAGGAGAAGCTCTGCAGTGTTGAGAAAGGGGTAACCACCAGCGGGCTCAAGGTACAGGCACAGCGAACTTTCCATTCATAAGTTGCACCGGGGTTGAGTTGCGCGGCGGGCACAAATGCAGCGTAGGGAGGGACGTTCACGCGGATTTTTGCAAAAGACGTTGCTCCGGAAGGTCGGCCGTTTACTTCGCATTTGACAGCGCCATCCACATCATCCCAACTCAGCGAGACGCCACCAGGAGCAACGCTGCTGGCCAACCCTATTGGAGCAGTAACCGGGGAACACAACACCGGGGGCACCTCGCAGGGATCCGCACTGTGGCTGCCGAACTTACTGAAGTCGTCTTGCGGAAAAACCAGCCATTCCCCCGCTCCTAAAGCCCAGTTGGTTTGCCCGGACTGCACTTCGGGTTTCCGCACCAGTGTGTATTCCGAAGTAGCGCCGGTTCCGACGGTCCAATTGGTTCCCGGATCAATACCGATCACGCCAATTCGGTCAATGATCACGCTGCCGCGGAAGAGCGCCAGGGCGTCATCGCCGTTGTAAAAGGTAACCCCGGAGGTTACATCGGCCAGGGAGAGTAGCGGAGCGCTGGCCGAGCTATTGACCACCTGGTAGGTCTGTCCTGCGTCCAGTAGGCCCGTCAGCGATAACGTGCTGTTGGCAGTAGTACCGCCGTTGTTGTACAGCGCAATGCTGTAGGCACTGAGGTCAAGGGTTTCAGCGCTGGCGTTGTAAAGTTCCAGCGCCTTATTGTTGGATGTTCCTTCGACGTATTCTGAAAAGAAAAGTTCGCCGCATGCTGTACCTGTATCTACGGGTACGATGGGTTCAGAGTTCAAGATCAACTCCATGACCACAGGAAGGTGGTCTGAGCTTTGGTACAGGGCTGAAATCACGGCTGGTGGTGCTGAGTTGTTCACCCCGCTGTTCACACTTTGATTAAAATGCGCTCCATCGTTCCCAATGGCTTTGTAAGAACCAGTGTGGTAGCGGACATCGCCGGTAGCATCAAGGATGTTATCAGAGAGCAGAATAATGTCGAATCGATCATCCAATCCGCCGCTCGCCCCGCCGCCGAAGGAACCGCTCCGGGTACTTTGGGTGTGAATGTCGTCAAAGGCGATGCTGTTAGACCAGCTTCCGGGCCTGTTAATCGGGTCTTCAAAGACAACGGGTGGATTGTTGAGAAGCGCTTGGTAACCACCCTCGAAACTGTCGTAGAAGTTCAGGTCGCCGCCAAAAACAAGGTTTCGGCCGGGGGGACGGGTATTGAGGTGGGTCTTGAGATTAAGGATGGCAGCTTCGCGCTCTGCTTCGTTGACTCCGCCCGACGCGGCTTTGAGGTGTGCCACATAAAAGTCCAGGAACACGGTGTCACCGGTTATGCCATCAACCTGAAAAAGCTCGTATTCGTTAATGTCGCGAAGGCCGGTCAGAATTTCATCCTGGCCCTGCAGCGACAGTTTTTCGCTGCGGTAGAAACACATGTTTTGGAGGTTGTTTTCGCTACTTTGATTGGCCACATAGTTGGCGCGCTGGTAGGGTCCTGCACCAAGTCCGTTCAGCGTGGCCAGAAGCTCATTGGCTCCGGAAACACTCGTTAGCTCACAAACAAACAGCACATCGGGCCGAACGTAATCAAAGATGCGCTCCATGGTATCCTGCCGATTGACTGCCCCGCCGTCAGGAAAGTTCAACAGGTTGTAATACATGACCTTAAGGGTGTCCTGTGCCTGTAACGGGAGCACTGCTGATCCAAGCAGAACCAGCAATACGGGGATGGAACGGTGGAAAGAAAACATCCTCACAAGGTAAGGCAATTCCGCCTTTCTATGGCGGAATCACCGGCTAATCCGCTTATTGATGGCAAAGAGCTCATCGTCTACCTGGCCATCCCGGTCGTAGTCTACCAAGCTGCTGAATCCGTAAACAGAATCGTTTTTCTGGATCCAGGAATGGCGAATGGTCTCCTTGCTGGGAACTAGCCGATGGATCAGGAGCGAGTCCCGGCCAAACATTTCAAAATACCCGGAAGTTTCGGAGCGTAGGGTTCCATCCGGTTCGCGGTAGACTGCTGAATAAGTATAATCCGCGTTGAACGTGGTTTCAATGGGGAGCAAGCCCATGACTTCGACCCAATTGCTGGGCTTTGCCTGCACTTCCGCAAGGCTGTCGGGTACGCCGTAAGCGCTGTGGAGGCGAATAGTCAGCTCTTGTGATTGCCAGGTTCCCACCAAGACCTCAGAGCCAGGGTATTGCTCAGGTCCAGCTTTGGGCTGATCAGAGCAGGAAAGGACCAAAGAGGCCAGCGATACCTGAAGGAGAATGGTTCGAATTATTCGGGAAGGCATTTTGCGCATCGGAGGCGAAATTTCGGCATTTCTGCTGGCATTTTGGGGAATCCTTCAAAACCAGGTGGGCTTTTGTTTGTTTAATGTTTTGTAACTTTACTTAAACAGAGCATCCGTTGAAAGTCAATTATTCCATTCGCGATTTAGAGCACCTTTCTGGTATCAAGGCGCACACCATCCGCATGTGGGAGCAGCGCTATGGTATTTTGAGCCCAAACCGGAGTTCTACTAACATTCGCTCCTATTCGGATGAGGACCTCAAAGCCCTGCTCAACATAGCGGTGCTCAACAGGCAGGGGGTCAGAATTTCTCAGATTGCGGGAATGAGTCCGGGAGAGATTGAGGCTAATGTTGAACAAGCAGCTATTGTTGAGGGTGTTCCCGAGGGACAGGTCGATGCCATGGTCCTCTCCATGATTGACTTGGATGAGGATCGTTTTGAGAAGATTGTCAGCACATCTACGCTGCGAATCGGGTTTGAGGATACCATGCGCCACGTAATTTTTCCATTTCTCAACAGAATCGGTGTGATGTGGCAAACGGGCTCTATTACCCCGGCTCATGAGCACTTTGTCACCTGCCTGATCCGGCAAAAGCTCATTGTGGCCATTGACGCCCAGTATGCCAAACCCAGCGAGGAAACTAAAACGCTCATGTTGTACCTCCCAGAAGGAGAGTGGCATGAAATTGGCTTGCTGTTCTGGCATTACGCCTTGAAAAGGAGGGGGCACCGGGTCATTTATTTAGGGGCGAGTGTTCCGTTCGCCGATCTTGTCAGCGTAGGCAAAGTGCGCCATTTTGACTGGTTATGCATGATTGGGACCACCCAACCCTCCGTTGCTGATCTGGAAGGATACCTTCACCGCCTCGGAGACGCATTCCCCGGCCGCAACTTGGCGGTGAGCGGCGCCCGCTTTCGGGACTTCCACGGCCGGATGCCCACTGGAATACGCTTGTTGGACGGAGAAGAGAGCATGATGGCGTTCATCGAGTCGGTTTGAGGGCAATCTGAACTGTTTAACCTTTTCTTAAAATAGTTAAACAAAAGTTGGTCCTTTCGCTATTTAGGGTGTAAATTTGAAGAGTAAAATGAATGATCCCTTCAGCACCACCTAATCTTCGTCTTATGCAATCCTCCGAATTCTCCCAGTCCATCCAAAAGCACGACTCTCCCTTAACTGCGTATGCGTACAGCCTGACGCGCGACTACAACAACGCACACGACCTGTTGCAGGAGACGTACTACCGCGCTATTGCCAACCGGGAAAAGTTTTCAGACGGAACCAACCTCAAAGCTTGGTTGCTGACGATCATGCGCAACATATTCATCAACGATTACCGCAGACGCGTAAAGCACTCCACCGTACTTGATAAGACCGATAACTTGTACCTGATCAACTCTTCTCAGGAATTCGCCAGCAACGAGGCTGAGGACAGTTTTGTCATGCAAGACCTCCAGGCTGCTATTAAGACGTTGGCTCCCGAGTATCGCGTGCCTTTCTTGAAGCATTTTCAGGGCTACAAGTACCAGGAGATTGCGGACGAATTGCGCTTGCCGCTCGGCACCGTTAAAAGCCGCATCTTTTTTGCCCGCAAGCAACTCAAAGATTACTTAGAGCGCATCGGCTTTGAACGCTGACGGCAGCGCTCCATTCCCCACCCCAGCAATTATTTCTTCAAAAAGAACGCAAAGAAAGAACCGAACTATTCGGTTCTTTCTTTGTTTTGCCCCGGATGAAATCGAGGTACTTGCTGGTTTTGGCTTTTATGTTTGCCTATGTTGCTCAAGGCCAGACCGGTGTGATTGCAGGATCGGTATTGGATGATACGGATAACCAGGGCATCCCATTTGCCAACGTAATCATTCAGGGAACAACCATAGGCGTTGCCACAGACGTAGAAGGCAATTTTCGCCTGGAGAATCTTGAGCCCGCGGTATACAACCTTGAATTCACTTCGGTAGGATACAAACCAGCGGTTGTTTATGAGGTCAGGGCTTACAACAACCGCGAGCAACGCGCTGACGTTCGCCTGGCACCTGATGTCAAAATGTTGGAAAGCGTTCAGGTGCGGGCTAGCCCTTTCAACAAAACAGCAGAAAGCCCGGTATCCTTGCGCACCATTGGCACGGAAGAAATACAGCGCAACCCTGGGGGAAGCCGGGATATTTCGCGGGTTATCCGAAGCTTGCCCGGGGTAAGCTCTACATCGTCGTTTAGAAACGATATTCTGATTCGGGGCGGAGCGCCCAACGAAAACCGCTTTTTTATCGATGGGATAGAAGTCCCCAACATTAATCACTTTGCTACACAAGGAAGTTCCGGAGGTCCGGTCGGTTTGATCAATGTGGATTTTTTGCGCGAAGTGGATTTGTTCACAGGAGCTTTTCCAGCGTCCAGGGGCAACGCTCTGAGCTCTGTCTTTGATTTCAAGTTCCGCGAAGGGCGTACGGACCGCTGGGGGGCAACCCTGACCACGGGCTCCTCCGACGTGGGGGCTACGTTAGAGGGACCGGTGGGGACCACAGGCAACGTGCTCATTAGCGCCAGGCGTTCCTACTTGCAATTCTTGTTTAAAGCACTGGATTTGCCTTTTTTGCCTACGTACAACGACTTTCAATTCCGCTACAAAGTCAAGATAGGGGCATCCAACGAGCTTACTTTTTTGGGCATAGGAGCCATTGATCAGTTTGCCTTGAACAAGGATGCCAACGAAACAGAAGATCAGCGCTACCTGCTGGATTTATTGCCGGTCAATGAACAATGGAACTACACCCTTGGAGCAGTATTTAAACACTACCATAATAAAGGCTATGTTACCGTGGTAGGCAGCCGAAACATGTTGAACAACAGCGCGGTCAAGTATGCGGGCAACGACGAATCCAGTCAGGACAATTTAATCTTAGACTATGATTCTCAGGAGATGGAGAACAAATTCCGGCTGGAAAATACTAGCCGATTAAACGGTTTCAAGGTTGATGCAGGGGTGGCCTACGAATACGTGCGTTACACCAACGAAACTTTTAACAGGGTTTTCGATGCTGCCGGTCCGCAGACGATCGAGTTTTCTTCCGCATTGGATTTTCACAAATATGGTTTATTTGCACAGGTTAGCCGGTCGTTTGCAGCAGACCGCGTAACGTTGGCGGCTGGATTGCGCGCCGATGGGGCATCTTATGGCGACGCCATGAGCAATCCGTTGGACCAGCTTTCTCCGAGGGTTAGTGCCAGTTGGACCTTTGCCCCTGCCTGGAGTTTAAACGCGAATGCCGGGCGCTACTACCAGCTTCCGGCATATACCGTTTTGGGTTACCGAGATGAGAACAACACCCTCGTCAACCGGGATAATGGAGCCAAATACATTCGCGCAGATCATCTCGTAGCTGGCCTGGAGTACAACACCACTTTTAATAGCCGGGTCACGGTGGAAGGGTTTTACAAGCGCTACGCAGACTATCCCTTCCTCATCCGGGATTCCGTTGCCCTGGCTAACCTCGGAGCGGACTTCGGGGTCATTGGCAATGAACCCGTTTTGCCCATCGGCGAAGGCAGGGCATACGGTATTGAGTTTTCTGCCCAACAAAAGTTGTATAAAGGCTTTTTCGGCATATTCGCCTATACGTATGTGGTTTCAGAATTCCAAGACAAGCGGGGCGAGTTCGTCCCTTCTTCGTGGGACAACCGGAGCATTGTCAGCCTGACTGCGGGGGTCCGTTTTAAACGGAATTGGGAGCTTGGTGCGCGTTTTCGCTATGCAGGGGGCTTGCCTTACACGCCTTTTGATCTGGAAACCTCTTCCTTGATCAGCTCGTGGCAGTTGAACAACAGCGGTGTGCTGGCCCTGGATCAGTTAAACAGTTTAAGGCTCGGTGCAAGTCATGGTTTGGATGTGCGGGTAGACAAGAAGTGGTCGTTTGACCGTTGGAACTTGAACTTGTATCTTGATATTGAGAATTTATATAATTTCCAATCGCCTCAACCTGGCTTTTTGTTGCCCCAGTCTTCTGCTGACGGTACTTTCCTGGTGGATCCAGCAGATGACCAACGCTACCTCATGAAAGAGCTTGAAAATGAGGGTGGGACCTTGCTGCCAACCTTGGGCTTCATCTTCATTATCTGATCAGGACTTCTTTACCGTCCCCATGACGCGGCGGCATTGCCCAACCCAATCTTCGCGTCGAATGCGTCCGGGCAGGATTTCTATGGCATCGTTAACGCGGCGCACCTGATCGTCACTAAGCCGGGCGATCTGATCATAGGTGCGAATTCCAATGTTCTTGAGCCGCTCCGCCAGATAGGGACTGATGCCTTGGATACGGGTCAAATCGTCGAGGTCTTCCGGCGGCACTTCGCCCGTAATGGAAATGCCTATTTCTTCCAGAAAGCGCAGGTCATCTGCACTTTCCCGTCGCTTGCCCAGCAACCCGAGGGCTACACGGCGCTCCAGTTCTACATGTTCATACTCCATCAGATCATAGCGATCGCGCAAGGCCATGTACACTTCCGGATCAACACCAGCGGCAATGCGCTCCCGCAATTCTTCTATTCTGCCAGAAGTTTTGTCCAGCGCCTCCTGGCTTTCCTGGAGTTTGGCATTCAGCTCTGCCAAATCAGTCTCCGCCTGATGATGGCGGGTTTTGGAGGCGTACAAAGCCGTAAACAGCCCGATGCAAAAGGCTCCGAAAAGGCCGCAGGCTAAAAAAATCAGTTCCAAAGTCATGAATATGCGGATAGAATGCTGAACTAGCGAAGCAGAAGTTCTACTCTGCGGTTGGCTTGCTGACCCGGGCTGCTGCTGTTTTCACCGATCGGTTGCTCTTCGCCTGCCGAACCTGCTTGCAACCTGTCCGGAGCTACACCCAACTCAAGCAACCGCTGACGGACGGAAGCAGCTCTCGCCGCCCCCAACCGCTGGTTAAACCCGGCGCTGGAGATATCGCAGGTATGTCCGGTGATGCATACGGATTTTTCGGGATGTCGGTTCAGGTATTTGCTGAAATTTGAAAAAAAGGCTGCGGTTTCGGGATCGGTTGGCAGGGAACTGCTGCCGTAATCAAAGCGCAAGTGCCGTGTCAATAGCATTCCTCCTTGGCCCGAAACGGCAGATGACAGCTCCTTTTCAGGATTTTTCGCAGCGAAGGTTGATAAGACTCTGGTCATGGAAGCGGACCAAGGAACCGGGTCGTCGGCCACGAAAACCAGGTGAGCATAACCCTCGCGTTTCAAAGCATCATCGCTGACCTGCCGGTAAACCAGCGTACATCGGGCCGGTTGGATGCCCTGCTTAAAGAGGGCTGTGCGAACGGCATTGCCTCGGGAAGCAGCCGGGTGAAGCGACTTGCCTGGCGTTGGCGAGGGCTGTCCTTCGGAAGGTGAATAGTTGCAAAAAATGACGACGCCAGAGCCGGGTTGATCCGCCAGTTTTTTGGCCCAATTTTCCAGGGCATCTGAAGAAGCGGGGTCGGGAAGCCATGGCGCCGCGCCGGAAACCGATACAAGATTTAGGCGCTCAGAAACTGGTAAAAGCGATGAAGCTGGTTCAGCGAATTCCTGATTCCCCGCCTGGTCACCAGCGTTATCCTGTCCGTCCGTTTGGGCGAAGGGCAATTTGGCTGCCTTCAACGGAAGGTCAGTATCCGCAGTTTTAGCGCTTACTTCCGGCGCGATCGACCCCAATGTCCTTGCAGCCTCCGGACCAGCCAGAAACCAGCGTTGGTAGAGGGCCATGGTTGCGGCACTCCAGACCAGAAAGGCGAGAAAACCAGGCAAAAGAAGGCGCATAAGGAGTAAACAAGACAGGCTTAATAAGAGGGACCAGACCATGCGGACCAGACCATGCGGACCGGACCATGCGGACCGGACCATGCGGACCAGACCATGCGGACCAGACCATGCGGACCAGACCATGCGGACCAGACCACTCAGGCGAGACCGTTCCGGCTAGACTGGACAGAACCCGCAGCCCAGAAGGGACCACTAAGAAAAACCAGCCAGGGATTTTTTAGGGCCAATTCGCGTGATAATCAAGTTTCTGCACGCAACGGCTTAAAGTTACGCTTCAGGAGCCTTTCCCGTTTTGAAAGTGGGCAGGGAACGGCTTTTTTTATCCGCTTTCTTTGCACATTTCGTTAGCGAATGGGCTTTGGCTAAGGCGTAAGCACCCCCGAAATGCGAGCGTTTTGAGCTATCGAAAAAGCCAACAGAAATCCCGTGTGTTTTTCAAAGTTGGCTATATTTGCAGTCCTTATTCCGCTTTGGGTAATTAGCTCAGTTGGTTCAGAGCATCGCCTTGACAGGGCGGGGGTCACTGGTTCGAATCCAGTATTACCCACCACAGCAGTAGCGTGCTACTCCATGCCAAATCCTGCAGCAAAGGGCCGTTCACTCTGGACGGCCCTTTGTCATTTCAAGCAGGAAAAGAGACCGGGAAAAAGGCGAGCAGAAAGGCGAGGAGAAAGCAAGGAAAAAGGCGAGCAGAAAGGCGAGCAGAAAGCAAGGAAAAAGGCGAGCAGAAAGGCGAGCAGAAAGGCGAGGACAGAATAGAAGACTGGAGAACTGCCAGCACAGAAGCGAGCAGAAAGCAAGGAGCCGCCTAAGGAGCCTCCTGATCATCCTGCCCGGGAATAATGATGGTCTTTTGCGGCTGGAGCAAATAAATGACCCAGTGGCTGTTGCGGCAAACTACTGGAAAAGGCAACTGCACATTGCCAAAAGTGAGCAGGTGGGTGATGCCAGCAGCGGCGAGGTCCTGGCACGCCACCGGGCTGAGGTTCCGAAAGTAGTTGTTGGCCCAACGGTAGCGCTGGGACGCGGGCAGGTCTTGTTCCAGCGACAGGCCGTAAAGGAGTTGAATACGAGCATACCAGCGGTGCATGGCCGCTCGGGTGTGCACCAGCACTTTGTAGTCCACATAGCTGCTGCGTTTGCCGTAAACCTTGAGTTCAGTGAACCCGATGGGATGGGCAAAACACGCGTTAACGGGGGTGAGGGTACTGGCCTGGATGCAAATGTCCACAGCGCTGCCGCGCTCCGCAAGCGCCCGGGTGTCGCGCGGCACATCCAGCGGAATTCGGCCACCAAACCCAAAGGCCAGCACCAACGCGAACAACGTCAAAAGGGACAAACTCCGGCGGAAGCGCTGTTGCCAACGAGGGTTAATCGCCCAATCTGCAAAAGGCTCCAACCACGCAGCGAGCGCTACCAGGCCAAAAAATTCCAGCCAGATGGTCACCTTAAATCCCTGCAAAGCACCGGCTTCCGTAAACCGCAGCCCGACGGTGCCCAGCAGGTAGAGGCCGCAGGCCAGGAAACTGAGCGCAATCCATTGGCCTAAAATTGGGGCGCGTCGGCGAAAAAAGACCCAAGCGGCAACGGCCAAAGTTCCCTCCACCACCCAACTTTTCAGCGACCACGAAGGGGGCCAGTAGTGGTGGGGTGCGCGAAAGACGAAGAGAATGTCAAAAAAGCGATCCGGGTTGGGGGGGGATTCCTCTTCAAAGTGAATGCGAAGAAAAATAATCCATACGCCTGCCGTGAGCAGCCAGAGGGCATTTGAACCGAACCAGGCAGCCCATGAAGTTGCAGCGGCTAAAGGGGCACTTTTGCGCTGCCCGACCAGCGTCAGAAACAGCGCGCCGCTGGCCAGCCCAAACAGTTGAATGCCCACCACTGGTTGCATGAGGGCCACCGCGGCAAAAGCGGCAAAAACTGGCCAAACCCGGCCCTGGAGCAACCACCATATTCCGGCCATGCCCAGTGTTTTGACCACGTTGGACACAAAAAAAGAGTTGTACCAAAGTTCGTTGCCGCCCAGGTTGACGCCGTAAAGTGGAACAAAGAGCGCCAGCAATAGACCCCATCGCAGCGCGTCGTTTCGCACAAAAAGACCGGCAATCCGATCCATGTAGTGCAGGAGCAACAGCGAAAAAAAAACGTGGCCAACGAGCGAAACGAGCGGTAAGTTCGCGGCGCCCAGCGCGAGCAGGCGCGAAAAAACGAAGCGCTCGTTAGGCACATGTTCGTGGACGCCGCGCAGGTAAAAGTCGACGGGATAGAGCGAAGGGTCGGCCAGCATTTGCGCGTAGGCCAGCGTTTGCATTTGATCGTTTCGGCCGTACTCATAGCCCCAGCGCAGCACCATCAGCGCATACAGCGAAGCCAAAAAGAAGAAGCGCAGCCAGCCGGAAAGCGGACGGCCCTCGTTCGCAACTGGCGAAGGGCGGAGTACGCTCCACAGCAGGGTTGGAACATTCGCGAGCGCTCTAAGCGCGGAAGATAGAGACTGCACACAGCGAAGTTGCCAAATTTCGCTCGCATGCTTGCCTGGGTTTAGAACTGCCGCCAGCGCCATCGCCCGAGGGTCCAAAGGGCTTCGACCCCGTCTTTCCAGCCGATTTTTTTGCCCTCTTCCGGTTTGCGCGGCGCGTAGCGAATGGGAACTTCCCAGATGGGCACATTAAGCCGCAACAGTTTTGCGGTCACTTCCGGACAGAATTCAAACCCCTGGCATTCCAGGGGAATAGCTTGGAGCAGGTCGCGGCGGAAGAGCTTGTATCCGGTGGGCTCGTCGGTGAGCTGCGACCCGAACAATAGGTTCGTGACTAAGGTTACGAGCCTGCCCCCAAGGTAAAAGCGCAATGCGCTGTGCCGGTGGTTGCCAGGATGCAAAATTCGCGAACCATAGACCACGCGAGCGGACCCAAAAAACGGGGCAAGCAGCGCGGGGTAATCCCCTGGATCGTATTCCAGATCGGCGTCCTGGATCAGCACCACATCGCCCTGGCAATGCACAAAGCCCTGGCGCAACGCGGCGCCTTTGCCCTGGTTGCGGGGCATTTCCACCAGCTTGTAGGTGGCGTTTTGCTCTGTGGCGCCGGATGCATTTTCCTGTGCGGCCAGCCAGGCGCGCAGTTCATCGGGCGTGCCGTCGGTGGAACCATCGTCTACGATTATCACCTGGCGCCGCCAGCCGGGGGCGGGGGCCGCGCGCACCCGGTCAAGCAGCACCCGCACGGTATCCCGCTCGTTGAACACCGGGATGACGATGCTCAGCAGGGGGGTGGGGGGCAGGGGGGTGGGGGGGGGAAGGATCGTACGCGGCATGGCGCGGCTGGAGGGCGATTTGTTGGCGCTGAGAGGATTGGAATTTCAACCGCGCCGGCGCATTAATTCGCTTAGAAAAATGGTCAGGAAATCTCGCTAAGAAATCTGTAGAGAGACTGCGTAAGCGAGGGCTAAAATAAGCGAATACCCGACAAAGGCGGGCCCGTTCACGTAGGCCGAAGGGCGGATATTCAACGCGCGATGGTTGTAGGCCATCAAGAGCAATTTGTCTGCCAGATGGGCAATAACCGTGGCCCAGGCTACACCTTTCATACCAAACGGTGCCACCAACAACAAACTAAGGCCTGCATTTAGCCCTAATTCAAAGCCGGAAATCCAGAACATAACTTTTGTTTTACCCAGGCCGGTGAGCACCGTTTGTGGAAATAATAAACGGGGTATCAATAGTAACAAGTATATGTTGAATACAGTATGCGAAGAGGCAAATTCCGGGCGAAAGACTTTGGGAAACCACCAATGACTGCTTAGAAGCAATGCCACCGAAATGAGAACGAAGCGCTTTAGCATTGCCAAAGAACGTTCGCGGATCATGCGCAAACTAGCGGTCAAATCATCCGCTACTTCGGCACTTGCCGCTGTAGAAAAAGCATTGGCCAGCAGCAACACCAGCGGCAATTCACGGGCGCCGTAGCGGAACACCGCAAGCGCCTCCTGCCCAAGTGCACCCGCTACAATAAAACCGTCCAGGTACATGGCCGTCCCCCCGAGCAACAAACTTCCCGCGAGGGGTATGGCGGTGCGACGCAAGGCGCTGCGGGCTTTTTCCTCGCTGCGCATGCGCCAGGCAGGTCCGAGCAGGTGCAACAACCACAACCAGCGCAACAGCGCACCCAAGGCCATACCGACCAGGCTTATCTCCAGGCCATATCCGAGCAACGGGGGTAGGCCAACGGCTACCAGTTGAATGACGAACACAGCAACCCCGTAATACAGCAACTCCCTGGATTGATCGCGGACCAGGTAAACGTACTCCGCCAGGTAAGCAGGGTTGTTGAAAAAGACAAACACGCAAAAGATGCCCCAGAGCTGTGGGGAATGGTGGTCCAAGCCCAACAAACCGGTCCAGACACCTGGAAACAGGGCCAGCAGGGCAACCAGGCCGGTATTAACCAGCAGCGCCGTGCGGAACGCTTCGCCAAGCAAGCCGTTTTGTTCCGCATGTCGAGTGTTTACAGAAGCGGTTGCCGAAGCATTGTTAGCGATAGCATAAGAATTGCTATCATTTAGATCAGCAGCCGTTTCCCGAGACTTGCTCCGGTACAGCGGCACAAGGGCATTGAGCAAACCGCCTGTCCAGAAAAAACCAGTGAATCCGGAAACCAGCAAGAGTGCTTCGTACAAGCCAATGCTGTCTGTGTCTAACGGACTTTTGGCCAGCAATACACCTGTCAGGAGCAAGGCAGCATAGCGCAGCACCTGAAATCCCTGCAGCGACCGAATGACCTTCACCGAGGCACAACTTTACCTTTAGGCTGCCCGGGAACCGAAACCCTTTCGCCCGAAAAAAGGGGGGTATTGGCAGTAGCAACGGCAGGAATAAACGCCGCGTTCGTTGCATTTGAACTACTGTGGATTTTTTTGAACCGCAGTCGCAGCGAATTGCCGATGACCATAAGGTCAGAAAAAGCCATAGCCCCTGCCGCCAGCATCGGGCTGAGCAGGCCAACGGCGGCAATCGGAATGGCCAACACGTTGTAGAAAAAGGCCCAGAACAAGTTCTGCCGAATGGTTCGAAGGGTGTGCGTGGCCAGCGCAAAGGCATCGATCAGTTGATCGGGTCTTCCGCCAAGCAGGACTACCCCGGCCGCGTCGCGGGCAGCGCGGGTGCTGTCTACAAGCGATATGCCCACGCTGGCGCGCTCCAGCGCCGGCGCGTCGTTGATGCCGTCGCCGACCATAGCGCTGGGAACTTCTGCATTCAGCGCTTGCACCAGTTGAAGTTTTTCTTCCGGTCTTTTGCCCGCATACCACGTTTGAATGCCCAGCGAATCGGCCAGTTCTTTGACTCGCACTTCGCGATCACCGGAGAGCAGCACCGGCTCAATGCCGCGCTGGTGCAGGTAGGCGATGAGTTCGCGCGCGCCAGGCCTGATTTGATCGCGGAGGTACAAAGCCGCCACGGGTATTCCATCGCAGCTTAGGAACGCGTCGCCGGGAAGGGATGGGGCCGAAACTGCGCCGGTTGGTTGCCTTGTCACAGTGTTTGCTGAATGATCGGCGGCTGCAAACTCAGGTGTAGCCTCAGGTTTAGCCTCAGCCGGAATCGTCCAGCGGTCAGAGCCGAGTTTCCAGGTCCTGCCCTCAGCATCAAGTCCCGACAGGCCCATTCCCCGGTTTTCCCGGATGGTATGCAGCAAGGTTGCCTGCGGCGAATGGTCTTTCGAAAGATTGTTAAAAAGACTTCTGGATACCGGATGATTGGAAGTGCTGGCCAGCGCAACAATGAGGTTCATGGCCTCTTGCTTTTCCATCGCTGGCGAAAGTAGCACAAGCTTTTCGAGCACAAATTCCCCGCTGGTGAGGGTGCCGGTTTTATCCAGGATAACTCTTCTTACGGATGCGAGCGATTGAAGGGTGCTGGCTCCTTTGACCAAAATTCCAGATTGTGCGGCACGACCCAGGCCAACAGCAACTGCTGTGGGCGTAGCCAACCCCATGGCGCAGGGGCACGAAATGACCAGCACGGCGATGGCTTGCAACAGCGCACTTCCGGCAGGGATGTTCCAGACAAAATGAGCCAGAAAAAAAGTCAGGACTGATAGGCCAACTACTACGGGCACAAACCACGCGCTGATGCGATCGGCAAGCCGCTGCACCGGGCTTTTGTCCAGCGAGGCCTGGCGGACCAGATCAATAATACCAGAGAGTACGGTATCTTTTCCAATGGCCGTCACCTCCATTTCCAGCCAGCCGGCCAGAACGGTGCTGCCTCCGGTGATGGCATCGCCGGCCTTGCGCGGTTGCGGAAAACTTTCACCGGTTAACATGGATTCGTCAAGTTCAGCCTCACCGCGCAAAACCTTGCCATCAAGCGGAATTTTATCGCCTTGCTCAGCGGCCAGGCGGTCTCCGGGGCGCACATCGGATACGGGAACGCTAACTCGCTCCTCCCGACCGTCAGCCGCGCGTCGAAGCAGCCGCACTTCGCCCGTTTGCAGCGCCGCAAGTGCACGGAGAGACGACGTAGTCTTGCGCACTGCGCGCTCCTCAATGACCTGACCGATCAAAACCAACGTTACGATGCTGGCACTGGTTTCAAAAAAGAGGTACTGGTGGCCCAAGCCGGCCAGGAGTCCGATCAGGCTGTAGAGGAACGCTGCAGATGACCCGAGCACAATTAACACATCCATGTTGGGCACACCTGTGCGAAGCGAGTTCCAGGCACTGCGGCCAAAATGTTCCGCCCCAAGCAAAAATACAGGCAGGCTCAGCGCCAACTGAAACCAGGGGTTGTGGAGCAGAGGGAAGGGCAAAAACATGGCAAGGACCAGCGGGATCGTAGGCACTGCGGCAAGCCAGAGTTTTTTTTGTGCGGGCGAAGGGCCACCGTTTTTTTGCTCTGCCTCCGACACAACCGGATAGCCGATGTTCTCTAATCCATCGATGATGCCCTCGAGGTTCTTTCCAGCCGGGAGCCGGAAACGGACTTCATCGTCGGCAAAACTGACCTGGACCCCCTCAAGCCCCTGGCGAACCAGGTATCGCTCTACGCTGAGCGCGCAGTTGGCACAGGTCATTCCTTTGACGCAGAGTTGGACGGTTTCCGAGGCGGGGGGCATGGGCGGACGAGGTGGGGACTTCTCATCGCAAAAATACTCGCTTTTCGCGCCTTGACCGGGCTGCGATTTAGTACCGGATTCTTATCTTTGTGTCCCCATGCCGGATTTCCGGCCTTGTTCTTTACCTGGTGGTTGTAGCTCAGTTGGTTAGAGTGCTAGATTGTGATTCTAGAGGTCGCCGGTTCGACCCCGGTCAGCCACCCATTTTTTTCTCCTAAAAGGGTATTCCTAAAAACCCTGTGCAAACTTCAGCCTAACTTCAGGCCAACTTCAGGCCAACTTCAGGCCAACTTCAGCCTAACTTCAGCCTAACTTCAGGCCAACTTCAGCCTAACTTCAGGCCAACTTCAGAAACAAGGCATGCACAATTTTTAACACCTAAGGTCATTTCTGTAAGGAAGGGTGTTAAAAATTGTGCGCAACACAGCAGTTTGGATTTTTAGATGGGGTTTTTAGAAGTACCCCATCCTTTTTGGTTCCTGTAGACCTTTTTGGTTCCTGTAGAACCCCAAATAAGTGCCTTTACGGGATATGGTAGAACGAAGCAGTCAATTCCTGGACGCCAACCTGGATAAAGAAGGTCAACACACCAGTTTCTACTTTTTCAATGTCAATGACAAAAGTGGTTTCTGAGATGACCATTGCCTCCCAAGCTTGAACCAAGCTTCCGTCCGGGCGGCGAAATCCCATCGAATAGGATCCACTGGGTACACCAGTTAACCGAACGCTTAGACTGCGTTTTGCGGTGGTTGGGAAAACCTCTACAGATGGTTCTGCGGATACTGTTCCTGATGTGCTCCCAGAGCCGCCAACGTCCGTCCGAGGACCATCAATGGTAGCATGTGGCAGGCCAACAGCAATGGATTGTGCCGAAGCCTGTGCTGCACTGGCAACAAACAGCCCGAAGGCAAAGCCCATGCTTAAAGCGGTTGAGATTTTCATACTAAGCCAAAATGATAAAGAGAAATGGAGGCGTGTTAATACCGAGCAAATGTTCCTGAAAAATACGGGAATTCCACTGGAACCACTGCAAAATTTTGCCAAAGATTTATTGGGATTTACGTTTCTGATGGTTGTTCATCCTTTGCCATGCGCTGTTGACTGTCTGTGTTGGAGGGATGAACAAAAAAGGCTACCTGCCGGGTTCTCAAGCCGGTTGAGCCTGGCTCCGGGTCAGCCAACACCATGGCTTTTGCGGCATTTTGGTCAAAAACTTGGTCCAGGTTCAGCACCTGACCGGCCGGCACCCCTGCCTGTTCAAGGCGGGTTAACCAGAGTCTTGCTGGCTTTTGACGGAACAGCGGTTGCAGGAATTCGGACAGTTTTCCCCGGTTCTTAACCCGGTCTTGATTAAGGGCAAAGTCGGTATGATGGGCCCGGTCCGGCTGCTCCAAAACCTCGCAAAGCTCCTTAAACTGGGCATCGCTGCCTACGGCCAAGACCAGGTTTTGGTCGTCCTGGCAGGTAAACTGCTCCCCGTAGGGGGCAATATTGGGATGCAGGCTTCCCAGTCGGGTGGGTACGACTCCAGTCATGAGGTAATTGGACGCCTGATTCGCCAAACCACTAATAGCAGCATCGTAAAGGGACACTTCGACTAGTGCACCGCGCCCGCTTCGCTCGCGTTCGAGCAATGCCAGCAATAAAGCTTGTTTGAGCTGGTGGGCCGCAAAAACATCAACCAGCGCGACGGGAAGTTTGACCCCGGGCTGGCCGGGCAAGCCGTTCATGGCCATCCAACCGGTTTCCGCCTGCAGCACCAGATCGTAGGCGGGTCGATTATGGTTAGGACCAAAGCCGCTGATGCGCCCGTAAATCAACCCGGGATTTTGGCGCAGCAGAGTACCGGGGTCAAGCCCATATCGCAGGTCGTCGCCGGCCCGGAAACTGGCCAGAACGATGTCCGCAGAGAGGGCCATTTCTGCAACAGCTTTGCAGTCATCAGGGTGCTTCAAGTCCGCCCAAACGGTGGTTTTGTTCCAATTCACGGAGGCGTAGTAGGCGCTCAACGGGTCGTCAGGCGACTCCCCTGAAGTCTTCCAGGATCGGGTGACGTCACCGCCTTGAGCTCGGTTTTCTACTTTGGTTACGCGAGCACCGAGTTCAGCCAAAAAGGTGCCGACCGAAGGTCCTGCCAGGACGGAGGCCAATTCCAGAACGCGCAGGTGCTGGAGCGGAAGCGGCGTGCGGGGGGTGGGGTCTGGATGAGGATGACCGGGGCTCGGGGAACCAGAAGAAAAATTATTCACCGCTGAGAGAAGAGAAGAGATGACCAGGCATCCTTATTGTCTGGATTTTGGTGCATACATGCCTTGAAACGTAGCGTAATCAAACTCCTGGTAGTACCCTTCGGCGTAAAAAGCCAACAAGGGTTCCAGTGCTTGCGCCGTTTGGTAACCGGGCAGCGTGGTCAGCTTTTTATTATCGGTGTCCAACAATACCACCGTAGGGTAACCGATGCTTCCGCCGATAGCACCCACCATTAACGCAAAGGGGTGAGTAGCTCTAGGGGAAGATGGCAAAGCGAGTTCCTGCCCCAGGTAGGTGAGGGGGCCGTGGGTTTCGGCGTTGAATTTGACGCAGTGGTAGCGCTCGTTCAAGTATTGGACCACCACCGGATCTTGAAACGTCGTGGCATCCATGCGTTTGCACCAACCGCACCAATCAGTATACAAATCAATGAAAATGGGCCTTTCGTCCCGCTTTTTGCTGTTCAGCGCCAAGGCATCTTCCATGCTGATCCAACGCACTTCGGTTGCAGCCGCTGGGTTGCGTCGGGTTGCCTTTTCGGGGGAAGGGGTCCGTTCCGCTGTGGCCAGCACAGCGTAAGCTGGCAGGGTTTTTCGGGCAGATGCCGGGATGACTTCTGCCCCGTAGATGGCCTTGCCTGAACCGGGTTGGTCCAAAAAGGCTTTTGGAACAATGGATGCTCCAATGATTAAAACAAGTATTGCAGCGGTGTAGTTGCGGAGAGATGCCATGAATGGGGGTCAGGCGTTCAATTGGTAGCCCCTTCTCGCAGCGGAGACTGGTAGCTCTGTTGAAACTCCACCCAACTGTTGTTGAGGTGGTGGTTTTCCCCAAAGAAATGGAGAATTTTGTCCATGTTGTAGGCATCCTTGTAACCGGGAATCGACTGTATGGGATTGCCTTGTTCATCCAGGTAGACTGTGGTGGGGTAACTTAAGCGACCGCCTGTCAGTTCCGCAGCCAATTGGTTGTAGCCCCGGCTGGACGAGGGCACAAAGGTGTACTCTTTGCCTTTGTAAGTAATCGGCGTTTTTTGCTCTGCGTCAAATTTAACCGCGTACCACTTATCATTCAGGTAGCCCGCAATCGTGGGGTTGGCGAACGTATTGGCATCCATCCGTTTGCACCAGCCGCACCAATCAGTGTAAATGTCGATAAAAACCTTGCGCGGCTCGGTTTCCAATCGTTTCATGGCCTCCTCAAACGTGAGCCATTCCACTTTGGCAGTGGTCGGATGCGGTTGCGCAGCCGCAATGGCGGTAGGGGTCTGCCCAAATACGGAAACGGTGCCCAAAGAGAGAGTACTCAGCAGCACAAGAGCTGGAAAAATCGGAAACTTCATGCAAGTGTGTCTAAAAGTTGAAGGGAGAAGGGTGTAAAAACGGCAACCTGGTCCAACGGAAAAATAATTCCTTTCCAGCAATTAAACGAAAAACAAGGCGGCCAAGTTCCTCCTTTGTGGCAGAAAACCGGATCATTCCCCCGGCATAAACCGGGCCAAAATAGCGAAATTGGGCGGAGAGAGCACGGCATTGACCAACTTTCCTCCACCCGATATGTTCATTTTGCGATACCTCTAAAAACGAATCATGGACCAATTGGACAGGAAACTGGTGATAGGCATTACCGGGGCGAGCGGCTCCATTTATGCAAAGGTGCTGTTGGACCGGCTCGCGACCTTGCCCATTGACCCCAGGCGGATTGGTTTGGTGTATTCCAAAAATGCTGCAGACGTCTGGCAAACGGAGTTGGGCCAGAACGACTTGCCCAGCTATCCGTTTGCCGTTTACGCCTCTGATGACTTTAGAGCTCCATTTGCTTCAGGGTCGGCGCGTTACGACACCATGATCGTCTGTCCCTGCAGCATGGGCACGCTGGGCAGGATAGCCGCCGGTATTTCGAATGACCTGATGACCCGGGCGGCTGATGTCATGTTAAAAGAGCGTCGAAAGTTAATTCTGGTGCCCCGGGATACTCCGTTGAGCCTGATCCACTTGCGCAACATGATTACAGTAGTGGAAGCAGGTGCGATTCTTTGCCCTGCCATGCCTTCCTTTTACTCGCGTCCGGCAGATTTTACCGCGCTGGCGGCAACCGTTGTGGATCGTGTTCTGGCTCTGGCGGGCCTTCCCGTGCGGTCGTATCGATGGGGGGAGGGCGATGGTGTGAAGTTATAAACTACTGATTGTTAAGTTTGTATGACCCCAGTGCTAAATTTTTTTTGTAAGGGCTGGTGGTCTGCAGCTTCAATTCCCATAGAGATCCACTTGCGCGTTTCCAGCGGATCAATGATGGCATCGACCCACAAGCGTGCTGCGGCATAGTAGGGTTCGGTGGTGAGCTCGTATCGCTTGGTGATTTTCTGCAGAAGGGCTTCTTGTTCTTCCGGGCTTGCAACACCGCCTTTTCCTCTGGCGGAAGCCATTTCAATTTGCATGAGCGTTTTAGCGGCCTGCGCCCCGCCCATCACGGCCATTTTCGCCGTCGGCCAAGACACGATTAGCCGTGGATCATAAGCTTTGCCGCACATGGCGTAATTGCCGGCTCCAAAGGAGTTGCCGATGATGACGGTGAACTTGGGGACCACCGAATTAGCCATGGCGTTGACCATTTTAGCCCCGTCTTTAATGATGCCCCCGTGTTCGGATCGGCTGCCTACCATAAATCCGGTGACGTCCTGAAGGAACAAAAGCGGGATGCGCTTTTGGTTGCAATTCATAATGAAGCGGGCCGCTTTATCTGCTGATTCTGAGTAGATTACGCCACCAATTTGGGTTTCGCCTTTTTTGTTGCGGACAATGCTGCGCTGGTTGGCCACAATGCCAACCGCCCAACCGTCAATGCGCCCGTAACCGCAGAGTAGCGTTTTGCCGTAGCTGGCCTTGTACTCGTCAAATTCCGAATCGTCGAGCAGCTGGCGGATGACCTTACCCATGTCATAGGGCTTAGCAAGCTTTTCGGGGATGAGACCGTACAAGCTTTTGGGTTCGCCTTTGGGGGGGAGGGGGTCAGCGCGGTTGAAACCGGCCCGCTCAAACCGGCCCATTTTGCCAATGAGCTCCCGGATTTTGGCCAGGCAACTGGGATCATCGGGCATGGAATAGTCGCAAATGCCCGAAATTTCTGTGGTGGTTAAGGCACCGCCCAGTGTTTCTGCGTCGATGTCTTCGCCGATGGCAGCTTTGACCAGGTAAGGACCCGCTAGGAAAATGGACCCAGTTCCCTCGACAATCAGTGCCTCATCGGACATGATTGGGAGGTAAGCCCCGCCGGCCACGCAACTTCCCATAATGGCGGCGATTTGCGGGATGCCCTGGCTGGACATTACCGCGTTGTTGCGGAAAATGCGGCCAAAGTGATCTTTGTCGGGAAAAATTTCGTCCTGCAAGGGCAGGTAAACTCCTGCGCTATCCACCAGGTAAATAATGGGAAGCCGGTTCTCCATCGCGATTTCCTGCGCGCGAAGGTTTTTTTTGCCGGTTATAGGAAACCATGCGCCTGCTTTGACGGTAGCGTCGTTGGCCACTACCACGCAAAGCCGTTTTTGGATGTACCCGACAACAACTACGACACCACCGGATGGGCAACCCCCGTGTTCGGCGTACATCCCGTCTCCGGCAAACGCTCCAATTTCCAGATAGGGTTTGCCTGGATCGAGCAAAAGGTTAATGCGCTCGCGGGCGGAAAGTTTGTTTTTCTCCTTGAGCTGTTCCAGTTTTTTTAAGCCACCTCCTATGCTGACGCGATCCCATTTCTGTTTCATTTCTGAAACCAGAAGCCGCATAGCATCTTCATTGCGGTTCGCTTCTACGTTTTCTGCCGGCTTTGTTGACATGCCGCGAATTTAGCGAAATATGGCTGTGTTGTGCCGGCCGGTTTTCTGGATTTACTGCACCCCGCAGGCGTTTGCCCCTAATTTTGGTCTGTGGTTAATTGCCGTTTGCCCTCCTGATTTTCCAAAGCGATTGGTTAACTTTGCCCGCGGCAATCCGGTACGACCAGCTCCCTCTTAATCCCCCAGGGCTTGATCGCAGCAAGGGCAGGAGGTTGTAGCGGTGCGATACTAGGATTGCCGTTTTTTTTTGCACTGTTGGCCTGGGACTTTGCTTGCGCAGAAATTTGCGCGCCTTAACTTGTGCTTTGTTGATGGGGGCAGTTTCCTGTTTTTTATGGTGGTGTTGAGCACCGCAAGGTGGACTCCCGCATGCGTCAGCCACATTTATGAAGCACTTTCTCTCTGGAATACTGGGGGTCTTCTGCATGGTCGGGATGACTAGCCTGGCAGTCGGCCAATCGAGTCCTTTTGAAAAATCTGTCCCTTGCGGTCAAAACGCCAGGCCCTTCCCCCTCAAAAGTGAACTTCTCTCCGAAACGCAGGCAAGGCTGCAATGGAACCCGGTTCCCCAGTCTGCCCAGTACCACCTGGTTGTTCGGAATGCTGCAATAGGATCACCTGTGCTGTTCGATACTTTTTTAACGGATGTTCAGCCGGTTGTTCAAGATTTGCCATTAGGGCAACTCCTCACTTGGACCGTACAGGCGCAGTGCCATCAAGGTTCGCTGAGTGCCTGGGCTCATGCCGATACCTTTGCTTTTCCAGACCCTGATTTTGTTTGTAGTGATCTTCTTGTTGACATGCGCGATGGTGGGGCCTACCGAACCGTGCAGATGGGGAGCCAGTGCTGGTTTCAACAAAACCTGAACCACGATTTGGGCGAAGGGGTGTTCGGTTTTAGCACCGGTTTTAATTGCAATACCCCAGCTAAGGCTGGCCGTTTTTACAACTGGACGGCCGGCAAGGGAATAGATTCGCTTTACGCATTCGAGATCTATGGGTCTGAGGGGGAGCAAGGCGCTTGTCCAGTGGGCTGGCATCTGCCAACAATTAGTGAATATGACCTGCTTTTTAGCGATACAAGCATCACCTTCACCTCCGTTCAGATTGGCGGGGGATCGGGATTTGATGTGCATCTCGGTGGCTATATGAACACTGGGGAACGTTTTACTGAGGTGGAAACTTCCGCTTTTCTCATTACTTCCAGCCAATCGCCGTATACAGATTGGCGAATGATGGTCTATGCGTTGGATGGCCGTTTTACTAACTCCATTGAACGTGGAGAGATCACGAAAATTTGCCGGGGATCAATTCGCTGTCTAAAGGATTGATTTTACCGAGGAGTTGGTTACTTTTGCAACTGAAGTGCATTTGTAGCCAATGAACATACTCGGACTCGGAACAAGTTTTATGTTGGGCGCGCTTGACGGCGTAAGCCCAGGTCATGGCAAATCGCTGATTGCGGCTTTCATGATTGGCGAAAAACTATCCTGGAGGCAAATCGCCGCAATGGCCGGCTCCCTTTTATTTTCCCATTTCCTTTTATTGATCGTCCTTTCGGTCGGCTTGCAATACGCCTTTGGGCAACAAGCTGATTTGGCTTGGATGGAGTGGGTCAGCCCGATTGTGGTGATCTTATTCGGTCTGTACCTTTTGATGCGTTATCGCCGATTGGCCCGATTGACCAAGGAACAAGGGCATGAAGCTGGCTGCGAATGCGGCCACCACCACC
>Ga0105049_10000312_pt1 | contig 51024 bp, 41 predicted proteins | sample MAT06_FD_78087 | JGI IMG/M metagenome (GOLD analysis project Ga0105049, IMG submission 78087) | Freshwater microbial communities from Lake Fryxell liftoff mats and glacier meltwater in Antarctica - MAT-06 | ecosystem: Environmental > Aquatic > Freshwater > Ice > Liftoff microbial mat | place...
GCACCCGAGCCTGTCGTGCCGACCGAAACGGCCAAGGCACCCGAGCCTGCGGCGGTTGCACACCCTGTGCTTCTGGCAGAGCCTGCCGAACCGGCCGGACCACCAGCCCCCCCTCAACCCCCTGCACTGGCAGTTGCAGAAGTGCTGCTGCAGTCTGCGCTGGCAGATACATCGGCTGGGGAAGCGGTCAGAGCGGCCTTTGCGGTTGCCCCGCCCGACCTTTTTGCCAGTTTCTCCGTGCCAGAGGCGCTGCCGGAACTGGAATTGTCTGGCAAGCCGCTCATTGTCGCATTGCAATTGGCGCTGACCAACGCAGGTTGCAACCCCGGCCCGATTGATGGCGATTGGGGGTCCGGCAGTACCCGGGCACTCGCCGCCTTTGGCGCGGCGCGACCTGATCTTGTCGCTCCCGAAGTCGTCGTACCCGGTGCCGAGCCCAGCGCGGCAGTGTTGCGCGCCATGGCCTTGGCACCGGGGCTGGTGTGCCTGCCCCGGTGCGCGACTGGCGAAAAGATGGTGGCGGGCAGTTGCCAGATAGCGGCCTCATGCCCGGCCGGACAGAAACTTTCCAGCAAAGGAGCCTGCTATGTGCCAGAACCCGCCCCAAGGAAGCCCGCTGCGAAAGCTGCTGCAAAGGGTTGCACGGTTTTCAACGGCCGCAAGATTTGCTAAATCTGCGGCCATCATCGCCCTTCTGCTGGCGCTCGTGCCTGACTTGTCGCTGGCACAATCCTTGCCGGGGCATTTCCAGTTTGGTGAGAAACGCCTATCGGCCGATGGAAACGTATGTACATTTTTGAGCGATGTGACCGTTCAGGGCGAATTCGTCCTTGTTGCGCCGCTGAAACGGGATTGCACCACCCTGACCCAAGAGTTTTCCGCAGCCGAAGGCTACATTTTCCCGCTGAATGGCAAGGATGAACGCCCGCGCGACTGCCTGGTGGCGAAGGGCGAAAGCCCGGTGATGACCTGCTCCGATGGCGAGAAATCCACCATGCGCGGATTTACTGCGAAAGAACCGCTTCGGATCGAAAGCACAATCTCTCACTCTGCCCAATGGACCGGATCGCGTTTGATGATCAGCCTGGACGATTTCGAAAGCAGATTTACCATGGCAGGCGGCAGCGGGGCCAAAACGCAAAAAGTTCGCTTGGTCTACTACCTCGAGTTTTCCTTTGCGGGCGGCCAATGCGTTCTGGAAAAGATCAAGCGTTCTCGCCTGGTCAATGGACGCAATCAATCGATCGTATCTGTCGAAGGTCTTGGCTGCAAGATTATCCGCTGAGCGAACCCTTTCCCGGCTGTAAATTTCTTGCTGCGTGGTCCGACAAGGCGTAGGATGATGTGGTGACGGGCGGCCAACGCCCGCAGGATGGCACGAGCAGTGCTTCCGGTGTCTGCTTGATGAAGGAGCGCCTTGCGCTTTGACCCCCGCGTTGTGGGGCAATTTGTTGCTGCCGGATTTCTAGCTTCGGTTTCAGGTTTGATCACCACCTATATGAAATTTGGCAATATCCCGCTGGCTTTGTGAGGCTTGCCTACCACATTTTGTGACTAGTTTGCGTTTTTCTGGTGACGATGCCGCTCCAAATCGTTACATTCAAGCAAAGCGGGACAGACGGGCAAGCAAGCCTTAGAAAAACAGGCGGAACAGACGATGACATTGAACCTGATGATGAGCGGACGCGAAGAGCTGAAGCCCCGGATCACGGTGTTTGGCGTGGGTGGCGCGGGCGGCAATGCCGTCAACAACATGATCGACCAGCAGCTGGAGGGGGTGGAGTTTGTCGTCGCCAATACCGACGCGCAGGCGCTGCAGCAAAGCCGGGCGACCGCGAAAATTCAGATGGGTGTCAAGGTCACCGAAGGACTGGGCGCAGGTGCGCGCCCCTCGGTAGGCGCTGCGGCTGCCGAAGAGACGATCGAAGAGATCGTCGACCACCTGGCCGGGGCGCATATGTGCTTCATCACCGCCGGAATGGGTGGCGGCACCGGTACCGGCGCAGCCCCGATCATCGCACAGGCCGCCCGCGAACTGGGTGTGCTGACCGTCGGCGTTGTCACCAAACCCTTCCAGTTCGAAGGCCTAAAGCGGATGAGACAAGCCGAAGAGGGGATCGAGGCGCTGCAAAAGGTAGTTGATACCCTTATCATCATTCCCAATCAGAACCTGTTCCGGCTGGCCAATGAACGCACCACCTTTACCGAAGCTTTCGCCATGGCCGATGACGTGCTGTATCAGGGCGTCAAGGGCGTCACCGATCTGATGGTACGCCCCGGCCTTATCAACCTCGACTTTGCCGATGTCCGCGCCGTGATGGACGAAATGGGCAAGGCGATGATGGGAACCGGCGAGGCCGAAGGCGAAAACCGCGCCATTCAGGCCGCCGAAAAGGCGATTGCCAACCCGCTGCTGGATGAAATCAGCCTGCGCGGGGCCAAAGGCGTGCTGATCAACATCACCGGCGGCTATGACCTGACCCTGTTCGAGCTGGACGAGGCTGCCAACCGCATCCGCGAAGAGGTTGACCCCGAGGCCAACATCATCGTCGGCTCGACGCTGGATACCGAAATGGGCGGGAAAATGCGGGTTTCGGTGGTTGCCACCGGCATCGACGCAGCACCGGCCGCCGAAATGGCGGTGCCGCGCCGCCGCCTGTCAGAGCCGCTGCACACCGAACATCGGGTTGCCCCGCAACCGGCAGCGCCAGCCCCGGTGCCCGTTGTCGCTGCCGCACCGGTTAAGCCGGTGGTGCTGCAGGATGAACCCCAGACGGACTATGAGCAAAGCCCGGCCTATGCCGAAGAAGAACGGGATTTCTTTGCCGACAACGATGACGGCCTGCCGCCGCCGGTCTATCGCCCGATGACGGCGCAGCCGCAGCAAGCCGCACCCCAGCCGCGCGCCACGCACATGGCGGATGATGCCGCCAGCTTTGTTGCACCACGGTCGCGCCCGGCCGGAACACCGTCGCCGGAAGCATTGGCCCGGCTGCAGCGGGCAGTGAACAAGGTACCGCAGACGGCGGGCATGGCGGCAGCTTCGGCAGGGCCGCAGGCACCCCGCCCAGCGGCTGACAAGCAGCGGTTCGGCATCAACTCCCTGATCAACCGGATGACCGGCCATACGACCGAGCAGGCCGAGCGCAGCCAGCCGCCAATGCGCCAGCAGCCGCCCGTTACCAGCTATGACGAAGAAGCAGAGATGGATCCGGAAACCGAACGCAACGAGATTCCGGCCTTTCTGCGCCGCCAGGCCAACTGACGCACCGTCACATTTTATTGGAAAGGGCCGGCGAATGCTGGCCTTTTCCATTTATGAATCAGCAGGTTGAAAGGTTATTCACAACCGTTCGGCAGATTCCTGCCCATGGCTCCGGGCAATGTTTCACACCGTTGCAAAGATTGAATTGTGGTTAAAGCCACAGGTGATTAGCTGCCCTGTAACAAAAGGCCCCGTCTCGGACGTCCGGTGGCCAGACAGAGGGTTGCGTGCAGACAACACTGAAATCGGCGGTGACGTTCAAGGGCGTCGGGTTGCATTCGGGTGCCGCTGTCAGCATGACGGTGCGCCCGGCTGCGGCAGAGCATGGCATCTGGTTTCGCCGCACTGACCTCGCGGCCAACATCGGGTTTGTCGCGGCACGTTGGGATGCAGTGGTGCCGTCGCGGCTGTGCACCCAGGTGGCCAACCGGCACGGCACGATGGTGTCAACCATCGAGCATGTGATGGCGGCGCTGGCGGGCTGTGGCATCCACAATGCGCTGATCGAGATCGACGGGCCGGAAGTGCCGATCCTTGACGGATCAGCGGCGATCTTTGTCGCGGCTTTTGTGCGCCGCGGCTTCCGGGCGCTGTCGGCACCGGTGCGGGCATTCCGGGTGCTGAAATCCATCGAGGTGCGCGACGGCGAAGCCTGGGCCCGGCTCGACCCGTCGGACATGCTCGAAATTGCCTTCGAGATTGATTTTGCCGACCGGGCAATCGGTCGCCAGTCCAAGGCGCTGAACATGTCGAACGGGGCCTTTGTCCGTGAGTTGTGCAACAGTCGCACCTTTTGCCGCCAGCAGGATGTCGATCAGATGCGGCAAAGCGGGCTGGCGCTTGGCGGCACGCTGGAAAATGCGGTTGTGGTCGATGGCGACCGTGTGCTGAGCCCGGGCGGCTTTCGTTATCCCGATGAAGCGGTGCGCCACAAGATGCTGGATGCGCTGGGCGATCTGGCTTTGGCCGGTGCCCCGATTCTTGGCCGCTATTCCGGCCACCGCGCGGGCCATGCCATGACCAACCAGTTGCTGAAAGCGCTGTTTGCCGCGCCGGATGCGTTCCGACTGGTTGATGTCGCCGAAACCACCGGGGGGAAATTGCCCGGTGTCGGGGTGACGCAGGCTGATATCGCAGCCTTTGCCTGAAGCCGCCACAGACCGCCAGCCCGCACCGAAAGGCGTTTTGCGCCCCGGTTTTTTCTGTGCTAGGACAACGGCCAACAGGGGCCAACCGGGCCGCCGCCCAAACGCGGCACCAGTTCAGACGGGGTCCTGACGAAATCAAAGGGTTAGCGGGAATGGCGATCGGCAAGACAGGGGCGAGGATCGTCGCAGCACTGCTGATGACGGTGGCACTGGCTGGCTGCGGGTCAGGCACCAAGGAAGCACCGCTGGAAAACTTTACCGCCGAAGAGATTTTTCAGCGCGGCGAATATGAACTGGAGGCCAGCCCCAAGCCCACCGAAGCCGCCCGCTATTTCAGTGAGGTCGAGCGGCTTTACCCCTATTCCGAATGGGCAAAACGCGCGCTGATCATGCAGGCATTCGCCTATCACAAGGCGCGCGACTATGAAAACAGCCGCGCCAGCGCGCAGCGCTACATTGATTTCTATCCCGCCGAGGAAGATGCCGCCTATGCGCAATATCTGCTGGCGCTGAGCTTTTACGACCAGATCGACGATGTCGGCCGCGATCAGGGTCTGACCTATCAGGCGCTGCAGGCGCTTCGGGTGGTGATCGAGCAATATCCTGACAGCGAATATGCCAGGTCGGCGATCCTGAAATTCGATCTGGCCTTTGATCAGTTGGCCGCCAAGGAAATGGAAATTGGCCGCTACTACCTCAAGCGAGGCCATTATGCCGCCGCGATCAACCGGTTCCGTGTGGTGGTCGAGCAATTCCAGACCACCACCCACACCGCCGAAGCGCTGCACCGCCTGGTCGAGGCCTATGTGTCGCTGGGTCTGACCGATGAGGCGCAGACCGCCGGGGCGATTCTTGGCCACAACTTCCAGGGCAATCCGTTCTACGACGACAGCTACAAGCTCTTGACTGGCAAGGGCCTGACACTGGAGGCCAAAGGTGACAGCTGGCTGGCGCAGATATACCGGCAGGTCATCAAAGGCCAGTGGCTATAGCTGTGGCAGCATTGAAGGCGGTGAATGCAGCCGCCTGCCCGACGGGAGTGGCGTGATGCTGCGCGCGCTTGAAATCCGCGATCTGCTGATCATCGACCGGCTGGCGCTGGAGTTTCAGCCCGGTCTGAACGTGCTGACCGGCGAAACCGGGGCGGGCAAGTCGATCCTGCTGGATGCGCTGGGGTTCGTGCTGGGGTGGCGTGGCCGCGCCGAACTGGTGCGGGCCGGTGCGACGCAGGGTGAGGTCACGGCGGTGTTTGACCTTGGCGCCACCCATCCGGCCCATGCGGTGCTGGCCGAAGCGGGGATCGGGGCGAACGGCGATCTGATCCTGCGCCGCTCGGTGAACGCCGAGGGGCGCAAGCAATCCTGGGTCAACGACCGGCGGGTGTCGGGCGAGGTGCTGCGGTCGCTGTCGGAACTGCTGGTGGAGTTGCATGGTCAGCAAGGCGACCGTGGCTTGCTGAACCCGCGCAACCACCGGATATTGCTGGATGACTATGCGGACAGCGCCGAGGCTCTGGTGGAATGCCGAACCGCATGGCGGGCCCTGTCGGCGGCCCGCAAGGCTTTGGAACTGGCCGAGCAGGCGCGGGCCGAAGCCGAGGCCGACGAGGCCTTTCTGCGCCATGCGCTGAAGGAGCTGGACAAACTGAACCCGGAACCCGGCGAAGAAGCCGCCCTTGATGGCCAGCGCCGCCTGATGATCGCCGCCGAGCGCATTCAGGGCGATGTGTCCAAGGCCGGAGTGGCGCTGGGGCCCGGTGGGGCCGAAGGGCTGATCGCCGATGCCCTGCGCTGGCTGGAGGCGGCGGCGGACCGTGCCGAGGGGCGGCTTGACGATGCGGTGGCAGCCCTTGGCCGGGCGTTGGCGGAACTGGGCGAGGCGCAACAGGGGGTTGACGCAGCGCTGCAGGCCCTGCGCTTCAACCCCAGTGAGCGCGAGGCGCTGGAAGACCGGCTGTTCACCCTGCGCGGCCTTGCCCGCAAGCATGGCGTGCTGCCCGACGATCTGGGCCGCTTTGCCGCCGATCTGCGGCTGCGGCTGGCGGCGCTGGATGATGGCGGCCGTACCCTGTCGGGGCTGGGCAAGACGGTTGCAGAGGCCGAAGCCACCTATGACCGGGCCGCCACAGGGCTGACCACGCGCAGATGCGCAGCGGCGGTGCGGCTTGACGCCGCGATGGCAGACGAACTGGCACCGCTGAAGATGGAACGGGCGGTTTTTGTCACCCGGATCACCGGGGCGGATCCCGGCCCCGATGGCCGTGATGCCGTGTCATTTGCGGCTGCGACCAACCCCGGCGCACCCGAAGGGCCGCTGGACAAGATCGCCTCGGGCGGGGAACTGTCGCGGTTCCTGCTGGCGTTGAAGGTGTGCCTGACACAGGGCAGTGACGGGCTGGTGCTGATCTTTGACGAGATTGACCGTGGTGTTGGCGGTGCCACCGCCGATGCGGTGGGACGGCGGCTGAAGGCGCTCGCTGATGGGGCGCAAGTGCTGGTCGTCACCCATTCGCCACAGGTCGCGGCCCTTGGGCAGCACCATTGGCGGGTGGAAAAGCAGGTTCATGCAGGGCAAACGCTGTCGACCGTCACACCGCTGCTGCCGGGCGGGCGGGTTGACGAGATTGCCCGGATGCTGTCAGGCGGTACCGTCACCGACGCCGCGCGGGTGGCGGCAAAGGCGCTGCTGGCCGGATAGGCTGCTGCGCAAGGTCGGCAGGGCAGCCGGGGCAGCGGGAAACCCGGCTGCGCCGGGGTGGGCAGCGCCAAACCCAAAGCAATGGACCGGGTCAGGCCGGTCGATTTGCCAATCCCATCCCGGTCTGCATCACCTGTTTTCGCACGGCAGGCAGGCCGTGCAGCAATTGCAGCATCGCGGCGCGCAGATCGCGCAGCGGGGGGCTGCCGGCCAGTGCAGCGCGGTTCAGCGCGTCAATCCCGGCCAGCCGTGCGCGTACGGTCGGCCAGCGGCCCTGATGATAGCGCCCCAGCATGTCGGCGCTGCCCAATGGCAGGGTGGCAGCAAGGTCCAGCAGCAGCGCGATGTCGGCCAGGCTCATGTTCAGCCCCTGCGCGCCGATCGGGGGCACGACATGCGCGGCCTCGGCGATCAGCGCAATGCGCTGGCCGCTGAACCGGCTGGCGATCTGGCTGATGATCGGCCAGATCGTGCGCTGGCTGGCAAGGGTGAGGGGGCCAAGCAGACCGCAGGACCGTTCCAGCAGTGCCGCCTCGAACGCCGGTTGTGGCAGCGACAAAAGCCGCAGCGCCGCTGGCCCGCGCTCCATCCAGACCACGGCAGAGCAGGGCAACCCGCCGCGATCCTGTAGCGGCACCAGCGTAAAGGGGCCGCCGGACCGGTGAACCTCGGTCGAAATCATCTGGTGCGGTTCGGGATGGGTGACGGCGAAAGCCAGCGCCTTTTGGCCATAGCGCGTGGTTTCCACCGCAATTCCGGCCGCATCGCGCACCAGCGACGCGCGGCCGTCTGCGGCGATCAGCAGCTTCGCCCTCACCCTGCTGCCGTCAGACAAGGTGGCCAGCGCTTCGCTGTCGCGGGTCAGCACGGCACTGGTGGCAATGCCGGGGCGGAACGACACATCCGGCAGTTCACCCAGCCGAACCGCCATTTCGCGGCGCAACAGCCAGTTGGGCAGATTCCAGCCGAACGCTTCCTGCCCCAGATCGGCGGCATCGAAATCATGGATATGGCGCGCCTGACCTGCTGCGCCGCCGGCATCGACGATCCGCATCACCTTCAGCGCCGCTGCATAGGGTTCCAGTCTTTGCCACAGGCCTGCCGCCCGGAGCACCGCCACTGAGGGGGCCAGAAATGCGGTGGACCGCAGGTCGGCTCCGGGGGCTTCCGGTTCGGTTACCGGCGGCGCGGGGTCGGTACAGATCACCGAGAACCCGGCGCTGCCAAAGGCGGCTGCCGCAGTCAGCCCGGCAACGCCGCCGCCGGAAATCAGGATGTCTGTGGTTTCGCGCATGGTTCCCATGCGACAAAGGTTAACCGCGCGGCGGTGGTCTGTCCAAGCGACAAAAGGACCTATCCTCCAAGTGCCGCCAGAAACCCGGCCAGATCACTGGTGTGGTGGTGGATATGGTCGGCGGGGCTGGGGCGGGGTGCCACATGCACGGTGCGCATACCCATGGCGTGCGGGGCCTTCAGGTTGTGGCTGTCATCCTCGAACATCGCGGCGGTTTCCGGCAGCAGCCGGTCGGTGGCAAACACCGTCTCGAACGCCGCGCGTTCCGGCTTGGGCAGAAAGCCGGCCTCTTCGACACCATAGACCGCATCGAACAGATCGGTCAGGCCGCGCGCCGCCAGAACCCGGGCGGCATAGGCAACATCGGCGTTGGTATAGACGATGCGGCGGCCGGGCAGGGCGCGGATATGGGCGGCAAGTGCGGGATCAGGCGACAGAACCGAAAAGTCGATGTCATGCACATAGGCAAGGTAGGGGTGCGGATCCACGCCATGTTCGCGCATCAACCCGGCCAGGGTGGTGCCATAAATTTTCCAATAGCTTGCCCGCAGGTGATCGGCCTTTTGCCGGTCAAGCCCCAGCTGATCCATCACCCAGGTCGTCATGCGCCGCTCGATCTGCGGGAACAGACCCATGGCGGGCGGATAGAGTGTGTTGTCGAGATCGAACACCCAGGTGGTGACATGGGAGAATGACTGTCTGGGCATCGGGCAGCCTTGGCTTGGCGCGGTCAAGCCAAGGCTAGCAGAGCGGCGGTCAGGCTGCAAATGCTGCGGGTTGTTCGCGGCAGGTCTTGCCGCTAGCATCTGGCTTCACCGCTGTTCCGCAGGGCCCGAACGTGCAGAAAGACGCCTATAGCCTGATCCTCGATGCGATCGACACCGGGATTTACCGCCCCGGCGACCGCCTGGTCGAATCGGAACTGGCCGACCGGTTCGGCGTGTCGCGCACCCCGATCCGCGAGGCGCTGCAGCGGCTCGAAACCCAGTCGATGCTGAGCCGTGATGGCCGCAGCCTGATCGTGGCGTCACTGGATCACAATCAACTGGCAGAGCTTTATGTGGTGCGCGCAGAGCTGGAAGGTCTGGCGGCGCGGCTGGCGGCGCATCATGCCACCCCCGAAGAGGTGCATGTGCTGCGCGCCATGGTCGAGGATGACCGTGCCCTGATCGGCGACCCGGCGGCGCTGGCCCGCGCCAACCGGCGGTTTCACAAGCAACTGCACCTGGCATCGCACAACCGGTTTCTGGTGCAGCAGCTTGATCTGGTCTACCGCTCGATGGCGCTTCTGGCGACCACGTCGCTTTCGGCGGCGGGCCGGGGCAGTGCCGCGCTGGCGGAACATGATGCCATCGTCCGCGCTGTGGAGCAGCAAAACCCCGATGCCGCCTATGGGGCCTTGCGCCAGCACATCTCACGCGCATTTGAAACCCGGCTGAAACTGGATGCGGGGCGCTGACGACGCTTGTAACAAAGCTCAGGCGATGGCTTTTTCCTGCACCTCGTCCAGTTCCGCTTCGGAATGGCCGTGGGCGGTCTTGTCCCAGTAAAAGGGCTGGGTAATCAATTCATAGAACGCCTTGTAGGAGGCTAGCGCGCCCAGCGGAAAATAAAGCATCAGGGTCGGCACCCAGGGCCACAGGAAACGCTTGCCCGCCAGTTTTGCGCCCAACAGGCCAACCATTATGTTCACCATTTCGGCGGCAGCGAAGATCAGGGCCAGCGTCACGATCAGCCAATGTGGCACCATCAACGCCACCGGATGGCCGAACCCCAGGGCCAGCAGCCAGAACGACCACAGGACCGGGGCCAGCAGGAACTGCGACAGGGTGCCGAGAAACAGCGCCTGAAAGCCGAAGAAACGCCACGCCCCCAGTTGGCGCAGCAACAGGCGCGGGTCGCGCATGTGAACGGCATAGGTCATCGCATAGCCCTTGAGCCAGCGTGAACGCTGCTTGACCCAGGGCCAGGCGCGGCAGTTCGCCTCCTCCTCGGTCACGGTTTCGACCAGTTCGGCGCGGTAGCCATGGCGCGCCAGCCGCACCCCCAGATCGGCGTCTTCGGTCACGTTGTGGGCATCCCAGCCGCCCAGCCGTTCAATCGCTGCACGGCGAAAAAACAGCGTGGTGCCGCCCAGCGGGATCGCCAGACCCATCCGTTGCAGGCCGGGCAGGACCACGCGGAACCACCCGGCATATTCAATGGTAAAACAACGCGACAGCCAGTTGGCGCGCGGATTGTAGAAATCGAGTGCACCCTGCAGGCACGCCACCTCTGGCCCACGGTCGTGAAAGCGGCGCACCACGCGGTGCAGTTGCGCCGGATCGGGGGCATCTTCGGCATCATAGATGCCGATCACCGAGCCCCGGCAGAAATTCATTGCAAAGTTCAGCGCCCGCGGCTTGGTTTTCAGCGGCCCTTTGGGCACCACCACCACCCGCATCCAGCGCGGCAGGCTGGCGGCGGCAAGGGTGGCCTGGGTCACCCCATCCTCTTCCTCCACCACCAGCAGCACGTCGAGCAATTCGCGCGGATATTGCAACCGCCCGATCCGCCGGACCAGCCGGTCGGCAATATCGTTTTCACGGAACATCGGGATCATCACCGATACAACCGGCAACCGCGCGATGGCGACAGGTGCCGAAAGCCCGGCCGATTCCGGTGCCTTTTCGCGGAAATGGGTGACGACAGCCGCCAGTTTCAGCCCGGCGGTGACGATCAGTGACAGCACCGCCCAGCCGGTCACGGCAAGGACCAGCGCCGACGGCAGCACCCATGCCACCCATGCCACCACCAGCGACGCCGCAACCGCGCGCCGCCGCAGCAGTGATGTGTTCCACGACCGGCAGCTTTCGGCGGCCGGCACCAGCGTTTCGGCATTGAGGTTCAGCACCGATTTCCGGCTGGCCAGCAATGCGGCATGGAGATCACGCTCGGTTGCAAGCGCCATCAGAACCGGGCCGAACGCCTGTTCCAGCACCGGGCGCAACCGGGCGAAATCATCGGGTCGGGCGGTGGCAACCACGGTGGCGGCACCCACCAGCCGCCAGGGCAGCACCCCTTCGCGCAGGCAGACCTGCGCCCCCAGACGGTCGATCAGCCGGGCGTCCGGGCGCGAGGTCTTGGGGTCGATCACTTCGGCGCGCCATTGCTGCGACAGCGCCGCCATCAGATCACCCTCTGACACCCAGTCGTGGGCCAGCAGAATATCGCCAAGCCGAGCGGCTTCGCGCGCCTGCATCGCCAGCGCCTTGGCCAGATTGCCGGGATCGACCGCGCCGCTTTCCACCAGCAACTGCCCCAGCGGCCTGCGCGTCGAGGGCCGTGCCGGGCGCGGACCGCGCACGGTGGCAGGGCGCGGGGCGACCTGCGACGTGACGAGGCGCAGTTGGGGGTGGTGTGTGGGCATCGGGGCAGCACCCATGAGCAAGGCCCCGATGATTGCTGCCCCCGGGTTAACAGCGTGTTAAGGCATGGTTAAGATCGCCCTTTCCGCGTGGTTTTTCTGCATGGCTTGGGCAAAGCGCTCGAACAGATAATAGCTGTCTTGCGGCCCCGGACTTGCTTCTGGATGGTACTGCACCGAAAACACCGGGCGATCCGCGACGCGGATGCCGCAGTTCGACCCGTCAAACAGGCTGACATGGGTCTCCACCACACCCGGCGGCAGGGTCTGGCTGTCAACGGTAAAGCCATGGTTCATCGAGGTTATTTCAACCTTGCCGGTCTCCAGATCCTTGACCGGGTGGTTGGCGCCGTGGTGGCCGTGGTTCATCTTGACCGTGCGGGCACCCAGCGCCAGCGCCAGCATCTGATGACCAAGGCAGATGCCGAACAACGGCAGGTCTGCCCGTTCCAGCACACCGCGAATCATCGGAACTGCATAGGCACCGGTTGCCGCCGGATCGCCGGGGCCGTTTGACAGGAACACACCATCCGGGTTCAGCGCCAGCACATCCGCCGCCGTGGCGCTGGCGGGCAGCACCGTGACATCACACCCGGCAGAGGCAAGGCAGCGCAGGATGTTGCGTTTGGCACCATAATCGATCGCCACCACCCGGTGCTGCGCCGCCGTCTGACGGCTGTAGCCCTGCGGCCAGGCCCAGCGCATCTCATCCCAGCGGTAGCTTTGCGCACAGGTAACATCGCGCGCCAGATCAAGGCCGACCAGCCCGCGCCATGCCCGCGCTTTGGCCACCAGCGCTTCCAGATCAAAGCGCCCCTCCGGGTCATGCGCCAGTGCCACATGCGGCGCACCCTGCTGACGGATCGCCCGGGTCAGGCGGCGGGTATCAAGCCCGCCCATGCCGATCCGCCCCTTGGCCTTGAGCCACGAGGTCAGATCGCCGGTGGCGCGCCAGTTTGATGGCGCCGTCGGGTCCCATTTCACCACCATGCCGGCGGCGACCGGTTCGGCAGTTTCGTCATCTTCGGGCGTCACGCCGACATTGCCGATATGGGGAAAGGTAAAGGTGACAACCTGCCCGGCATAAGACGGATCGGTCATGATTTCCTGATAGCCGGTCATCGCGGTGTTGAAGCACAGTTCCGCCACCGTTTCACCGGTTGCGCCGAACCCCTTGCCGTAAAACACCATGCCATCGGCCAGCGCAAGGCAGGCGGTCGGGCGCTGGGCTGTGGTGGAATGTGTGGCTGGCATCGAACCCCCCGGACCATATCTTGCGGGCAAAATCTGGCGGACACTATGGGCAGCGGTGGCCGGGGTCAAGGCCCGACCGCAGGGCAGGTCGAGTTTCATTTTTCCATTCATTGTCAATTGGTTGGGGCAATGCGTTCCCTGGTTGCCCCGGCTGGCAGCACAGGATAGAATGGCGGCTTGGACGGCACAGGGAAACGGAACAACCCATGGACATGCGCGAGCGTATTTCGGCAGCCCTCAAGGATGCCATGCGGGCCAGGGAGGCCGACCGGCTGTCCACCCTGCGGTTGATGAATGCCGCGATCAAGGACCGCGACATTTCCCTGCGCGGCGAAGGCAACGACGCCATGGTGACAGAAGCCGACATTCTGGCGATTCTGGGCCGCATGGTGAAGCAGCGGCAGGAATCTATCCGCCTGTATGACGAGGGCGGGCGGCCCGAACTGGCCGAAAGGGAACGCGCTGAAATCGGCGTGATCGAGGAGTTTCTGCCGCGCCAGTTGGATGCAACCGAAACCGAGGCCGCGATTGCCGCCGCCATCGCCGAGGTTGGTGCCGCCACTATTCGCGACATGGGCCGGGTGATGGCAGCACTGAAGGCGAAATATACCGGCCAGATGGATTTCGGCGCTGTCGGCCCGATGATAAAGGCGCGGCTCGGCTAGGTTTGCAGCGCAGAAACCGGCGTTTCGGGGCCACCCGGGCGGGGATGACGCCCAATGGGGCCATCGCACTGCCAGAACGGCCACCCCGCCGCCCGGCGGAACCTGTGCTGGCGTTACTCAGGGGCTGGCGCGATCTAGGCGCGGATTTCGGTGGATATGCCTTGGGCGGGCTCGGTTTTCGGCAAGTGCAATTCCGGTATGCGGTGACAAAGGGGCGCTGTTTTTGGTATCGACCCCTCGCAACCCCATCCGGGGTCAGGCCGGTTTTGATGCCCATCTGTGGTTGTGCCAGATCAATCCGGTGATGCATGGGTTGGCCCCGTTCGGCGATCCACCCGGAAATCCGTCCTGGGCGTGCTTCCCGAACTGGGGAAAGGAAATGAACAGGGTGCGTGGGGTATCGGGGTGGGGATTGTCCACCCCACCCCGTAAAGTGATAAACGGGCTTCTGCCTTCAGAAAACGTTGAAAACATAAAGCGCGATAACGACGAGCAGGGGCACGCCGAGCAGCCAGGCGATCAGACCTTTCATGGGAGTCTCCTTTTTGGTGAGCCAAGGATAACGCGGCAAAGGCGGGCGCGTTGCGCTGTGGGTTAGTGCCGCCGCAAGGTTTGTTGGCCCCGCTGCGGAAAACGTTCACCCGGCGATGCATGGGTTGGGGGAGCGGGCAGTGAATTGGCCGTAGCCGTTGATCCACCATGATGTTCGGTTTGGCAGGGTGGAACCGGAACGGGCGGGAGTTTTGCAGGACGGTGATTTTGGGCGGTAGGGGTGGGGTTCCACCCTGCCGCCTCCGGTTGGCCGCGCGAGCGGCGGGGTGAACCCCGCCCTGCGGCGCTTCGAGCGCCCGCTTGATCGCCTCGCGGATCAAGGCGCGGTTTTCGGTGGGATTGGCGGCGGGTCGGTTGCGACAAGGCCACAAGGTGCGGCGCGAAAAGGGAATATGGCAACGGCGGTTCTGGGAGCATCACATGCGGGATCAGGCAGATTTTGATGCTCATGTGCGTTATTGCTGGGGGAACTCGGTGAAGCATGGGCTGGTGGAGCGGGGCTTCGACTGGCCGCATTCGTCGATCCATCGGGATATTCGGTCGGGTCGGGTGGAAGCGGAATGGGTTGGTGGGGTGGAGGAAGGGGAGTTTGGGGAGTAATGGGTGGGGTGTCGCGTAGGGTGTGCTTTAGCGCACCATTTTTAGCGGAGTGCGTGAAAAGAGTGGTGGATAAGGCAGAAAGAGTGGTGCGCTGAAGCACACCCTACGGGTTGCTACGCTTGCCGTCTCCCGAAAGGTTAAAAATCCCAAGTTGCTCCACAGTTGCTACAATGAGCCTCTGTTAAGGACTCCTTGCGAGATAGCCCTGTCCCCAAAAAGGGAAATGCCCCCAGTCAAAAGGCCGCCCATAAGTTTTCCGCCGCTTAGACCCTTCTTGCGTTTTACCGCCTTTGTCGAGATCGTGCCTTTATTCTGGCAATGCGGACAAACCATTTCACTGTCGCCGTAGGCCCCCATTGATCTCGCCCCTCTAATAATTCCATATGTTCAGTGTTTGCGATAACGACATGAAAGCAAGAGGTCCCCTCACCGCGTGAACTTCTTATACAGCACCCGCCGCGGCTCGATCGAATCTGCGCCAAGCCGCCGGACCTTGTCCTCCTCATAAGCCTCGAAATTCCCCTCGAACCATTCCACATGGGCATCCCCCTCGAACGACAGGATATGGGTGCACAGCCGGTCCAGAAAGAACCGGTCGTGCGAGATGATCACCGCGCAGCCGGCGAAATCTTCGATGGCGTCTTCCAGCGCGCGCAGGGTTTCGACGTCGAGGTCGTTGGTGGGTTCGTCCAGCAGCAGCACATTGCCACCGGAGCGCAGCAGTTTCGCCAGATGCACCCGGTTGCGTTCGCCGCCAGACAGCAGCCCGACTTTTTTCTGCTGGTCGGACCCCTTGAAATTGAACGCGCCGCAATAGGCCCGCGACGAAACCTCGGCATCGCCCAGAACCACAATATCCAGGCCGTCGGAGATTTCCTCCCATACCGTCTTTGACGCCGTCAATGAATCGCGCGACTGATCGACGTAGGACAATTTCACCGTGTCGCCCAACACAATGGTGCCCTCATCAGGTTCGTCTTGCCCGGTCAGCATCCGGAACAGCGTCGTTTTACCGGCACCGTTGGGGCCGATCACCCCGACAATCGCGCCGGGCGGCACGGTGAACGACAGGTCCTCGATCAGCAGTTTATCGCCCATGTGCTTTTTCAGGCCCTGCACATCGATCACCTTGCCCCCCAGCCGCTCGCCCGAGGGAATGATGATCTGCGCGGTGGCAATGCGTTCGCGCATCGATTCACCGGCCATTTCATTATATTTGGTGATCCGGGCTTTCTGCTTGGCTTGCCGCGCCTTGGCCCCGGCGCGGATCCACAGCAATTCCTTTTCCAGCACCTTCTGCTTGGATTTATCCTCGCGCGACTCCTGCAACAGCCGCTTGGCCTTTTGTTCCAGCCATGAGGAGTAATTCCCCTCATACGGAATGGCGCGGCCCCGATCCAGTTCCAGAATCCATGAGGTGATATCATCAAGGAAATAGCGGTCGTGGGTGACGACCAGAATGGTGCCCTTATAAGCCATCAGGTGCTGTTGCAGCCAGGCGATGCTTTCGGCATCAAGGTGGTTGGTCGGCTCGTCCAGCAGCAGCATATCAGGCGCATCGAGCAGCAACTGGCACAGTGCCACCCGGCGGCGTTCACCGCCCGACAGGCTGGTGACATCGGCATCATCGGGCGGGCAGCGCAAAGCCTCCAGCGCCACATCGACCTGACTGTCGAGATCCCACAGGTTGGCGGCGTCGATCTGATCCTGCAACCCGGCCATTTCCTCGGCGGTTTCATCGGAATAGTTCATCGCCAACTCGTTGTAGCGATCAAGAATGGCCTTTTTCGCCGCAACCCCCTTCATCACATTGTCACGCACGTTGAGTGTGGCATCCAGTTCCGGCTCCTGCGCCAGATAGCCGACCCGCGCCCCCTTGGCGGCCCAGGCTTCGCCTTTGAAGTCGGGATCCATGCCGGCCATGATCTTGAGCAGCGTCGATTTGCCCGAACCGTTGACGCCGACGACGCCGATCTTGACGCCGGGCAAAAAGTTCAGATGCACATTCTCAAAGCATTTCTTGCCGCCGGGATAGGCCTTGGACACCTCTGACATGTGGTAGACATATTGATAGGATGCCATGATCGTCCTCCTTGGCCTTACGCTTGGCCCCATGTAGCGATATTGCGGGGCAAGGGCAACGCGGCGGAAAGCCTGCCCCAGACCATGATGTTTGATAGAAGCATCATGGTCTGGTTCTTTGGGGGTCGCGTGACTGTTGAGGAAAACCGGCATCCACTTTGCCTCATCACGCTTCAAGGGAGGCTGGCTTGCGACAATCCTTTCCCATCGCCACCCCCGGCATGACCATCGGCCTGCTTGGCGGATCGTTTGATCCGGCCCATGCCGGCCATGCCCACATCACCCGCGAGGCGATCCGGCATTTCCGGCTGGACCGGGTCTGGTGGCTGGTCAGCCCGGGCAATCCGCTGAAGCCGGGGCCAGCGCCGCTGGCAGCGCGGCTGGCGCGGGCGCGGGCGGTGATGGATCATCCTAAAGTGGTTGTCACCGATCTGGAAGCGCGGCTGGGCACCCGCTATACCGCCGACACCTTGCAGCGTCTGATGGCGCTATATCCCGCAGTGCGGTTCGTCTGGCTGATGGGGGCCGACAATCTGGCCGACTTTCACCGCTGGCAACGCTGGGAATGGATCATGGATCATGTGCCGGTCGGCGTTCTGGCGCGGCCGGGAACCACGCTGGCGGCGCGGATGTCGAAAGCCGCTGAGCGTTATGCTGCCCAAAGGGTGCCGCCGCGCGCCGCTGCCGGGCTGGCCCGGCGCAAGGCCCCGGCCTGGTGTTTCGTCAACGCGCCGATGATGGCGATATCGTCGAGCGAACTCAGGGCGAAAGGCCAGTGGCGGCGATAGGCGCGGGCTCTTGCCCAAGGCCTGTGGGCCGGGATAAATGGCGACATGTTTTCTGATCCGACACTTGACCGCCGCCATCTTCTGTCGCTGCTGCTTGGCGGTGCCGCATTGCCGTTGCTGGCGCACGGCGCACTGGCCGATGCCCCCCAGACTTCGCCTTTGCCGCCAGTGCGGGGTGGTACCGCCACGCAGCCCACCGCGAGGCCGGTCCCGCAGGCCCTGTCCGCCGATGCGCTGGTGGCCGCAGCACAATTGGGCGGCGTGGTCGGCTATGTTGTTGCCGACGCCCGCACCGGCATGGTGCTGGAGGTGGCCAACGCCGCGCAGCCCTTGCCCCCCGCCTCGGTCGCCAAGGCGCTGACATCGCTTTATGCCCTTGATGCGCTTGGCCCGGGGTATCGTTTCGCCACCCGGCTGGTGGCCACCGGGCCGGTTTCGGGCGGCAAGGTGCAGGGCGATCTGATCCTGGCCGGGTCTGGCGATCCAACGCTGGCAACCGATGATCTGGCCGATATGGCCAAGGCGCTGAAGGCGCAGGGGGTGACCGGCGTTGCCGGGCGGTTTCTGGTGTGGGGCGGCTCGTTGCCTCCGATTGCCGAGATTGACCGCAACCAGCCCGACCATGTCGGCTACAACCCGGCGGTGGCCGGGCTGAACCTGAACTTCAACCGGGTCTATTTCGAATGGCGCAAGACCGGGTCTGACTATTCTGTCAGCATGGATGCGCGGTCTGACCGGTTTCGACCCGCCGTCAGCATGGCGACGATGCGGGTAGTGAACCGCGATGCGCCGCTGTACACCTATGCCGGGGCCAATGGCCGCGATGACTGGACGGTGGCGCGCCCGGCATTGGGCAATTCGGGCAGCCGCTGGTTGCCGGTGCGCCACCCCGATATCTATGCCGGGCAGGTGTTTCAGGCGATGGCGGCGGCCTATGGCATTGCGCTGCCAGCGCCACAGGCCAGCCGCCTGGCCCCGCCACCGGGCGCACTTGTCAGCCATCAAAGCGTCGATCTGGCGACGATCCTGAAAGACATGCTGAAATATTCCACCAATGTGACGGCAGAGGTGGTGGGGCTGACCGCGACCCGCGCGCGGGGGGTGGCGGCAGGCTCGCTTGCGGCTTCGGCCAGTGCGATGAACCACTGGCTGGCGCAGAAGCTGGGGTTGCGGTCGGCGCGGTTCGTCGATCATTCGGGCCTTGGCGGCGATACGCGGATCACCCCGGCTGATCTGGTGGCGGCGCTGTCGTCACCGGTCGGCAAAGGAGCACTGCGCGGCCTGTTGCGGCAGATCCCGCTGGTGGATGCCAAGGGGCGCGAAGTGACCGACCAACCGGTGAACATTTCCGCCAAGACCGGCACGCTGAATTTCGTTTCCGGTCTGGCCGGGTTTGCCACGACCGCTTCGGGCACTGATCTGGTATTTGCCATCCTGTGTGCCGATGCGGCGCGGCGCGACCGGGTGCCGATGGCTGAACGCGAACAACCCGAAGGCGGGCAGGCGTGGACCCGCCGCGCCCGGCGGCTGCAACAGGCATTGATCGGGCGGTGGGCCGGGGTTTACGGGGCCTGAGCCGTTGCGACTCACCTTGATTTCGCCCAAATGCTGCCGCCACCGCAGACCATCAGGGCTTTGGGCCGGGTAAATCGAGGGGAATCACCCGGGTAATGCGCTGTTGCAAGGATGGTGAAGATTTTGTTAGGCTTTATATGGCGTTAACGCGATTTCCATCCTCCCTCAAAATGCCGCAATGAAGCCCTGTTCTGGCGACGCTGTCGAAATAGTGCCGCAATTTGGCCATCAACGCGACGGAATGACGGCATGATCTGGCCGTTTCCTTGTCCTTGCCCCGCCAATCAAGGCCGGGAAAAGAACCGAGGAAGAACCAGATGTCGCTCCATAACCACACCCACTTTACCCGCACCGAGCAGTTCGAGGTCGATGCGCTGAACCTTGCGGGCATCGGCGCTTCGGTCCGCACCGGCATCGTGGCCGGTACCAGGGTCGAGACCGAAAGCGGCTGGCGCCCGGTGGAAAGCCTGCTGACCGGCACCAAAGTGCAGACCTACGCCGGACTGCGCCGGGTTGCCCGGGTTGACCGCAGCTTTGTCGAGCCGTCGAACCGCGTGATGAACCCCGAGCCGATGCTGCTGGTGCCGGGCGGCGCGCTGAACAACTGTTCGGCCTTTTACCTGCTGCCCGACCAGTTGGTGCTCTTGGAAACCATCTATGCCGAAGAGATTTTCGGCGATGCCGCCACGCTGGTGCCTGGTGCGGCGCTGGAGGGCTTTCGCGGCATCGAACAGGTGCGCCCGCGCGGGCTGGTCGAGATCATCACCCTTCAGTTCGATGTGGAGGACGTGGTTTATGGCAACACCGGCGTGCTGTTCCATTGCCCTTCGATCCGGGCGCAACTGGGGGCGGGGCTCAGGTCCGACTATTTCCTGACGCTGACCAAGGGCCAGGCGGTGGAACTGCTGGCGCTGCTGGAAGGGGCTTCCGGCACCGCAGGACTGACGATTTGAGATTGTCGGCTGAGCCAGCGGGGGCAAGAAGTCCCCGCTGGGGTCATGCCTTCATATGCCGCGCCCGTGCGCCGCGTTCGATGGCGGCGGCGTGCAGGCGGTCAAGGTTCAGCTCGTACCGGATCTCCTCCAGCAGCCGCAGTTCGGTTTCCCCCAGCGCCCCGTCAGACGCAGCCACATCGCAGGCCAGCGCATAGGCGGTTTCGTTCAGCCGTTCGGGCAGCGTGTCGCGCACCAGACCGAACAGGGCATCCAGCCCATCCTCGACCTCAAAGAGGTCAAACACGATCTGCGCCACTTCGCGCATCCGGTCGACATCATAGCCGGCAAACACCGGCAGATGGTTCACCAGTTGCTCGATCGCCATCAGTTCTGCCGTATGGATCGGCTGATCCGTGGCGGACACCGCGATCATGATGGCAACCAGACTGTCTTGCGGTGACAACGGCGGGGTATCGGCATTCACTTGGCGCATCCTTTGCACAGGGCCGGGAGCAGAATTGGCTTCGGGTTAGAATATTGACGCCGGGCAGGCGGGGCAATAGGTAGCAGGGCTTGCCGGGGCCTTTGCCCTCCCCTTGCCCCGCCGTCAAGAGAAGTGTGACCGATGACAACGCTGCGCGACGCTGCCCTTGCCTCCAAAGCCTGGCCGTTCGAAGAGGCGCGCCGGGTGCTGAAGCGTTTTGCCAAGGGCAAACCCGCCAAGGGGCATGTGCTGTTTGAAACCGGCTACGGCCCCTCTGGTCTGCCCCATATCGGCACCTTTGGCGAAGTGGCGCGCACCACCATGGTGCGACGCGCATTCGAGATGATATCAGATATTCCAACCCGGCTGATCTGCTTTTCCGACGATGTCGATGGCATGCGCAAGGTGCCGGAAAACGTGCCCAATCAGGACATGCTGCGCCAGTATATGCAGATGCCGTTGACCTCGGTGCCCGATCCCTATGGCGAATATGCCAGTTTCGGCCACCACAACAACGCGATGCTGCGGCGGTTTCTGGATACATTCGGGTTCCAGTATGAATTCATTTCGGCGACCGAGTTCTACAAATCCGGCCGGTTCGATGCGACGCTGCTTTTGGCGGCGGAACGCTATGACGCGATCATGGCGGTTATGCTGGCCAGCTTGCGCGAAGAGCGGCAGCAGACCTATTCCTGTTTCCTGCCACTCCATCCCGAGTCGGGCCGGGTGATGTATGTCCCGATGAAAGAGGTCAATGGCCACGATGGCACCATCACCTTTGACGATGAGACGGGCCGGGAATGGACGCTGCCGGTCACTGGCGGCAATGTGAAATTGCAGTGGAAACCCGATTTCGGCGCGCGCTGGGCGGCGCTGGATGTCGATTTCGAGATGTATGGCAAGGACCATTCCACCAACACGCCGATCTATGACGGGATTTGCGAAATATTGGGGGGGCGCGCGCCGGAACATTTTACCTATGAATTGTTCCTTGACGATCAGGGGCAGAAAATTTCCAAATCCAAGGGCAATGGCCTGACGATTGACGAATGGCTGACCTATGCCGCCAGCGAAAGCCTGTCCTATTTCATGTATCAAAAGCCCAAAACTGCCAAGCGGATGCATTTCGACGTGATCCCCAAGGCGGTCGATGAATATCACCAGCAATTGCGCGCCTATCCGTCGCAAGATGTTGCGGCACAACTGGCCAACCCGGTCTGGCATATCCATGGCGGTGCGGTGCCGGAAAGCCATATGGTGGTGCCGTTTGCGATGCTGCTCAATCTCGCGTCGGTATCCGGGGCGAAAGACAAGGCCGGTCTGTGGGGGTTCATCAGGCGCTATGCCCCGGATGCCTCACCCGAGGGTAATCCCGATCTGGATGCCGCCGCAGGGTTCGCCCTGAGTTATTTCCGCGATTTCGTGGCGCCGACCCGGAAATTCCGCGCTCCGTCGGACAAGGAACGCGCGGCGATGCTGGATCTGGTGGCGCGGCTGAAGCTGTGGGACGGCGGACCGGACGCCGAGGCGCTGCAGACCATGGTCTTTGCCGTCGGCACCGACCACGGCTTCGAGCCGCTGCGCGACTGGTTCACCGCCTTGTACGAGGTGCTGCTGGGTGCCTCCCAAGGCCCAAGGTTCGGCGGGTTTATTGCGCTGTACGGGGTGGGTGAGACCTTTGAGTTGATTGAAAAGGCATTGGCGGGCGATCTTGCCGTGTGATGTGAATTGACTCCTTCGTCCCTGCAGCTACCATTGCCCCGGGGACGTCAGGAGGATCGCTTGCGCAGATTTCTGCTTGCTGTTGCCTTTGCCGCAACTTTTGCCACCGGAGCCACCGGTGCCATGGCCCAACAGGCCCAAGACCCCGCCATTGAAGCCACCATCCAGCATCAGTTCGATGCCTTCATCGCGGGCGATGTCGCCACCGCCTTCAGCTTTGCCGCGCCCAATATTCAGGGGATTTTCGGCACTGCAGAGAATTTCGGCACGATGGTGCAGCAGGGCTATCCGATGGTGTGGCGGCCCGGTTCGGTGAAATACCTTGGCCTGCGGCAGGGGCCGGATGGCCTGTATCAGAAGGTCGCGATCACCGATCAGGCCGGGGCGCTGCATGTGCTGGAATATCAGATGATCCCCGGCGCGGGTGGCTGGGTGATCGGCGGCGTTCAGATCCTGCAGGCCCCGGAAGTGGGGGCCTGAAATCGGGGAATAGAGCGCTTTACGCCGCCATTCCCGGCGACGCCACCGGGCCAGGGGCGTTGCGCCATGCCTTGGCGCGCGGCGTCATCAGCTTGAGAAACAGCGGCGGATAAAGCGCCAGCGCGCACATCGCGGGCAGGCTGTAGGGCAGCATCGGTGCCGTATTGGCTATAGGCAGCCGCAGGTCGGGAAAGCTCTTGCCCGGGTTGGCGTGGTGATCGGAATGGCGCGGGGCGTTCAGCATCATCATCCCGGTGAACCAATGCGGCGCATTCCACGAATGTTCCGCCGAGATCGCCTCTTCGTTGCCGCCCGGCAGCCGGCGGCGCTGCAGGCCGTAATGCTGCACATAATCCGACAGCAAAAGCTGGGTCTGGGCAAAGGCACACAGCAGCACATAGGCCAGCAAGCCGCCAAAACCGAACAGTACCAGCATCCCCAGCGCAAAGCCGCCAGCACCGGCGCAATAGATCAGATAGGGGTTGGTGCGGCGCTTGCCATCGAGTTTTTGCGCCATCACCTGCTCCATCTCCAGCCCGGTGCGGAACCCGCCAAGCCAGGCGCGCTGGGCATAATCGTAGAAGTTCTCATCCATATCGGCGGTGGCCGGGTCGTCGCCTGTGGCGACATAGCGGTGATGTACCAGCCGGTGGGATGAGGTGTGGTGGCCGATCAGCATCGAGATATAGACCCACATCCCCAGTTGAAACAGCCGCCCGTCCGTGCGGTGGATCAGTTCATGGGCGTTGGCATTGCTGACCTGCCCGAAATAGAGCCCGGTTGCCAGAAGCAGGCCAAAGGCGCTGAACCAGCCAAGCCCGGTCACGCCGGTCAGCCCCAGCATCACCACCAAAAGCAGCAGGAAATGCGCGCCGGTCAGCCCTATCGACAACTGATCGGTTGTCGGGAATTCGGCACCATCAACCGGCGGGACGACATAGGTCGTCAGTTCATCCACGGCAAAGGTGAACAGGGCCAGATAGGCCAGCGCCAGCAGCACCCACCAGCCGCCAAACAGCGCAGCGAGCAGCAGCAGTGGCACGGGCATCAGGGTGGCAATGGCAAAGCTGGTCATGGCATTGGGCATATCGGGTCTCCGGTCGCGCGGAAAGTTGCCGCGAGGATACGGCAATTTTCCGGCATTTTCGCGCCAAAGCTGTGGCAAGTCGCGTGGCTTTTGCACCATCGGCGGGTCCGGGGCTTTCCATCGGCGGGTCTGCGTATTAGCTGGGGCCTGCGACCCCGGCGCCGATCAGCCAGGGCCGGTTGACGCGGGAGAGGCGATGTCGTTTTTCAAGAAGCTGAAAGACCGGATGTTCAGATCGTCCGCACGGCTGGATGAGGGGATCGAGGCGGCGGTGGCACAAAGCGCCCCAGAGTCCGCCGCCGGCGACGCAGCAGAAGCCGTACGCCCCGGCCTGATCGGCCGATTGGTGGGTGCCGCGCCCAAGGCCCCCGATGCACCGCGCCGCCTGATCGACGATGCGATGCTGGAGCGGCTTGAAGAGGTGCTGATCGAGGCTGACATGGGAGTTGATACCGCCACGAGAGTGATTGCCAACCTGGCCGAGGGCCGGTTCGGCAAGCGATTGTCGGTGGCAGAGATCAAGGCGGCGCTCTCGGGCGAAATCGCGCGGATCATGGCGCCGGTGGCGCGCCCCTTGCCGCTGTACCCGCAAAAGCCGCAGGTCGTGCTGGTGGTCGGCGTCAATGGATCGGGCAAGACCACCACCATCGGCAAGCTGGCCAGCCAGTTCCGTTCCGCGGGCAAAACCGTGATGATCGCGGCGGGTGACACCTTTCGCGCCGCTGCGGTGGAGCAGTTGCAGATCTGGGGCGACCGCGCCGGGGTGCCGGTGCTGACCGCGCCCGAAGGATCCGACCCCGCCAGCCTGGCGTTCGACGCCATCACCAAGGCGCAGGAGCAGGGGGTTGATCTTTTGCTGATCGACACTGCAGGCCGTCTCCAGAACCGCGCCGATCTGATGGAGGAACTGTCCAAGATCGTCCGGGTGATCCGCAAGAAAGACCCGAGCGCCCCGCACAACACTCTTCTGGTGCTTGATGCCACCACCGGCCAGAACGCCCTGCTGCAGGTCGAGATCTTCCGCAAGCTCGCCGACGTGACCGGGCTGGTGATGACCAAGCTGGACGGCACCGCCAAAGGCGGGGTGCTGGTGGCACTGGCCGACCGTTTCGGCCTGCCGATCCATGCCATCGGGGTTGGGGAACAGATCGATGATCTGCAACCGTTTGACCCGGAGGAATTTGCCCGGGCCCTGGTCGGGATCGACGGGTGAGGGTCAACCGCGGTGCTTGAGCGGTGGCGCCTAGGTTCGCGGCGCTGATCGGTTGGCTGGTGCTGGCAGAGCGGACGGTCAGGATCAAATTGGCGCTAATGGGCTTGATCATGCCCGGGGCGGTGATAGTGCAGGTTGCGGGACAGGGAGAGCACGATGGCGGAACGCAAGATCAACGGGCTGGTCAAGGCGGTGCTGGAATTCGGGCCCTTGCTCGCTTTTTTCATCGCCTATTTCCGCCTGCGTGATCACAGCTTCATCCTGTTCGGGGTGGAACGTGAAGGCTTCATTCTGGCCACGGCGCTGTTCATCCCCCTGATGGTGATTGCAACTCTGCTGCTTTGGGCGCTGTCGGGCAAACTGTCGAAGATGCAGGTGGCGACGCTGGTTCTGGTGATCATTTTCGGCGGCCTGTCGATCTGGCTGAATGACGAGCGGTTCTTCAAGATGAAGCCGACGCTGATCTATCTGCTGTTCGCCGGCATCCTCGGGTTTGGCCTGATGCGCGGCAAAAGCTATCTGGGCGCCGTGATGGGGGAAACCATGGAACTGCGCCCCGAAGGCTGGATGATCCTGACCCGGCGGCTGGCGCTGTTTTTCGCCGGGCTGGCCGTGGCGAACGAGGTGATCTGGCGCGGCTTTGCCACCGACATCTGGGTGAATTTCAAGACGATCGGATTGCCGCTGCTGGTGTTTGGTTTCTTTATTGCCCAAAGCCGCTTGATCCAGCGTTTTGCCACCGAGGATGACAAGGCGGAATAGGGCAGGGGGATCGCGGGCCCGCCCGCCTGCCTGACCGATTTCTTTGCAGAAATCGAGCCGAAGCCTGTACAGGCTTCGTTCCGGAGTTTGTGCAAACTCCGTTCAGACTGCCGATGGTCTGGATCAATGCCCATCACGTGCTAGGTCATCTGCCCGCTGGAGACCTGCCGGGCATGGAACAGGGCCAGAATCGGCAAAGGCAGCATCAGCGCCAGCGCCACCCGCATGTCGATCCCCTGTGCCACGAAGCCGAACAGTGGCGGCGTCGCCAGCCACATCAGGTTTTGCAGGATCGAAAAACCCGCCATGTTTTCACCGGGTGACCGGTTGGTCATCCGCGCCAGCGCCGAGAAGCACAGTGGATAGGTTGCTGCCGTGCCAAGCCCGATCAGGCCACAGCCGACCATTGCAAGGCCGATATTGCCTGCCGCCGCCATCAGGCCGATCCCCAGCAGCGTTGCCACAGTCAAGGTCTGGGCCACCGCACCAACGCCGTAGTGCGCAGCGCTGGCAGCCAGCGCAAACCGCCCCGCCGTCTGGGTCAGCACAAACAACGGCAGCGACAGCGCCGCCAGCCAGTCCGCCGCGCCGTACATGTCGCGCAGATAGATCACCGACCAGGTGCGCAGCACCATTTCCGCCACCAGTCCCGATGCCGCATAGCCCAGAAGCCGCAGGTTGGCGGCATCGGGAAAGGCAACGCGGGCGATCTTTTCCGTGGAGCCGGGCCGCGGCGAGCTTTCGCGACCGGGGGCGACAAACAGCACCATCCCGGCAAGGATCGCCGCCGCCAGAACCAGAAACTGCGCCATCGGCGGCACACCCGCGCGGATCGCCAGCGCACCAAGGCTGGAGGATACCAGAAACCCTACACCCCAGACCGCATGGCTGATGGCAATCAGCGGGCGACCGGTGGCAAAAGCCAGCCGGTCGGCCTCGATATTCATCGCCTGATTGGCGAGTGAGGTGGCAAAGCCCAGCACCAGCACCGCCAGAAACAGCGCCCAGAACCCCGGTGCCAGACCGACCATCGGCACCGAAAGCGCCGACAGGCCGAACATCAGCAGGTTCAGCCGCCGGGTTCCAATATAGTCGCACAATCCCGCCGAAATCGGCAGCCCGATCAGCACCCCTGCCGCCATTCCCGCCATGGCAAGGCCAAATTGTTCGGCATCGAGCCCAAGGCTGCGCTGCACCTCGGCGATGCGGGAAAACAGGCCTCCGATGATGCCGGAATGAATTGTGAAGGTCAGCATGATCGCAAGGCGCGGATTGGTGCGGAACATGGTCCGGTCAGACCCTCGGGCCGAACAGGATGCGCTGCGCCGCGCGGTCGTCGGTGACAGCGGCGCGCAGTTCCGCCCCCACTGCCTTGCCGCGGATCACCGCAGGCCGTGCTGCCATCCGGCCCAGCCATGCGGCAAAGTGCGGTTTGTCGTCAGTGCTCTGACCCTGCGCCAGCCAGTTCTGCGCCCATGGCCAGATCGCCATGTCGGCTACCGAATATTCCCCCGCGACATAGTCGCGCCCCGCGAGTTGCTGGTCAAGAACGCCGTACAGCCGGGCCACTTCGTTGCGGTAGCGGGTCTTGGCATAGGGCAGATCCTGCGGCGGATCGAGCGCCGGGGCATAGGTCAGGAAATGATGCGCCTGACCTGCCATCGGGCCGACGCCGCCCATCTGCCACATCAGCCATTGCTCCACCGCCACCCGTTCGCGTTCGCTGGCACCGCCAAACTGCCCGGTCTTGCGAGTCAGATAGAGCAGGATCGCCCCGGATTCAAAGATCGAGATTGGCGCGCCGTCCGGCCCGTCGGGGTCGGTGATGACCGGCATCCGGTTGTTGGGCCCGATTTTCAGAAACGCCGGGTCGAACTGGTCGCCCTTGCCGATGTTGACCGGGCGCATCACGTAGGGCAGCCCCATTTCTTCCAGCGCAATGGTGATTTTCCAGCCATTCGGCGTGGGCCAGTAGTACAGATCAATCGGCTCGGGCATTGCGGGCTCCTTTGCCCGTCAGGATGACGCGTTGCGCAGCAGGGGCAAGGGCAAAGCGGCATCCGGCAGGGCAAACAGCCGCGACCAGCGTGGATCATGCGCCTGTGGCAGGCAGGCGCGCAGCAACGGCAGCGGCAATGCCCCCGGGCGCGACAACAGGGCGCGATACAGGCTGAAAAGCCCAGGGCGCAGATAGCCGCTCCAATGGCAGATCCGGCGATGCGGTGGCTTTACGCGAAAGCCAAGCGTGGCAAGGGCGGCCAAGGTTGCCTTTTTGTCGATCTGCACATCGAGCCAGTTGCCGGTTGGCTGCGGCAACCCCTGGCCAATGCCGCGATCCTGCGCCATTGGGCGGGTAATCAGCGCCTCCAGCAGGGCCTCAAACAGATCGTTTTCCCGCGTGGTGATGTTGACGCATTCGGCGGTGGCACCCGCAGGTGTTGCCAGGTTGGCGGCTGCCACCGAACCGAATTCTGCCCCGGCCATCAGGATCACCCGCCCGACCGTGTTGCGCCCCAGCAAGGGCAGGGCAGAAAAGGCCACCCGCGCACCCAAAGAATGGGCAAGGATATCGACCTTGCGCCCGGGATCGAGTGCTGCGACAGTGGAAATCACCTCTGCCAGCGCCGTGCCGGTGGTTTCGGCCCGGCGATAGGCCTGCCAGATCGTGCCGTCGGCTGGCCAGCCAAGACCGATGGCCAGCCCCTCTGACGATGACCGGCCGAGGCCGAGGTGACGCGGCCATGAAATCGCCCTTTGCCGGTCGTGGCCCGGGTTCAATGACAGGATGTGGCTGTGGGGATCGGCTTTGGCATGGGCCGGATTGTAGCGAAAGCCATGCAGCATCGCCACGACCGGCGCATGGCTTGGAAGCCGGTCAAGCGCCGCTGCCAGCCGTTCGGACAAGGGTGCCCCGGCACCGTGGGCAACCGCCCTGTCACCGATAGCGTTTACAGATATGAGCGGCATCCACGCGATCCCCAACATCTTGTGGTGCGGGATAGGCGAAGGGTGATTCAGCCGTGTGACCGCCGGGTTACAACTGTGTGACGTTGCCGCGATCACACAGTTGACGCTGGACGGAAACCGGCTTATTGCGCCTGTGTGGCGCTTTGTGAACCAGATTGCGGGCCACGTTAAACATTCCGCTAAAAGGGACGGTGGCCTGGCCCCCAACCCTTTGTGGTTTGGGGGTTTTTTCATGCCCAGGGAGGGTGCGATGGCGGAAGGTTGGAAACCACGGACCAAGCTTGTTCACAGCGGCACCCGTCGCAGCCAGTATGGCGAAATGTCCGAGGCGATCTTTCTGACGCAGGGTTTCGCCTATGAAAGCTGCGAAGCCGCCGAGGCGCGGTTCATCAAGACCGGAAGCGATGAATTCATCTATGCCCGTTACGGCAACCCCACTGTGCGGATGTTCGAAGAGCGGATAGCAGCGGTGGAGGGCACCGAAGATGCCTTTGCCACCGCGTCGGGCATGGCGGCGGTGTCGGGGGCGCTGACTGCGATGTTGCGGGCAGGGGATCATGTGGTTTCCAGCCGCGCCCTGTTCGGATCGTGCCTCTATGTGCTGGAGGAGGTGCTGACCCGCTTTGGCGTCCGCGTCAGCTTTGTCGAAGGCACCGATCTGGCGGCATGGCGGTCGGCGGTGACACCGGGCACCAAGGCGGTGTTTTTCGAGACAATTTCCAACCCGACGCTGGAAGTGATCGACATCGCCGGTGTGGCGCGGATTGCCCATGCCGCAGGTGCGCTGGTGATTGCCGACAATGTCTTTGCCACCCCGGTATTTTCGCGGGCGGTGGAACTTGGGGCCGATGTGGTGGTTTATTCCGCCACCAAACATATCGACGGGCAGGGCAGGGCACTGGGCGGGGTTGTCTGCGGCAGCCGCGACTATATCCGCAAGGTGCTGGAACCCTATCTGAAACATACCGGTGCGGCGCTCAGCCCGTTCAACGCCTGGGTGATGCTGAACGGTATGCAGACGCTGGGGCTGCGCTGCGAGGCGCAGGCCGACAGCGCGCTGATGCTGGCACGCGCGCTGCAGGGCCATCCGAAATTGTCGCGGGTGATCTATCCGCATCTGGCCGACCATCCCCAGCATGATCTGGCGGTGCGGCAGATGACCAAAGGCGGCACGGTGCTGACCATCGACATCAAGGGCGGGCAGGCTGCGGCCTTTGCGGCGTTGAACGCGCTGGAGATTTTCCTGATCTCGAACAATCTGGGGGATGCCAAAAGCATTGTTACCCATCCGGCAACAACCACGCATCAACGCCTGCCGGCGGATCAGAAGGCTGCGCTGGGAATCACGCCGGGGCTGGTGCGCATTTCGGTCGGGCTGGAGGATCCGGCCGACCTGCTTCACGATCTGCAACAGGCCCTTGATGTGGCCTGAAGAGCGGCTAAATCCGTTGAGGTGAAACGATGGCGCTCCGCCCGGTGCGCGTCCGCGCGAAAGGCGATACTATGAACATCCATGTTTCTGAACAAACCCGCAAACCGGCGCGCGACGAAGCACAGGCGGCGTTCGCCCTGCTGCGCCAGTGGGCCGGGCAATCGTCGGATGCCGAGATTGCCGGGCTGGACCCGGCGCTGGTGCAGTTGCTGCCGCACCGGCCTTTGCCGAATTACCCGGTGTTTTCCCGGGCCTATCCGGCGTTTGACGCCGATACGGCCTACAAGCGCAGCCTGCCCGATCTGCAAAACGGGCCTGCCAGCCTTATCGTGGGGGCGAAACAGCATATTCAGCATGTCGGGATTTCCAATTTCCGGCTGCCGATCCGGTTTCGCTCGCGCGACGAAGGCATACTGACGCTGGAAGCCGCTGTCACCGGCACTGTCAGCCTGGAGGCCGAGAAAAAGGGTATCAACATGAGCCGGATCATGCGGACGTTCTACGCCCACGCCGAACAAACCTTTAGTTTCGAGGTGATGGAGGCGGCGCTGGCAGATTACAAATCCGACCTCGACAGTTTTGATGCCCGGATACAGATGCGGTTTTCCTATCCTTTGCGGGTGCCGTCGTTGCGGTCTGGCTTGTCAGGCTACCAGTATTACAACATTGCGCTGGAACTGGTAGAGCGTGGCGGGGTGCGCAAGAAGATCATCCATCTGGATTATGTCTACAGTTCGACCTGCCCCTGTTCGCTGGAACTTTCCGAACACGCCCGGCAGTTTCGCGCGCAACTGGCCACGCCGCATTCGCAACGGTCGGTGGCGCGGATTTCGGTCGAGGCGATCAGCGAGGACTGCCTGTGGTTCGAGGATCTGATCGACCTGGCGCGAACTGCTGTGCCGACCGAAACGCAGGTGATGGTCAAGCGCGAGGATGAACAGGCGTTTGCCGAACTCAACGCCGCCAACCCGATTTTCGTCGAGGATGCGACGCGCAGTTTCTGTGAACAACTGAAACGCGATCCCCGGATCGGCGATTTCAGGGTGCTGGCCAGCCATCAGGAAAGCCTGCACAGCCACGATGCCGTCAGCCTGCTGACCGAGGGTTCGACCTTTGCCGCCGAAAGTCTGGATCCAAGGCTGTTTGCGTCGCTGATCCACGGCGGTTGAAAGCCTGACCGTTGCACTTACGGTGTCCGGGTATGTGGCATTGGTGCCCGTTCAGTTCCAGCACGCTGCCAACTCCGTCCTCCCGACAGCGAGACCCGTCAGATTTTTGGCAGGCATCCGGCCCTGGTCTGTCATGGGGCTCGCGGTCACGCCGTCAAGTGCAAGGGCGGCGCGGATCGACTGGACGCTGGCGGTGAAATTCACCCGGGCGGTAACAGCCTGCCGTCGCCCCGGGAAGCAACCCGCATAATCCGGCGCCGCTGCTGTCAAACACCGAACCACCAGCGTCGCCGGGCAGCATGGTGATCGTCGGGCGGTGCAGCGCGTCTTCGACACTGGAGCGTGATGAGCATTGACGGCAAGCGAGGGCGGTCTCTGCGGAGTTTGCACAAACTCCGGAACGAAGCCTGTACAGGCTTCGGCTCGATTTCTGCAAAGAAATCGGTCTGAGCGGCGGTCGGGCCGTTGGTTCCACTTCATCCCGTCCTGATCCAGGGCCGACCGTAGCGGCATGATCCGGCGGGGCGGCAGATGACCAAAGGTGGCACGGTGCTGACCATCGAGATCAAGGGTGGGCAGGCTGCGGCCTTTGCGGCGCTGAACCCGCTGGCGATTTTCCTGATCTCGAACAATCTTGGGAATGCCAAAAGCATTGTCGCCCATCCGGCAACAACCATGCACCAATGCCTGCCGGCTGATCAGAAGGCGGCGCCGGGCATCACGCCGGGGTCGGAGAGGGGTTTGGAGCGGCTGGACGATCCCGGGGATCTTCGGGCCGATCTGGTGGCGGCACTGGAAGGGCTTGGGTTCCGGCCAGTTCGCAGCACGGCCGGATCGCGCTTGACAGGGCCAGAATGGCCCCGCAAGCCTGCCATATGATTGACCTGCGCCCTGTCGGATATGTTGTTGGCATTACCATTGCCGCTCTTGGGGCGGCGATGCTGGTGCCGATGCTGGCCGATCTGCAGGCCGGGTCCAGCTCCTGGCGGGCATTCCTTCAATCGGCGCTGGCCACGCTCACCTGTGGCGGCCTGATCGCGCTGTCGTGCCAGGGCGGCAGCGCCCCCGGGGTATCGCCTCGGCTGGCGCTGGTGCTGGCGGCGGCGGTGTTTGGTCTGGTGCCGTTGTTCGGGGCGCTGCCCTTTGTGCTGGGTGCGCCGCGCATGGGGCTGCTGGATGCCTATTTCGACGCGGTGTCGGGCATCACCACCACCGGATCAACTCAGCTTACCGCACTGGAAACCCTGCCTGCCGGAATTCAGCTGTGGCGCGGCATGTTGGGCTGGTTTGGCGGATTGGCCTTTGTGGCGCTGGCATTGATTTTCCAGCCCCAGATGCGGGTTGGCGGCATGTCGTTTTTCCGCGCTGTCACGCGGGATGGATCGGGGCGGATCCTGCCGCGGGTTGTCACTTCGGCGCGGCAACTGGCGCTGCTGTACGGGGTGTTGACGGCGTTGTGCGCGCTGACATATCTGGGGCTGGGGATGGTGCCGCTGGATGCGGCGGTTCATGCGATGGCAACGCTGTCGGGCAGCGGGGTTTCCACTTCGGATCAAAACTTTGGCGGCCTGTCACCCGCGCTGCATCTGGCAGCGGTACTGTTCATGCTGCTGGCAAGCCTGCCCTATGTCCGGCTGGCGCAGGCGCTGAACCGGCATCCGGGGGCTTTGACGCGCGACCCACAGGTGCGGGCCTATCTGCTGTGGGTACTGCTGGCGCTTGTGCTGGTGCTGGCCTACCGGCTGGCAACCATCGGGCCGGACGGCCGGGCCCCGCTGGTTCTGGCGCTGTTCAATGTGGTTTCGGCCTTTTCCGGCACCGGCTTCCGGTCGGGCGATTTTGCAAGCTGGGGGCCGTTCGTGCTGATGGTTGTGGTGGTGGTGGGCATTCTCGGCGGCTGCACCGGCTCCACTTCCTCCGGGCTGGGGATGTTCCGGGTGCTGATGCTGCGCAGCGTGATCCGGGCCCAGGTTGCCCGCATCCAGTTGCCGCATCGGGTCGCCCCGGTGCGCTATGATGACCGGGCGGTTGACGACGAGGTGATAGACCAGGTGCTGCTGTATGTCGGCGGCTATTTCGCGGCGCTGATCGGGCTGAGCATCCTGCTTTCAATGACCGGAATCCCCTCGGCGCGTGCGGTATTGATGGTCTGGTCGTCGCTTGGCAATATTGGCGGATTTTTCGGGCCGGGACTGGCGCCGGGGGCGGCGATGGCTGATCTGACCCCGGCGGCCAAGCTGCTGCTGATCCTGGCGATGGTAGTGGGCAGGCTGGGCCTGACCGGCGTGTTGATGCTGCTTTCACGCCGGTTCTGGCGGGATTGAAGGTCAGTTCCAGCAGGAAACCAGCACCGTCATGCCGCTGGCCAGCGTGGTCAGATCTTCGGGTGCCATGCCGCCTTGTCTTGTGCTGGCAGTGGCAGTTGCCCCGGCTGCCGCAAGCGCCGCGCTGATTGTGCCGGCATCCAGCGCAAAATTGACCCCGGCAGGCAGCAGTTTCGCCGGATTCGCGGGCTTGGCCAGCAACATCCCGAGGACCGATCCCGAGGTGTCGAATACCGGGCCACCGGCATCACCGGGCAGCGCATCCAGCGCCAGCCGCCGCAGTGCCGGCTCGCCGTTCAGCCCGCGCAGGTCTTCCAGCGTGCCAAAGGTCAGGGTCGGCATCGACAGCGCGTCTTCGTAGGAATAGCCCGCCACCGCCACTTCGGCCTGCAGACGCGGTACGCCGGTTTGCATCTGCGCAAAGGCAGAGGGCGAAAGAGGCACGGCCGGTCGCAGAACCGCAATCCCCAGCGCGGTGTCGGCAAAGGCGACAGCAGCTTCGGTTTCCTCGTCCAGCGTGATCCGACCACAACTGGCAACGGCTTCGGCCGAGGTTACGACAGTGCCGGCCTCATCGACATAGAAGCCCGAGCGTGAAAAGTCCGGGCGCCGCACTTCCAGCCCGGCCAGCATGTCGCGCCGCTGTTCCGCTGACGGGGTCGCCACCGTGTCATCCATTGCGCGGTCGCCGGATGGGGCAAAGCTTTTCTGCATCGCCACCAGCACCCGCTGCATCTTTTCGTCATCCGCCGGGTTCCACACCAGCGTGTAGCCTTTGACCAGCCCGCCCTGCAGCGCCGCATAGGTATGGGATTTCAGCGCCGGGCTTTCGCCCCGGAGGGTGAAAGAGCCATTGTCGCGGCTGCGTTCGCCCTGTGGCGGCACAATCTCCAGCGTCTGCATGATGTCGTAAAGGCCAAACAGCGTGTTCTGATCGCCGGCCTGGCTGATCAGCAGTACTGACACGCCGGACCCGCCTTTGGCTTTGTAATGAACGAACGGCGGGTCGTAATGGTCAAAGGTCACAAGCGCTGTGGGCAGGATTATCTCGATACCGGCTTCGGCCTCAGACACCGGCTCCAGCCCCAGTTCGGCCAATTCGTCGCTGTAGCTTTCCACCAGTTCATTGCGCTGGCGGCTGGTCAGAATGCCGGTGGGGTCATAGCCAAGTGCCGCCTGATAGCTGGCCATGGCGCTACGGGTGCCTGCGCCGAAATCGCCGTCAATCGCAGAAGCATAGAAGCCTTTCCACTGCAGCGCGGTTTGCAGCAGTTCTCGCTCTGGCAGCGGCAGTCCGGCCTCGGCGCGGCGGGCCTCGGCGGCGGTTTCCTCGGCCACCGGAGCCACCACCGGTTCGATCACGGCAATCGCGGCTTGCGGTTCGGGTTCGCCCGCAGGCTCGTTGAGCACGACGACAGCGTCGGATGACGTGCCGACACTGCCGACCGGCCAGAATTGCTGGCGGAAATTGCTGCCGTTGGCCACGAAACTGTCACCGGGGATTTGCTGCAGCCCGCGCAGATCGGCCAGCCGCCCTTCGGCGTCTAGCGCATCCACCGGGCCAAGCACGATCGCATACCAGCCGGATTTGAGGCGGAACCCGGCAACATCGCCAAACGCCGCCGCATAGGCGCGGGCCCGTTCTTCGGCGGTGCGCAAATCGGGCTGGGCTTCCACCTGCAGCCAAACTTGTGATTGCGCCACGGCAGCCTGCGCCCAAACCAGAAGAAATACGCTCAAAACCGTCGAAAAAGCCTGTTTCATACCCGTCTCACCGTAGATTCCGGCTGTATTGACCGAAAGTGTCACAGAAGGAAACAGGATACGCGCGTTTGCAGAGATTTGGCGCGGTTTTCGGGCGCGGCGCTGCCGATTTGCAAGGGTTTTCCGGCGGTCTCCCCTTCTGGTTGCACCCGGCACCTTGCCTTGCCCCGGACTGTTGCCTATGGAGTGCCATCCCTTTCAAGGCAGACCAGAATGGCCGATTCAAAAAGCCCCGCGCCGCCCCGCAGCTTTCAGGAGATCATCCTGCGGCTGCAAGCCTATTGGGCGTCAAAGGGCTGTGCGATCCTGCAACCCTATGACATTGAAGTGGGGGCGGGCACCTTTCATCCAGCCACGACGCTGCGCGCCCTTGGATCCACGCCCTGGGCCGCAGCCTATGTGCAACCCTCGCGCCGCCCGACCGATGGGCGCTACGGTGAAAACCCCAACCGGCTGCAGCATTATTACCAGTATCAGGTGCTGATAAAGCCCTCGCCGCCCGATATGCAGGATCTTTATCTTGGCTCGCTGGCTGCCATCGGGATTGATGCCGGGGTGCATGACATCCGCTTTGTCGAGGATGATTGGGAAAGCCCCACGCTCGGCGCCTGGGGTCTGGGCTGGGAGGTCTGGTGCGACGGGATGGAGGTCAGCCAGTTCACCTATTTCCAGCAGGTCGGCGGCCATGATTGCAAGCCGGTCTCGGGCGAGCTGACCTACGGGCTGGAGCGGCTGGCGATGTATGTGCTGGGGGTGGATCATGTGATGGACATGCCGTTCAACGACCCGCAGTCGCCGATCCCGCTGAGCTACGGCGACATTTTCCGCCAGACCGAACAGGAATACAGCCGCTGGAATTTCGATGTCGCCGATACCGCGATGCTTCTGAAGCATTTCGAGGATGCCGAGGCGGAATGCGCCCGCATTCTGGATGTGGCACAGCCCGACAAGGCCGGGCGGGTGATCGTGATGGCGCATCCCGCCTATGACCAATGCATCAAGGCGTCGCATCTCTTTAACCTGCTCGACGCCCGCGGGGTGATTTCGGTGACCGAACGGCAGGCCTATATCGGGCGGGTGCGGGCGTTGGCCAGGCGCTGCGCCGATGCCTTTGTGACCACCGAAGCGGGTGGCGGGCCGAAAAATCGCGAGGCGGCGGCGTGAATGGCAAGCTGGTTGCGGGGTTTCTGGTTGTGAGTGCGCTGCTGGCCGGCGGGCTGATGTACTGGCTGCAAGTCTATGCCTTCTATCAGCCGGTGTCGTTGGCGGCGGGGCATGACATGCGGCTGACACCCATCGGATCCGACCTGCCCGAAGTGATCGTGGCCGAGAATTTTCAGGGGATAGATGCCAGCAGTTCGCCGCTGCGCTTCCGCGCCTGCTTTACCACGCCGCTTAGCCTTGGCACCCTGACCGAAACCTACCGGATCTATGACAGGGCCGATCCGCTGCTGGCTCCGGGCTGGTTTGATTGTTTCAACGCCGAAGCAATTGGCACCGCGTTGCAATCGGGTGAAGCCGTCGCCTTTCTGGCCGAGGCCGATATTGTCAAGGGCGTTGACCGGGTGATCGCGGTATTTCCCGATGGCCGCGCCTTTGGCTGGCACCAGTTGAACGGAACATTGGAACAATAAGATGCCCGACCTGCTGCTTGAACTGTTTTCCGAAGAAATCCCGGCGCGGATGCAGGCGCGGGCCGCCGCCGATCTGAAGAAGCTGGTGACCGATGGTCTGGTGACGGCGGGGCTGACCTATGGCGCTGCCGGGGCCTTTGCCACGCCGCGCCGGTTGGTGCTGAGCGTCGAGGGCCTTACGGTTGCAAGTGCCGTGGTGCGCGAAGAGCGCAAGGGGCCGCGCGCCGATGCGCCTGCGGCGGCGATTGACGGTTTTCTGCGGTCTACCGGCCTGACCCGCGCGCAGGTGGTGGTGCGTGAGGTCGGCAAGGCTGACGTGCTGTTTGCCGTGGTTGAAAAGCCGGGGCGTCAAGCGCCCGCGATCATCGCCGAAGTGGTGGAAGCCGCGATCCGTGGCTTTCCCTGGCCCAAGTCGATGCGCTGGGGCGAGGGGTCGCTGCGCTGGGTGCGGCCCCTGCATTCCATTCTGTGCATTCTGAGCGATGAGGCGGGGGTGGCAGTGGTGCCTTTTGCCGTTGACGGCATTGTGGCGGGCAACACCACCGAGGGGCACCGCTTTCTGGCCCCGGGGCGGTTCGCGGTTTCATCCTTTGACGACTATGCCACCAAGCTGAAGCGCGCCTTTGTGGTGCTGGATGCGCAGGCGCGGGCGGATCATATCTGGGCCGATGCGTCGAATATGGCCTTTGCCTGCGGGCTGGAAGTGGTGGCGGATGCCGGTTTGCTGGCCGAAGTGGCCGGGCTGGTCGAATGGCCGGTGGCGCTGATGGGGATGATTGATCCGGCGTTTCTGGACCTGCCGCCCGAGGTGCTGCAAACCTCGATGCGGGAACATCAGAAGTTTTTCTCGGTGCGGAACCCGGTGACGGGCCGAATTGAACGCTTCATCACCGTCGCCAATACCGAACCCCGCGACCACGGGGCGCTGATCCTGAAGGGCAATCAAAAGGTGCTGGCGGCGCGGCTGTCGGACGCGAAGTTTTTCTATGAGAACGATCTGCGCACTGTGGCGCAGGGCGGGATGGAAGCGATGGCGGCGGGGCTGGCCTCGGTGACGTTCCACAACAAGCTCGGCTCACAAGCCGACCGGGTGGCGCGGATCGCCGCTTTGGCCCGCGAGATTGCGCCTCTGGTGGGGGCTGATCCCGATCTGGCGGCTTTGGCGGCAACGGTGGCCAAAGCCGATCTGCAATCGGCGATGGTGGGGGAGTTTCCGGAACTGCAGGGGGTGATGGGCGTCTATTACGCCCGCGCCGCCGGGTTGCCGGAGGCGGTGGCCATGGCCTGCAAGGCGCATTGGCAGCCCTTGGGGCCATCGGATGAGGTGCCGACCGAACCGGTATCGGTGGCGGTGGCTTTGGCCGACAAGATCGACACGCTGGCCGGGTTCTGGGCGATTGATGAGAAGCCAACGGGGAGCAAAGACCCCTATGCGCTAAGGCGGGCGGCTTTGGGGGTGATACGGATACTTCTTCAAGATTTGCACTCCATTCACCTAAGTCACCATTTGGAACTTGGATTAATTCAAGGATGGCTTGCGAAGATTGCTTCTGATCCCGAAGGCGAAGGGCTTGGTGGAGTTTTGGTCCGAAAGCTGATGGAAATAGCCGAACGAAAACATTCGGTCATCTTGGAACCTACGATTAAAGGCTTTCCGGATGTTCAAGATTTGGACTCGCTTGCGAGCAACCATATTTTCGCCGATAGCATAGCGCATGCACTTGCGCTATCCGCTGCTGACCTCCTCGCCTTCTTCCACGACCGCCTCAAAGTTTACCTCAAGGATCAGGGCATCCGCCATGATGTCATCGACGCCTGTCTGGCGATGCCGGGCAATGACGATCTGAGCTTGCTGGTCAGGCGGGCTGAGGCGCTGGCAGCGATGCTCAAGAGCGAGGAGGGCGCGAACCTGCTGGCCGGGTTCAAGCGGGCCAACAATATCCTGAGCGCCGAGGAGAAGAAGGACGGGGTGGAATATTCGCTCGACCCGGAGGTGAAATTCGCTGAAGGGCCGGAGGAAAGGGCGCTGTTCGCCGCTCTTGATCAGGCGCAATCGGCCATCGCCCCCGCTATGGCGGCCGAGGATTTCGGCGCGGCGATGGCGGCGATGGCCGCCTTGCGTGCGCCCGTCGATGCGTTTTTCACCGCGGTGCAGGTGAATGCCGCAAGCCAGATCCTGCGGCGCAACCGGCTCTGCCTGCTCCACCGCATCCGCGCCATCTGCGGGCAGGTCGCCGATCTGGGGCGGATCGAGGGGTAGGCGCGGCCTGGCAACCAGGGGCGGGCATCGCTGCCCGACCTGCCGATTGATAGCGACCAAAACCGCGCCCGATACCATAGACAGTGCTTGCTCCACCAATCTAACAGCGTATGCTGCGCCTGAACCAAAGGTGCTGCTGTGCAGAAACATATGGATTTCCCCGATTTTGCCGAGATCACGCCCACAGCGCCGATCTTGCGCGACAGCCATGGCTGGCGCGCCAAATGCCTGCAGCGGCTGATCCGGCTGGAACTGCCGGTGCCGCGCACCGTGGCGCTGCCTGCGGCGACGGTGCGCGCCATTGCGGCGGGGCAGATGCCCGATACCGCCGCGATCCTGCGATTGTTCGGGGCGGAGCCGCTGGTAACGGTGCGGCCCTCGCCGGAAAACCCTGATTGGGGCGGGCCGGGGTCGATCCTGAATATCGGGATGACTAAGGCGCGCCACCGCAGCCTTTGCGCCAGCCACGGAGAGGTGGCGGCCAATGCGATCTACCTGCGCTTCATCCAGGCCTATGCCACCCATGTGGCCCGGCTGGACCCTGATCTGTTCGAGGCCACCGAACCCAGCGACGAGGTGCTGCGTGCCGCGCTGCGCGCTTATGAGCAGGAGAGAGAGGAGCCGTTTCCCCAGGACGGTGCGCAGCAACTGTCAGAAGTGCTGCGCTCGATGGCGCGGGCGTGGGAGGGCACTTCGGCGCGGCTTTTGCGCCAGGCCAAGGGGGCCTCGCCGGAAGCTGCCCTTGGGCTGGTGGTGCAGGAAATGGCCCTGAGCCTTGGCCCGGGCGAATGTGGCGCAGGGGTGATCCAGTTTGTCGATCCGGTGACCGGTGCCGCACAGGTCACCGGGCGCTACAAGGGGCAGGCGCAAGGCCGTGCCGCCTTGCAGACCGAAGGCGCGCTGTATCTGACCCGCGACAGGCGCGGCCCCTCGCTGGAGGAACAGTGCCCGGAGGTTTTTGCCGATCTGATCCGCCACGGTGCGGCCTGCCGGTTGCGGCTGCGCGAAGAGATGCAGATTGAATTTGCGATTGAAGACGGGGCGTTGCGGGTGCTGGATGCGGTTCGGGTGGCGCGGTCGAACCGGGCAAACGTGCGCATTGCCGTGGCTTTGGCCGAGAATGGCGTGATCAGCCGCAATGAGGCTTTGCTGCGGGTGGAACCGCGTGCGCTGTCGGAACTGCTGCACCGTCAGGTTGACCCACGCGGGGTGCGCGACCGTTTTGCACGGGGGATTGCCGCCAGCCCGGGTGCCGCGCAAGGGCGGGTCGTCTTTTCATCCTCCGCCGCACAGGCATCGGCGGCGCGCGGCGAGCCCTACATCCTGGTGCGGCGCGAAACCGCGCCCGAGGACATTCGCGGCATGAATGCCGCCAGCGGCGTGTTGACCGAACGTGGCGGCATCACCAGCCATGCGGCGGTGATCGCGCGCGGGTTGGGGTTGCCCTGCGTGGTTGGCGCATCCGATCTGCGGATGAATGCCAAAGACAAGACCATCACCGCCGCCGACGGGCGGGTATTCCGCGAGGGCGACGTGATCACCCTTGATGGCACCAAGGGCGAGGCATTGGCCGGGATTGTGGCCCTGCAGGAACCGGCACTGGACGAGAATTTCCGGACCCTGCTCCATTGGGCCGATGCGGTGCGCGATATCGGCATCCGCGCCAATGCCGATACCCCCGCCGATGCCCAGATGGCGCGGAATTTCGAGGCGCAAGGCATCGGCCTGTGCCGGACCGAGCATATGTTCTTTGACGAAGACCGCCTGACGGTGATGCGCGAGATGATCTTCGCCGATACGCCGGGTGACCGGCGCATTGCACTCGACCGCCTGTTGCCGATGCAGCGCGCCGATTTCACCCGGCTGTTCGAGATCATGCATGGCCTGCCGGTCTGTATCCGGCTGTTCGACCCGCCGCTGCACGAATTTCTGCCGCATGACCGTGAGGGGATGCGTGAACTGGCCGAGGCCTTGGACCGGCCCTTGAGCGACGTGGTGCGCCGGGTCGAGGCGTTGAGCGAGTTCAATCCGATGCTGGGGATGCGCGGGGTGCGGCTGGGGATCACCCTGCCCGAGATCTATGACATGCAGGTGCGCGCGATATTCGAGGCGACGATTGATGCGAGCCGCAAGGGTGCGCCGATCGTTCCCGAGATCATGATCCCGCTGGTATCGGCCAAGCGCGAGGTGGAACTGGTCAAGACCCGGATCGAAGCGGTGGCGGCGGCGGTGCGTTCCGAACGCGGTGTGGCGTTCGATTACTGTCTGGGGGTCATGGTCGAAACCCCCCGCGCCGCGCTGCGCGCCGGGGAAATTGCCCATCACGCGGCGTTTCTAAGCTTTGGCACCAACGATCTGACCCAGATGACCTATGGCCTGTCGCGTGACGATGCCGGGCGCTTCATGAACACCTATGTGCAGCTTGGCGTCTATCCGGAAGACCCGTTTCACACCCTGGATATCGACGGCGTCGGCGAATTATTGCTCATCGGAGCGGCGCGCGGGCGCCAAACGCGACAAAATCTGACGCTTTCGGTCTGTGGCGAGCATGGCGGCAACCCCGAATCAATCGCTTTCTGCCGCAAGGCCGGATTCGACTATGTTTCCTGCTCGCCGTTCCGGGTTCCGGTCGCCCGGTTGGCAGCGGCGCATCTTGCCCTGAACGACCCAAAGCCTGATTTGTAAAGATTAATTTAATCAATATGTTAACCATCGAATCGGCATGTTGCAGCCTCTGAAATCCGCCCTTTGATTTTTGCGCCAAAGTTGTAATTGTGTTGCCAATATGGCGCTAGGGTGGACGCAAGGCGGCTTTTCCGCTAGACCGGACGCTGGCCCAAGGCCTGCCCGGGGATTTGGGCAGGCTTTTTCGCTGCCAGAAGCCAGACCGGGAATTGTTCCATGCGCCTATTGCTGACCTGGACGCGACGCGTCGTGATGTTGATTGTTCTGACCGGTTCGGTCGCGGCCCCCGTTGAGGCGGAAACCACCATCAGCACGTCCAATGCCACCGATGGCGGGCTGGGTGGGCAGATGTCTGCCTTGTTGATGCAGGAACGCGCGGCCATCGGGCAACTGGCATCGGGCAAGTTCGAACAGATCCTTGCCGCTCCCCGCCAGCCCGCAGCAGCACAAGCCACTGCGGTTGCGGCTGTGGTGCCAGAGGTTCAGCCTGCGGCGGCCGTGAAACCGGTGGCTGCGGCGAAATTCGTGCCGTTCTGGGTGCAGGCCGAACCGGTCACGCCAGCGTTACCCGCCGTTCTGGCGGTGCAGTATGATCCGGGCTGGTTGGCCGGTCTGCCGGCGGCAACCGGCGATGACCAATGGCAGTGCCTGGCCAAGGCCCTGTATTTCGAAGCACGCGGGGAGTCGGTCAAGGGGCAGTTTGCCGTGGCCGAAGTGGTGCTGAACCGGGTCGACAGCGGGCTTTACCCCCACAGCATTTGCGGCGTGATAAATCAGGGCACCCGCTATTCCTGTCAGTTCTCGTTCGTCTGCGACGGCAATTCCGACAAGATTCGTGAGCGCGGCGCTTATGAACAGGTGGCAAAGGTCGCCCGCCTGATGATCGACGGGGCACCCCGCGCGCTGACAGCCGGTGCCACCCATTTCCGCACCGGTGCCGTCATGCCATCCTGGGCGCGGCGTTTTACCCAAACCGCCAAGATCGGCGCACATTATTTTCATCGCCAGCCGATGCGGGTTGCCAGCAACTGAGGTCGTTTCGCGCGGCTGTTGTGCCGCGCTGCAACATGGCCTGTCGCATGGCATGGCTATCATCCTGAGCAGAACAACCCGGGCCCTCCGATGACCAGCGACATCCGCCTTGCCTTTTCCCATCCGGAAGAGCGTGCCGAAGCCAGCGCCGCCGCTGATCCGCGCGATCGGATCAGCCTGCGCGACCATGTTGTCGAGGTGGATATCGGAGCCTTCCAGTTGGAACGCGGCGCGCGGCAGCGGGTCCGGTTCAACCTCGCCGTTGAGGTGCAGCCACAATCCGGGCCGCTGGAGGATGACGTTGACCGTATCCTGAGCTACGAGGTGCTGGTGGAAGCCATCGCCATCGAACTGGCGGAGGAACGGATTAACCTTTTGGAAACGCTGGCGGAACGGGTGGCAGAGCGGATCTTGCAGGAACCGGCTGCCATGCGCGTCTTTGTCCGAGTGGAAAAGCTGGATGTCGGCCCCTATGCGCTGGGGGTGGAGATTGTGCGCTCGCGGGCAGAGCTGCCGGTGCGGGTGGTAGCGGGGGATCAGGCCGGTGTGGCGCTGCACCCCGTCGTGGTTTTTGTCGGCAATGATGCCATTGCCGCCTCCGATCTTTCGGCACGGCTGGATGGCTTGACGGCATTGGGGCTGCCGGTGATCCTGTGTGTCGGGATGCCCGATGCCGCATCGCCGCAATCGCCTGCCGCTGCGGCGCAGCGGCGGATTGATCTGCTGGCCATCGAGCAGAATGCCTGGGTATTGGCCGGGCGAGACCGCCGCTGTCTGGTGGTGGCCAGCCGCACCGAGATTGACTGGGCGATGAAACATGGCCAGATGGTGGTCTGGGCCCCGTCCAAACTGGTGCTGGATGCAGTGGATGGCCCCGGGGCGGGCCGACGCAACCCGCTGGCGCTGGCACTGTGGCTGGCGGAAAGCCTGTCAGCCGCGCGAATGCTGGTGGTGGGGGCGGGGCAGGGCGCGGCACCGGCAGGAAGCCGCGTAAAGGTTGAAACATTTCCGCCGCAGGGATGAGGCCAGCCTTGCCAAGCCACGACCAAGCCGCCAAAACCCGCGCCATGATCTATTACCGCCCGATTGTGCAACTGGGGGCACTGCGCCCCGATGACGCCATGGTGCTTGCAGGTGGCTGGGGCTGGTTCAGCACAGCCGAACGGATCGCGCGGGGCGGCGGCTCTGATCTGGTGCCCGCAAGCGCCATTCCGGCGGAGTGGCTGGCCCGGTTGACCAGCCCCCGCGCGTCGATAGCCGGGATCGCGCTGGACCGCCACCGCCTGATGGGCATTCTGAATGTGACGCCCGACAGTTTCTCGGACGGTGGCCGCTTCACCGATACCGCTGCCGCTTTGGCGCAAGCGCGAGCGGCGCGGCAGGGCGGTGCCGATCTGCTTGATATAGGCGGCGAAAGCACCCGCCCCGGGGCGGTGGAGGTGGCGATTGCCGAAGAACTGCGCCGCACCGCGCCGGTGATCGTGGCGCTGCGGGCCGATATGCCCGGCATGCCGATTTCGATTGATACCCGCAAGGCCGGGGTAGCGCAGGCAGCGCTGGAGGCCGGGGCCTCGATCGTCAACGATGTGTCTGCCCTCGGGTTCGATCCGGCGATGGCGGCGGTGGTGGCAAAGGCGGGTGTGGCGCTGTGCCTGATGCATGCCCAGGGCGCGCCAGATACCATGCAGGCCGATCCGCGTTACGGCGATGTGTTGCTGGATGTGTTTGACGCGCTTGCGGCCCGGATCGCCGTGGCGGAAGCAGCGGGGATCGCGCGCGCCCGCATTGTCGTCGATCCCGGGATCGGCTTTGGCAAGACCACGGCGCATAATCTGGCGCTGATCCGGCGCATCAGCCTGTTTCACGGGCTGGGTTGCGCCATCCTGATCGGCGCGTCGCGCAAAGGTTTCATCGGGGTGATCGGCGGCGCGGAAGCGCCGGATGCAAGGATGCCGGGATCGGTTGCGGTGGCCTTGGCAGCCGTGGCACAAGGAGTGCAGATCCTGCGGGTGCATGATGTGGATGAAACCCGTCAGGCGCTGGCATTGTGGCAAGCGATTGCCCAACCGGAAGGGACAAGATGACTCGCAAACTGTTCGGCACCGATGGCGTGCGCGGCAAGGCCAATTCCTACCCGATGACGGCGGAAATGGCGCTGAAACTGGGGGCGGCGGCGGGGCGCTATTTCCGCAGCGATGGCAAGAATGGGCACCGGGTGGTGATCGGCAAGGATACCCGCCTGTCGGGATACATGTTGGAAAATGCCCTGACGGCGGGGCTGACCTCTACGGGCATGAATGTGCTGCTGCTCGGCCCGGTGCCGACCCCGGCGGTGGGTTATCTGACCCGTTCGATGCGGGCCGATATCGGCATCATGATTTCCGCCAGCCACAACCCGCATGAGGATAATGGCATCAAGTTCTTTGGCCCCGATGGCTTCAAGCTGAGCGACGAGGCCGAGGCCGAGATCGAGGCGCTGGTGGCGGGCGAGATGCAACTGGCCGAACCGGCGCAGATCGGCCGCGCCAAACGGATCGACGACGGGAGGTTTCGCTATGTCGAGCGGGTTAAATCGACCTTTCCCACCGGCCTGCGGCTAGACGGGCTGAAAGTGGTGGTCGATTGCGCCAATGGCGCGGCCTACAAGGCGGCACCAGAGGTGCTGTGGGAACTGGGGGCAGAGGTGATCCCGGTGGGCGTTTCGCCCAACGGCTACAACATCAACGACGGCTGCGGCTCGACCCATACGGCGGCGGCGGTCGATATGGTGCTGACCCACGGGGCCGATGTCGGCATCTCGCTGGATGGCGACGCCGACCGGGTGATGGTGATCGACCAGAGCGGGGTGGTGGCGGACGGCGATCAGATCATGGCGCTGTTTGCCGCGCGCTGGTCGGAGGAGGGGCGGCTTGCTGACAATACACTGGTCGCCTCGGTGATGTCGAACCTCGGGCTGGAGCGGTTCTTGCAGGGCCGAGGCTTGCGGCTGGAACGCACCCCGGTGGGTGACCGCTATGTGGTCGAGGCGATGCGGCGCGGTGGCTGGAACCTGGGTGGCGAACAATCGGGCCATATCGTGATGACCGACTATGCCACCACCGGCGACGGCACGATTGCCGGATTGCAGTTTCTGGCCGAGATGGCCCGGACCGGCAAGCGCGCCAGCGAACTGGTCCACAGCTTCGAGGTGGTGCCGCAGATGCTGAAGAACGTGCGCTATGAACGCGGGCAGGAGCCGCTGAAATCGGCACAGGTGCAGGCGGTGATCCGCGATGCGGAATTGCGGCTCAACGGCTCTGGTCGGTTGCTGATCCGCAAATCGGGCACCGAGCCGCTGATCCGGGTGATGGCCGAATGCGAAGACGCGGGCTTGCTGAGCGATGTGGTCGAGACTATCGTGGCGGCGGTGAAGCAGGCGGTGTGACGGCCTGCCGCCCGGGCAACTTCGGCCCGACGTGTGAGAAAAGGTTTTGACCGAGGGGGTGGCCTGTGCAATTTCCGCAACATATGCCGGTGGGCATTCCCCCGGTCAACGATGGGCAGATCGCCTTCTATGTCTCTGAAGAGGCGGTGAAAAAGCCATGGTTCCAGACCGGGATACATGTGATTTTCATCAACGGCATGAACACCAGCGGCGCGCAGCACGCCGAAAGTGCCCGTGATCTGTCGCTGATACAGGCCTGCCCGGTGTTGGGAATATACAACCGCACCAGCGGCATTGCGCGCGATTTCATCCAGTGCCTGCGCGACAAGATCACCCTGCTCAGCCCGTTCGCCGGGTCGGTGGTGGAATGGACGCGGTCGGTCGATTTCGCCTTTGCTGCGGTCAAGGCCACGTCGCCCGCCTTGACCAAGGCAGCCTTTGTCCGCCGCATCGTGGATGGCAATGCCGCCACGGTGGCGCTGTATGACCATATGATCGGGCTAGATCCCGGGCAGCGGCGGGCGGCGCGGATCTATTGCCACAGTCAGGGCAATCTCATCACCTCCAACGCGCTGACGGCGGTGGCGATTGCGCTGGGGCCGCAATCGATTCAGGGGATCGAGGTGAACAGCTTCGGCTCACCCTGCCACACCTGGCCCGATGGTCTGCGGCGGACCAATTTCACCTTTACCTTTGACTATGTCGTGCTGGCAACGCTGAGCCTTGATCTGAATTCGGTTTCGGTCGGCTTCGGTGTGGCGCATGGCTTTTCCGAATACCGCAAACATGATGCCGAGTTTGCGGTGAACCGTTTCCGCACCGGCGGCATCGGCATGACGGTCAATATGGATGAGGAGGGGCTGGCGGATTATTGCGTGTCGCTGGCGGGCAATGCCGACCGGCTGACCAATATATTCACCCGGCTGAAAGCGGCGCATTGGTCCGACTGCGACGATGTTGCAGAGATCTATGTGCGCAAGATGCGGCTGGGGCAGGGCGGGCTGATGCAGCAGATGGCGCGCAGCAACCCCGGTCTGGTGCAGGTGCTGATCGACTGCCTGACCGGCGGCACGCTGACCTGGGTGTCGGCGGGGGAAAAGGCCGAGGCGGATTATTTGCGCGGCTTGTTGTAGTGCGGGGAGTCGGGGCATGCCCCGACCTACGCAAGGCCGGGGCAAGCTTGGTAGGTCGGGGCATGCCCCGACGCTGGTCAGTGCCGCTCTGGTCAGTTCCGCGAACGGTCCACCATCTTGCCCTTGGAAATCCACGGCATCATCGCCCGCAGCTTTTCGCCGACCTTTTCGATCTGATGCTCGTCGTTGCGCCGCCGGGTGGCCTTGAAATAGGGCTGGCCCACCGAATTTTCCTGCATGAAATCCGATACGAACTTGCCGGACTGGATATCCTCCAGCACCGCTTTCATCCGCGCCTTGGTCTCGGCATAAGGCAGGATGCGCGGGCCGGAAACATACTCGCCATATTCGGCGGTGTTGCTGATCGAATAGTTCATGTTGGCGATGCCGCCTTCATAGATCAGATCGACGATCAGTTTGACCTCATGCAAACATTCGAAATAGGCCATTTCCGGCTCGTAACCGGCTTCGACCAGAGTTTCGAACCCCATCCGGATCAATTCGACCAAGCCGCCGCACAGCACAGCCTGTTCGCCGAACAGGTCGGTTTCGCATTCCTGGCGGAAGTTGGTCTCGATGATCCCGGAGCGGCCGCCACCGATGCCCGAGCAATAGCTCAGCCCAAGCTCCATCGCCCTGCCCGAGGCGTCATTGTGCACCGCAACCAGACAGGGCACCCCGCCGCCTTTGACAAATTCGCCGCGCACGGTATGGCCGGGGCCCTTGGGTGCCATCATGATGACATCGACCCCGGCTTTCGGCTCGATCAGGCCGAAATGGATGTTGAGGCCGTGGGCAAAGGCGATGGCGGCACCCGCGCGGATATTGTCATGGACATATTTCTTGTAGGTCGCCGCCTGCAGTTCGTCGGGCATGGTGAACATCACCAGATCGGCCCATTTCGCCGCTTCGGCGATGCCCATGACCTTGAGCCCCTCACCTTCGGCCTTTTTGGCCGAGGGCGAGCCGTCGCGCAGCGCGACCACCAGATTTTTCGCGCCGCTGTCGCGCAGGTTCAGCGCGTGGGCATGGCCTTGTGAGCCATAGCCCAGAATGGCGACCTTTTTGTCCTTGATCAGGTTGATGTCGCAATCGCGATCATAATAGACGCGCATCGCCGTCCTCCTTGGTGTTTCATGTCCCCATGCCCAAACCAGATGCTTTACCCACCTGTTCTGTCGGCATCAGCGGCTTTCTAGCGGTTTTCAGCGGCGACGCAACGGGATGATACGCGCGCGGATGTTCCTTGCGATTGCCGTCGCCGGAAAATCGCTGTCGAGGGCCGTTGATGGAACTGGTTTCGGGGGCCATCGCATGTCCGGGGCAGGCTGCAAGCAGCGCAAGGCCGGGTCAGAGCGGGGCGGTTGCCTGTTCCAGCCAACGTTTTGCCGGGTCCGACAGGCCGGGCGCAATCAATTCCCAGACCTTTGCGTGATAGGCGTCAAGCCAACTCCGCTCGCCCGCCGACAATTCACCGGCGTCGATCAGGCGGCGGTCGATCGGCACCCATGTCAGGGTTTCGAACCCCAGCATGGTGCGGGCATCGGCACCGGGCAGGGGCGGCGCGGGTTCGACCACCACCAGATTTTCGATCCGGATGCCGAACGCGCCTTCGCGGTAATAGCCCGGTTCATTCGACAGGATCATCCCGGGTTCCAGCGGCACATCCGACAGGCGTGACAGGCGCTGCGGCCCTTCGTGCACCGACAGGAAGGTGCCGACGCCATGGCCGGTGCCATGGTCGTAATCCTGCCCCGCAAGCCACAGATTGTAGCGCGCCAGCGCATCCAGATCGCGCCCGGCCAACCCCTTTGGCCAGCGTGCGCGCGAAATGGCGATCATGCCCTGCAGCACCCGGGTGAAGCAGGCGCGTTCTTCGGCACCGACGGGGCCGATGGCAATGGTGCGGGTGATATCGGTGGTGCCGTCGGCATATTGCCCGCCGCTGTCGACCAGCAGCAATTCCCCCGGCCTGACCGGGCGGTTGGTGGCATGGGTGACGCGGTAGTGCACGATGGCCCCGTTGGGACCCGCACCGCTGATCGTATCAAAGCTGATGTCGCGCAGCTTGTTGGTGGCGCGGCGAAAGCTTTCCAGCGCTTCGGCCACCGCTATTTCGGTCAACCCACCGCCAGGTGCCTCGCGGTCGAGCCAGGCGAGGAATTCCACCATGGCGGCAGCATCGCGCAGGTGCGCCGTGCGCGTGCCCGCCAGTTCCGCCGCATTCTTGCGCGCCTTGGGCAGGATGCAGGGATCCTCGCCCCAGGCCACTTCGGTGCCATTTGCGCTGAGGATCTGGCTGACCGCCAGCGGCGCGGTGGCACGGTCTACCCGGACCGGGCCTTGCAGCCGGGCCAGTGCCTGCGCGAAGTCTGCGGGGGCGGCGAGGGACACGCCCTGCAGATGGGTGCGCGCCTCGGGCGTCAGCTTGGCATCGTCGATGAACAGAGCCGCGCTGCCCTGATCGTCCAGAATGGCAAAGCCGTGAACCACCGGATTGCGTGGCACATCCTCGCCACGGATGTTCAACAGCCAGCAGATGCTGTCGGGCAGGGTGATGATTGCCGCCTTTTGACCCGCCGCCCGCAGCATCTCGGCCAGTCGGGCACGTTTGGCGGTGGCGCTTTCGCCGGCAAGGTCAATCGGATGGGGGTGAACCTTTCCTTGCGGCGGCGGGGGTTGGTCCGGCCAGATCGCATCAATGGCGTTGGCACAGGGCTTCAGGGTGATGCCGGAGCCTTGCAGCGCCTTTTCCACCTTGTCGATATCATCGCTTGTGTGAAGCCATGGGTCAAAGCCGATCACCCCGCCCTGAGGCAGATGTTCGCACAGCCAGTCGCCGGGTTTGGTATCGGGCGAGGGTACCGGGGTGAAATGATCGGGCGCCATCTGGCTGCGGACCTGAAGCCGATAGCGCCCGTCGATGAACACACCGGCCACCTGCGGCAACACGATGCAGAACCCGGCAGACCCGGTAAATCCGGTCAGCCATTCCAGCCGCGTGTCACGCGGGGCGACATATTCGCCCTGATGGGCATCGGCGCGTGGCACCCAGAACCCGGTCAGCTCCTGCGCCGCAAGGTGGTGCCGAAGCGCCGCCAGCCGGGGCGGCCCCTGATCGGGAGAGGAGGTGGCGGTGAAGGACTGGAACATCACGCGGACCGCCGCCGCCCTGCCACCCGGGCGCGGAC